>Ga0183099_1001236_pt1 | contig 15308 bp, 13 predicted proteins | sample Biomet1_FD_127788 | JGI IMG/M metagenome (GOLD analysis project Ga0183099, IMG submission 127788) | Microbial communities from bioreactor (seeded with anoxic lake sediment) at LBNL, California, USA - Biofuel metagenome 1 | ecosystem: Engineered > Bioreactor > Anaerobic > Unclassified ... | reverse complement strand
CATATTTGATTCCTTTCTTTTTTAAAACAGTTTTTTAGGAGGGATATTCGTCGCACGCTTTTTTTACCGCCGCCAAGAAACGTCCTTCGTCACCGCGTGTTGGTTCAATAATACCACCCTCACCATTTTCATTCCATGCATAAACAATTGCAAGGTCGGATAGTGCTTTTTCTTGATTGTTTTTCAACCATTCGCCCGCATTTTTTACATGCTTATAGATCTGCTGAGGCGTTCTGTCGGGCGAATAGCAGGAACGACTTTCGGGCTTGTCGAGATTTTCCCACGGACGGCAGTCCCAGCCTCCAATGACACAAGGCATATAAGGCAGTCGGTCGTTTCCGGAAATCAAATCCCATACCTGTTCGTGATCTTTTGCCAATTCTTCATATGGATAAATATACATTTTTTCTCCGCCGCGCACTTTGATCTGTCTGTGATGATTATAGCCTGTCAATGCATCAAGCCCCAACGCTTCGCAGAAACCACCCTTCGGATACCACTCTGTCCATTGTGGATGCTCCAGTGGAATATCTCCATTTTCATCACGGGGAGGTCCTCCGCACCCGACAACACAAACGCCCGGAAGCCCTTCTTTTTTGCATTCCTCCCGCAGATAGTCGATGCACTTTTTACATTCTGCTACATCACCAAGACAACTGTGTAAACTTCTGATATCAAAAAAGAGAATAACCGGTCTGCCATCGGATGTTTTTAACGCATGTTCGTTTGTTAAGTATGGCATAAACCTTCGGCAGGCATCTTCCCAGTTTTCCCGATAGATATACCCACCGTCATGATTCGCCACCAATAAACAAAACTCCATCCGCCCTGCATTTTTACAATTTAAATAACGGTCAACAGCATCATTCATTTCGCTTACTTTGCCACGCTGTGGATAATACCAGTCATATGCAAAGAATTTTAGCCCGCCGTCAGCAGCAAGATCCACTTGCATTTCCATGTTTTCAACGGTATTTCCAAGCCAACCCCAAACAGGTTCGCGATCTGGAAATTCGTTTAGGAGTCTTTCGGTCCAAGCACCGTTTTTTGCATACCAGCCATCCCAGTAATAAGCACCGAGCTTCATAAAACCACCCTGTTCCTTTCAGACACATCCCTATGCCGCTCTGCCGAGCATTCTCACCGCAAGAAGGTTTTTTGCGGTCACGGCAGCACCCCTCAATTTGAATATTTTGTTTCTTTGAGGAAAAGTTCCCATTCGTTTTAGAATTCGAATCATTATACCATACCTAAATCGAGCAATCAAGCAAAATGCGACGTCATTTTTTACAAAATTTGAGTCTATTTTTCGTGAATATATACAAACTTTTACTTGTTTTTTGAATGAAAGAACGGTTTCCTCCTTCCGTGTTATAGAAAACAAGTTAGGGGCAACTTCATCGAAAGAAGGTACCCCTAACTTGTTTATATGTCTTTTAAAATCTCATAAACACTGTCATAAACAAGGTCAGGCACGTAATCCCCGGTTGCATCTTTCAGCAGTTCCGGCGTTGTTTCTCCTGTCATGACAAGGATGGAAAGAATTCCATTTTTCTTTCCGAGCGCAATATCGGTATAAAGCCTGTCTCCGATCATTGCAGTTTTTCCCCGATTTATTCCGGAAATTTGTTCCAACATTTCAGCGGTTTCGGCATATGGCTTTCCGAAATAACGCGGTTTTTTTCCTGTTGATGCTGCAATTGCTTCACAGATAGCTCCGCTGTCCGGAATAAATCCGCCTTTCACAGGGCAATTGATGTCAGGATGCGTGGAGAAAAATTCTGCACCGTTTCGGATCAACGTACAAGCCTTTGATAATTTTTCATAGGTAAGTGTCAAATCAAAACTGACAACGACAATGTCGGAATTCTCAGAGATGGTGATCCCATTTTCAAGAAAGCTCTTCTCCAATTCACGGGTTCCCAACAGATATACGCTTTTTCCCTGATAATATCGATTCAAGTAAGCAATTGTAACATCACCCGATGTGACAACGTTTTCTCGTTCAGCGGGATACCCGATTTTTTTTAACTTTTCCACATAGTCGTTTGGCGATCGGGAGGCGTTATTTGTAAAGTATAAGAGCCTTTTTGTCCGGTATATCTCGTTGCAAAACGCAATGGCTCCGTCAATCGGTGTATCCTCAAAATAAATTGTGCCATCCATATCCAGCACAAAAAGTTCTGTTTCTTTCAGCATTTTTAACTTATTTTCGCTATTCATTTCCTGTTCCTTTAAAGTTTTGAATCATTTCATATTGAATAAAGCGTCCGTTTTTTCCGTTTTCCGCTGCAAATCCAAGCGCACATAACAGTTTTAATGCAATTCTTGCTTCGTTCTTGGTCAGCTGTGTATTGTCCGAAAGAACTGCACTGGTAAGCAATTCGCCTCTTTGGTAAGTGGGCAGATATTCCGCTAAAAATGCTTCGGCACCGGAAAAGTTCTGCACGGCAATCAGTTCTGTCGGAATCCGATTATATCGCACCGAGCCTTTTTTCTTATCCTTGCTCCAGCCGCAGAGCAGTTTATAGTCATCACAGGCAAGCGTAATCACCGTAAAACTCAATTTCTCGTTGGAAAGCAGCGGCAGAAGATAAATCAATTCGGATAACATAGTAAGCGGAGTTTCCTTTTTTGGGCTTTTCCGAAAACCACTGACTTCACCCGTATCCGGATTTGTCCAGACAATGCGTTTTTTCTGCGTAACAGGAAATACAACACATACCATTTTTTCCGATAGAATCGAGGTCAATTTATTGCGGAACGACGAAAAATTTCTTGTCTGTATTTCATACACCATGTCGTCTTTACAAACATCAAGTTGATACCTTCCGCATCCCACTTCATGAAAATCGGAATTTTCTTCAATATAATATTTTAAGATCAAATGCAGACTGCTCTCGCAAAGTCCGCCAATGTTGGTATATCCTTCTCGGCTGACCGCACGGGTGCGGGATTTTTTATTTTTTCCAATCGAAATGTTTTCACAAAATCCTGTGTCATTTTGAATCTGTAAAACTTTTTCACAGGCTCTCATAAATTTCTCTTGTTCAAAGGCGATCTCACTCATTTTCGTCAAGTGTTACGCCTGCTTTTTTCAAAGCTTTCTGCAGTTGTTTGACATCGAGTTCTCTCGGTTTCACTTCTGTCTTCACGCAAAGTGCTGCCGCAATACCCGCCGCTTGTCCGATGTTCGCACAAATCGGCATGGCACGAAAGTTAGAATGTGCAACATGCGTGCCAGAAATATTTCGTCCGCAAAGAAGAAGTCCGTCGACCTTTTTTGGCACAAGACAGCCGTACGGAATCGTATATCCTTTGTTTTGCTTAAATTTATGCTGTGCGCCATGTTCGTCAAGACCCGCACCCTTGATATTGTGAATATCAAAATTAAAATGCGCTTTTGTGACAGCCCAATCGTCAAAGACACGGGCTTCTAGAATATCGTTTTCGGTAAGGGTTTTCTCCCCCTCGAAATGTCGGGTTTCCCGCACCCCGATCATCGAAGCCGAACTTAACAGATAACAAGCTTCATAACCGGGAACATATTCGTGCAAAAAGTCGACAATCAACGGAATTTGTTTTCGGCAAAGGATCGTCGCACGGGTCAAATCGGCAGCATTCGTTCCATCCACCTCGGTACAGTTTGTCATATTGCATGTGACAACGCCGGGGAGGGTTGATCGATAGAGCAAAACATGCCCTGCCGGTGCAGGGAGATGCTTTCTTGCCAAGGATTGCAAATCGCCTTTTGGTACCGGAAAAGTCGTTTCAAAACTCGGCGGAAAGAGTGCCGTCTCACAATTCACACCACCAACCTTGAACATCAATGTCATCGGCTGCATTTTGCCGTCGGTTTCCCTACCTTTGAAATAAGGTGCACCCGCCTTTGCGGCAATATCCCCATCTCCGGTGGCATCAATGACAACCTTTGAATAAATTGCCTGCCTTCCGCTTTTGCTTTCGATTATAATCCCCTTAACTTCTCCGTTTTCCACAATCGTGTCGGAAGCGAAGGTGTAAAGTTGCAAGGTCACCCCTGCCTCGTTTAACAGTTCAAGCAAACAAAGTTTCAATTTTTCAGGATTAATGGTTGTCCGCATGCTTTTATCATCGCAAGAACGGTCTAATATTTCTTCATAAATTCCGCCCTTTGTATTTCCGGTCCAATGGCTCATAAGTCCATTTGTAGAAACTCCTCCGACATCTCCCGACTGTTCGAGGAGCATTGTTTTCGCACCATTTCTTGCCGCCGATACCGCTGCCGCAACCCCGGAAGGTCCTGCACCTGCAACCAACACATCCACTTCGGTAAGAATCGGTATTATTTTTGGTTTTTCAATATAATATGACATACCGGATCTCCTATAAGTTTAAATCGGGAAGATCTTCCTTTTTTTCTTCCTTCATTTTTGTCATTTCAAACTCAACCGTATAGCCCAATACCCTTGCAAGGCATGTCTGAATGATATCACGGCTTTTTGCATTTGCCAACATAAACATTGCTGCACTGTTCACGAAGAGTTTTACGTTGCTTTCGTTCAATTGCGCATGTCCGTCAACCAACATGGAAAACGCAACTATATCCTTCTTTTTAACTTCCTCTAAAAACTCCGCGTAAGCAACCATGGATGTCCGTGCGGTTTCCTGTTTTTCCGCTTTCTTTTGGGCTGGTTTTTCCTCTAAAGCTGGTTCTTCGCTTTTTGTTTCTTCCCAAGGTGCTTCCACTGCAACGGTGGTCTTTTCTACCACATTTGGCTTTGGAAATTCTTTTTCTTTCTGTTGCACCGTAAAATCACCTTGTAGTTTTTCCTCAACTGCAGAAAGGCGGTCAATAATTGCTTCGGGAAGCGTGGAAAGCAAAGGGTCACACAGTTTTATCACCGCTGTTTCAAAAGTCGCACGGCGTGAAAATGAGCTGCGGGTCAGACGATTTTGCGTTTCCTCAATCAACTCAATGCAATACAGAAGCCTTTCCCGCGTAAAACTTTCCGCCATTTCTTTTAACTGATGAATGACATCATTTGATGCTTCAATAAAATGTTCCGGCTTGCTGGTATATTTGACAAGCAATAAATCTCGTAAGGATTCCCCAGTTTCACTGCATAAAATGCCCATATCCTTGCTTGCGTCGTAGGCTTCACCCACCACTTCAAGAGCACCTTGTGTATTCTTTTTGGCAATCGCAGAAAGAAGCTTCATAACGGGACCTCTCCCCACAACCCCGAGAATTTTGGCCGCACCTTCTTCGTCAATCAGTTCCTTATCACGACCGAACAATTCCAGCATTGAGAGCGCATCTCGCATAGCACCCGCCGCAAGTCTCGCAATGAGAAGCAAGGCTCCGTCTGTCAGGTTGATTTTTTCCGCTTCCGCTATCTTTTTCAATAATTTTGCGATGCTTTCCGGCGAAATACGGTAAAAATCGAACCGTTTACAGCGGGAAAGGATGGTTGCGGGAATTTTATTGAGCTCGGTTGTCGCCAAAATAAACATGACGTGCGACGGCGGTTCCTCCAACGTTTTTAAAAGTGCGTTGAACGCACCTTGTGAGAGCATATGCGCCTCATCGATGATATACACCCTTCTTTTTAATTCACTCGGCGGATAATACATTCTTTCCCGTAATTCACGGATACTGTCAACCCCGTTGTTCGAAGCCGCATCCATTTCGGTAATGTCAAAGCTGTTCTCCGCCGCAAGGCAGGACGGGCATTTTCCGCAAGGGTCACCGTCCGACGAATTTTCACAGCTTACAGCTTTTGCAAGAATTTTCGCACAGGTTGTTTTTCCTGTTCCGCGTGAACCGCAGAAAAGATAAGCATGCGACACACTGCCGCTCTTAATTTCACTTTTCAGAACGCTTGTAATATGTTCCTGCCCGATAACATCCGAAAAAACTTGCGGACGCCACTTTCGGTAAAGTGCCAAATAGGGGGTTTGTGCCATATGCTTTCTTCTCCTTTGTTCTTCTGTCAATAACTTCTTTTTAAGTCAAATTTCTTTGTTCTGATATGCGTAACCGAAGTTTCCCGTATTCCGCCTTCAGAAGCTGCAAATACCCATCCATCCGGCAGAATAATGCTGCCGCAAACACTGTTCGGTGCGGTAATCTCAAGTGTTGCTGTGTTGTCGCTCTTTATCCAATGTACAGAAACTTTCCCTTTCACCGTGTCATAATGTGCCTTTGCAAAGCTTAATTTTTCCAGAAAGGCAGGCTTGATGTTGACTTCTGCTGGATTTATTCTGTGCGGATTGACAACGATTCCGGCTACCTTTGAGATAAACCAGTTGCTAATGTCGCCCATAAAATGGTGATTGAGCGAATTCGGTCTTTCTCGTTTTGTATCATCGTTAAAGTCTTCATACAAAGTTGTCGCCTCCCGCTTGATCCACACGCCATAGGACGGATAATCCTCACGGCAAATCAGTTTATAAGCAAGGTCGTCTTCGCCAAATTGCGATAATACATGGAAGAGAACACGAACACCGAGCATCCCCACATCAAAATGATCGTCGTATTGATGGACAAGGGATAACAACTTTGCAAAAGCCGCTTGTTTTTCGCCTTCTGTAAAAATGTTGTAGTAAATTGCCATTGCCTGTGTGGTCTGACAAGATCCGATTGCTGTCATTGTCGAAAAGTCAATCAATCTTTCCCGTACTGCACTTCTGAGCTCATCACCAACCCTTTTTGCAAAAGCGCTCTGCGTCTGTTTTCCGATTACGTTAAGTAAGAATGCCGCTTTCTCACAGATATCAATTGCAATCACACTGTCGGTAAAGACAAGTGGTGCTTTCGGATTTCCCGATTCTCTGCCAGCGTGACACCAGTCCCCAAGACCAACCGCCACAAGACCGTTTTTATCCCGACTGCCGTCGATGTAGTTGACATATCGCACAAATGCGGTTGCATTTTCCTCTATCATTGCCGTTTCGCCACGAAAGATATAGGTTTGATATGGAAGTTGAACAAGAGCCTGATCCCATGCGGGCCCGTTTCCCCATGCAAAGCCCCAGCCGGTTGTCGGCACAATTCCGGGAAGTCTGCCGTCCTCAGTTTGTGCTTTTCGAATATTCCGCAACCATTCCCGATAACTTTTTTCAACAGAGAGATTCAAGGTCATATGTTCACAGGAAACAGCGGCATCTCCAGTCCAGCCGTTTTTCTCACGGTGTGGACAGTCGGTCGGAAAATACACAAAGTTTGACAAATCACTTCTGCGTGTGCACTCCTGTAATTTCGTTGCAATTTCATCGGAACAAGCAAAATTCCCTCTTTCCGAAAGATCGGAATTGATGACATATGCCGTCAATAATTCTTTGGTTGCCATCTCTTCGGTAATTCCGATGACAAGACAGTATTGGAATCCATGATAGGTGAACGGTGGAACAAAAATCTCTTCTCCTTCACCGCTACAAATATATATATCTCTCTGAACATACCCGTGTGGGAAAAACCCAAGATTCATAACACTCAGTTCATTGTTGGAATCGATATATTCCCCAAATTGCAGAACCACCTTCTGCCCTTTTTCTCCTTTTATCTTTAAACAAGGAATCCCAGCCATATTGACTCCGAAGTCATAAAGATACCCTTCTTCGTTTTGTGGTGGGGCATATTCCGTTTTGATTACCGCAATGTTTTGCCTTCCCGAATTATAGGTTGCAAATTTACTTTTTCGAATGCTGACCGGACCGATTTCCTTTGTTTTGACCACCGGGTCAGCCTCACAAAGAACCGTATCGCCTCTTGGTGTTTCCGCTTTCATCACAGGCTTCCATGTGCTGTCATCAAAACCACATTCATTCCAGCCTTTTTGTTCCTTTGTTGCATCATAAAATACACCGGAACGCAAATCATCAAACCAGATCGGGGAAGGTGCACACCGAAAACTTTCGTCCGCTTCAAAGGTCAGTTTTGATTGATCGTCAAACTCTGCTTCAAAGGTTAAAGCAACTTTCGGTGCCGAGCGGAACCGTGCGGTGTCGAACTCCCAGATTTCTCCGCCGGGACAGTTTTGCATGCCGTTACCGAGAAGGATACCGATTACATTTTCACCGGTTTTCAACAGTGCTTTTATATCGTATTTGTCATAATAAACTACATCATCGGAATTTGAAATATAAGGAGCGAGGTACCCTTTTGTTATTTTTTTTCCGTTGAGGTATAAATCGTAAAATCCAAGACCCGAAAGGACAATTTCGGAGGAAACGGGGATTTGATCAAGCACAAAACTTTTTCTGATATACGGTGCGGGGATATGTTTTTGATAGGTTGTATATTCCGCGGTTGCACAAACAAATTTCAAAGAATAATTCATGAGTTTACCAACACCTCTTTTTGCATTTTTCTCCATTATATAATGGTTTCCCCAATTTGTAAATGGTTTTTCCCAAATTCCTTTGATGTATAGTCACTGCAATCCTGTTAAATAATAACGTCAGTTACAAATAGAAAGGAATCATTAAAATGGAACACAAATATCATGATTTAAGAGATATGCTTGCTACCAATGAAAAAATCCGAGAGTATTACCGTTCCCTTCCCCAATATGCGCAGGAAATGATTGGAGCAAGGTCGGGAAACATTAAAAGTGAAGATGAATTAAGACGATATGCAGAAAACTGCCTCCAGGGAGATAAGTAACTCCTTTTCGTTTTCTTTGCAAAAAATAAAATCGTGCTTCTTCCGTCAAGTGAAGAAGCACGATTTTTTGTAACCTGAACTTCTTACATGAATCTGCAAAGTAAGATCGGGATAAAAATTGCCGGAACATAATTCATTACCTTAATATTTGCTATTTTCAACATATTAAACGCAAGCCCAATAATCAATAAGGAGCCGACACAGGTCATTTCAGCAATCACAGTATGAGAAAGAAACGGCGATATGTATTGTGCAAGCAGTGTAATGCTTCCTTGATATACAAAAACCAGTGCTGCCGAGAAGAGAACGCCCACGCCAAGAGAGGATGCAAAAATAATAGAGGCAATTCCATCGAGCAGTGACTTTGTGAAAAGCATTTCATGATTCCCCGTAAGCCCGCTTTGCAGCGACCCGACAATTGCCATTGCACCGACACAGAACAGAAGACTTGCCGAGATAAACCCACTTGCAATGGAACCTTTCTTTTTCGCTTTGCTTGCAAACCGAACCTCTAATTTCTGTCCGAGATTGTTAAGCAGCTGGTCTAAATCCAAAAGTTCCCCAACAATAGCGCCTACGGCAATCGACAAAATGGTGATTAGAACATTTTTCCCTTTTAAGCATCCTGTGATGCCAATATACAAGGTACAAAGACCAAGTCCCCGCATTACCGTATCCGCCACTTTTTCATTGATTCCTTTTTTCAATAAAAGGCCAATCATACCGCCGATTATAATTGCCATTGAATTTACAATTGTTCCCAACATTTTTCAGTTTTCCTCTGCCTTTCGTTGATTTGTGATGATTCATTGTAACACTATTTTAGACATTTTTCAAACTGAAAAGTGAAATTATCTCACATTCCATGTTTAATTTATCGTTGACAATTAAAAACACGTGTGCTATAATTTGTCTTATAAATAAATATTGGAGGCTAAAAACATGAAACATACCAAATTTAGATTCCTTGCTCTTGTTCTTGCGTTGGTTTTCGGCATTATGTCCTTTACTTCCTGCGGTGGCACCAAAACACCCGCAAAAGATGATACAAAAAAGGATGACTCCGGTTCTAAAGCAGACACAACTACCAGCGATACATTTCTCATTGGTGGTATTGGCCCGCTTACAGGCGACGCTGCAACCTATGGTCAGTCAGTCAATCTTGGTGCAAAACTTGCAATTGAAGAAATCAATAAAGCAGGCGGAGTAACCGGCAAGACATTCAAGATGGCTTTTGAAGATGATCAAGCAAGTGAAGAAAAAGGCGTTTCCGCTTATAACAAATTGATGGATCAAAAAATCAACGTGTTGATGGGTTCTGTAACAAGTGGCTCTTGTATCGCTGTTGCGGCTGAATCGGTAAAAGACGGAATTCTTCAAATTACGCCTTCCGGTTCTGCAAAAGATTGCACAAAGAACGACAACGCTTTCCGTGTTTGCTTTACTGACCCTCTTCAAGGACAGCTTATGGCAAAATATATTAAAGATAAAGGCTTAAAATCCGTTGCTATTATTTATGATGTTTCCGATGAATACAGCAAAGGAATCACAGAAGCCTTTGTTGCAAAAGCAAAAGAAATCGGTCTTAAAGTTGTCACACAGGAATCCTTTACTAAGGGCGATGTTGATTTTAAGACACAGCTCACAAAAATTAAATCAACAGATGCAGACAGTTTGTTTCTCCCTATTTACTATACACAGGCAGGTTATATCTCCGAACAAGCAGCTTCTGTCGGTTTGAAGATTCCTTACTTTGGCTGTGACGGTTGGGACGGAATTATCGACCAGCTGAAGGGTAATACCAAAAATATTGAAGGCGCGACTTTCTTAACTCCTTTTATTGCTTCGAGCGAAAAGCAGAACGTTAAAGATTTTGTAGCTGCTTTTAAAGCAAAATACAACAAAACACCGGACCAATTTGCAGCAGACGGTTATGATACCATTTATGTCATCAAAGCCGCTTTGGAAAAGGCCGGAAAAACAGACAGCGCCGCACTCATCAAAGCAATGACACAAATCAAAGTTTCCGGCGTTACCGGCGACATGACCTTTGATGCAAGTGGCGAACCCAACAAATCCGCTATGGTAGCAATCATTAAAAACGGAAAGTACACCGCTGAATAATTTCTTTCTGTCTATATTTTTTAGATAATATTTTTAGTTTAAGACTATGGGATGGATACAATATTATCTCATAGTCTTAAACAAATATTATTCTTATTTTTTGTATGGGAAACAAAATTGCATGAGATTTTGTTCCTGATTTTTAGAATCTTTAAGCGAAAGCAAAGAATATTTTGTTTTTGCGTTTAATGCAAATCAGTAAATTATCGGTGCCCTGAAAGCAGACATATATTTTCCGGGCGGAAAGGCGAAAACTTTTATGGAACTCATCGCACAATTAATAAACGGGTTGAACCTCGGCAGTATTTATGCCCTGATTGCACTCGGCTACACCATGGTATACGGTATTGCTAAAATGCTCAATTTTGCACACGGAGATGTCATCATGGTCGGTGCATATACGTTGTCTGTCGCAGTATCGACTTTATATGTCCCGGTATATATTTCTATCATCATCAGTATGGCTGTTTGTTCGCTGTTGGGTGTTTTAATCGAAACAATTGCGTACAAGCCCTTGCGACAGTCTTCACCGCTGACGGTATTAATCACAGCAATCGGCGTTTCCTATTTTTTGGAAAGCCTTGCTTTACTTATTTTCGGTTCTCAGCAACAACAGGTTCATTCTGTTGTAACGGTAAAAGGGTTTGCCATCGGCTCGATTGAGATAACCGGTGAATCCATTGTTACGCTTGGCACAACTTTTATCATTATGGTGTTATTAACCCTTTTTATCAAACATACTAAAACCGGAAAAGCAATGCTTGCCGTCTCGGAAGATAAAGGCGCCGCCGAATTGATGGGGATCAGTGTAAATAAAACAATTTCCATTACATTTGCAATCGGATCCGCACTTGCCGCCGTTGCAGGGGTTTTGTTTGTCAGTTCATATGGTTTTGTTGGTCCTTATACGGGCGCAATGCCCGGTATCAAAGCGTTTGTTGCTGCCGTGCTTGGTGGAATCGGTTCAGTTCCTGGTGCCATGTTGGGCGGTATTCTTCTTGGAATCATCGAAAGCCTTTCCAAAGCCTATATTTCAACACAACTTTCAGATGCAATTGTTTTTGGCGTATTAATTGTTGTGCTTCTCGTAAAACCTTCGGGTCTCTTGGGCCGAAAAGTTACCGATAAGGTTTAGAGGGAGTATAGATATGAAAAAAGGTATGAAATTTAATGTTAAGTCTCTTATCACGATCGTTTTAACGATTTTGTTATATGCAATTATTTATATTATGATAGACAACGATCTTCTGTCCCGCCATTTTAAAGGGCTGCTTGTTTCGGTCGGTGTCAATATTATTCTCGCGGTTTCTTTGAACCTTACCGTTGGTTTTTTAGGAAACTTAACGCTCGGACATGCCGGATTTATGTCGGTTGGTGCTTATGCGGGCTGTCTTTTTACGGTAAAAATGAATCTTCCCTATTTTATTGAATTTCCGATTGCTTTAATCATCGGGGGTATTGTAGCCGCAATCTTTGGTGTTATCATTGGGGTTCCGGCGCTTCGTCTGCGCGGAGATTATCTCGCAATTGTCACACTGGCATTTGGAGAAATTATCCGCTCAATTTTCAATAACCTCTCTTTGATTGGCGGTGCAGGCGGTTTAAAGAATATTTCAAAATATACCGATTTCACCTGGGTATATCTCATGATTATCATTACGATCCTCGTCATTGCAAACCTCGTAAAGTCAAGACATGGTCGAGCGATCTGTTCCATTCGGGACAATATTATTGCCTCTGAATCACTCGGCATAGATGTTGTTTACCATAAACTTCTCGCCTTTGTCGTGGCGGCATTCTTTGCAGGGGTAGCAGGTGTTCTTTACGGTCATTATGTCGGAATTTTAAAACCGACGACCTTTGACTTTAATAAGTCGATTGAGATTTTGGTTATTGTGGTTCTTGGCGGCATGGGAAGTCTGCGTGGGTCTGTTATTTCCGCTATTATTATTACAGTTCTTCCGGAAGTGCTTCGCAGTCTTTCCGATTATCGTATGTTAATTTATTCTCTTGTTTTAATTGCAATGATGCTTCTCAATGCTTCTCCATCCTTTCAAAATTTCAAAGAAAACGTCAAAAGCGGTATTGATGCCATAAAAATTAAAATTGCAAAATTATTTGGCAGATCCAGGTCAGAGGAGGCATAACGATATGGCATTATTGGAAATTAAAAATTTAGGAATTACCTTTGGCGGACTTCGTGCCGTGGATGATTTTAATGTTGATATCCAAAAAGGGCAGCTTTATGGACTAATCGGTCCCAACGGTGCCGGTAAAACAACCGTATTTAATATGCTGACCGGTGTTTATAAACCCACCACAGGATATTTCACGCTTGACGGACAAAATCTTGCCGGAAGAAGCCCCATTGAAATCAATCGCAAAGGAATCGCAAGAACGTTTCAGAATATCCGCCTGTTCAAAGACATGAGTGTCATTGATAATGTAAAAGTCGGATTAAATAACAGCCAAAATTATAGTGTCATAGAGAGCATTTTTCGGCTGCCTCGTTATTTTAAAGAGGAAAAACTTGCGACAGAACGCGCAATGGAGCTGTTAAAGGTGTTTGACCTCGATAAAGAAAGCCATTATTTATCGTCCAATCTCCCTTACGGGAAACAGAGAAAACTTGAAATTGCACGTGCGCTTGCAACCAATCCAAAGTTGTTGCTGCTCGATGAACCAGCAGCTGGGATGAATCCAAACGAGACCGCAGAATTGATGAAAACCATTCGTTTTGTGAGAGATAAATTTGATATGACCATTCTTTTAATTGAACACGATATGAAGCTTGTTGCTGGAATCTGTGAAAAAGTAAGCGTTTTGAATTTCGGTACAGACCTTGCGCATGGAGATACAACTACCGTGTTAAACGATCCAAAAGTTATTACCGCATATCTCGGAGAATAGGAGGAAATTTTCTTTGTCACTTTTAAAAATTGAGAATCTGGAAGTCAACTACGGTGTCATTCAAGCAATCAAAGGAATTTCCTTTGAGGTGAATCAAGGTGAGGTCCTTGCACTAATCGGTGCAAACGGCGCGGGAAAAACAACGATTTTGCACACCATAACAGGACTAATCAACGCAAAATCGGGTTCCATTCTTTTTGATGGAAAAGAGATTACAAAAATAAAACCACATAAAATTGTTACCATGGGAATGGCGCATGTCCCTGAAGGTCGCCGCATTTTTCAAGAATTGTCGGTTTTTGACAACCTGAAACTCGGCGCATACACCCGTTCGGATAAAGATGAAATATCCGAATCCCTCTTAAATGTCTACGACAAATTTCCTCGGTTAAAAGAACGAAAAAACCAAATTGCAGGAACCCTTTCCGGCGGAGAACAGCAAATGCTTGCAATGGGAAGAGCCTTGATGTCCCGCCCAAAAATTCTGTTGATGGATGAACCTTCCATGGGTCTTTCTCCACTTCTTGTCAACCAAATCTTCGACATTATAAAAGAATTAAACCGTGCCGGCTCAACCATCCTTCTTGTAGAACAAAACGCACGTATGGCGTTAAAGGTTGCAGACAAGGGATATGTTCTTGAAACAGGTAAAATTGTTCTGTCCGGTAAGGCGAGCGATCTTTTAGAGGACGACGCTGTGAAAAAAGCATATCTTGGCGGTTAACTTCTGTGAAAAGCAAATAAGATAATTGCGGGGAGAACTTTTTTAAAAAGTTCTCCCCATGTTTCTTTCAAAAAGTTCGCTTATCTTGACTCCAATTGAAAAATGTCCAAAACGTTTCCATGTACAAATTATCTCGGTAAAACTCTAACCGTTTGATGAATAGAGATTACGGGTCAGGGCAGAGGATGAAGGCTTTCCTTTACTCTCGTGAATACAGATCCATAAGGTAGAGTCTAGAAAGATTGAAAGATTTTTCGTTGGAATCAGGATTATTTGTAAAGAAAATTTTATAAGATAGGGGCTTGTATTCCTGATTTTATAAGGATATAATAATATAGGAAAATACAAAACCCAAAAAAGGAGTTACCATGCTGACATTTGAGCAAATTAAAAATCATGAAGCAATCAACATATATATCCGAAAGGCCGATGAATCCTTGATGACACTCGGCTTTACCGAACACAGCTTCGCACATGTCACAAAGGTCGCCGATACCGCAAGGTACATCCTTGAAACAATGGGCTATTCAGAACGGGATTGCGAGCTTGCACAAATTGCCGGATACTTGCATGACATCGGAAACCTTGTCAACCGCATTGACCACGCACAGAGCGGTGCTGTTATGGCATTTCGTATTCTTGATAATCTCGGTGCCACTGCGGAAGAAATTGCAACGATTACAACCGCAATCGGCAATCACGATGAAACGACAGCAGTTGCGGTAAATCCGATTGCCGCAGCATTGATTCTTGCCGATAAAACCGACGTACGGCGCAGCCGGGTTCGCAACAGTGACACCACCAAATTCGATATTCACGACCGAGTGAATTATTCGGTTAAAAAAGCGATCACGAAAATCAATGATGAGCATACGTTAATCAAATTGAAGCTCACCGTTG
>Ga0183099_1001235_pt1 | contig 15310 bp, 21 predicted proteins | sample Biomet1_FD_127788 | JGI IMG/M metagenome (GOLD analysis project Ga0183099, IMG submission 127788) | Microbial communities from bioreactor (seeded with anoxic lake sediment) at LBNL, California, USA - Biofuel metagenome 1 | ecosystem: Engineered > Bioreactor > Anaerobic > Unclassified ... | reverse complement strand
CGCAAAAAAATGAATAACGAATCCATGAATCATTTTACAAGTATAAAAAACAAAATAATTACATTAATGCTAAAGCAACCAGAGCAATGGAGCTTGATAGAAAAGGAAAACATGAAAGATAATTACCTTGAACATGAGACCGGAATAAGAGTTTATGTGTTTAGAGGTTCTATTAGCATTGATGGAAAAACCTTTCTGCCATTAAAAGAAGAAGAGCTAAATGAATTAAGCAATATGGCCTCTCTTTTTACAAGCACGAATAGGTCTTTTGAGAAAATAAGTCGTTTAGTTTGTTGTATCGATAATAAATTAACTGATTATATTTAGATTAATGAAATGAAAAATTAAAGCCGCAAAAATCAGGATAAATCTTTAGTAGCTCAGAATTATTAGCACTAAAAACGGTATTATATATATATTCAAATTCAGACTCAATATCGTCTTCTGAAAAACAATGATTAAAGTTATCTATTGATATTTCAAAACCAATAGATACTAATGATGTTTGATGAAAGCTTATTTTTGTATGAAAAATCGAATGCCATGTTTGCCTTTAATTCAGAAAGACAAAAATGCAACTATTGGCTTTATTTTTAATAGCAATGATAATGGTTCTATTATTTTATTATTAAACAAAATATTTGTTTTTATTGTTAGCATGATCTATTCCTTTTTTGAATTATTATAATGAAAACAGTCAATTAGTCAATAGAGATATATTAATTGTTTTACCTAAAAGAACTTGTGTTCTTTGTTTTTTTGTATACCATAATAAAAATTGATTTGTTTTTTAAAAAACATTTTATTTATTGTTTTTTTTAAATAAATACAATAAATATCCTATTGAGATATGAACAACATCTTATATTTAAATCTTTTATTGTGTAGTTGCTGCAATGCTTATAATCGACAAATGAAATAAGAACAACAATTTCAAATATCTTGCTATAATATGTAGTTGTGCCTATCTAGGTAAGTAAAAATACCATCTTAAAAGATTGAACTCGTTAAAATCAAGAAAGTAATTTTATCGAAATACCTCGTTCTCCTAAACAATATATCAAGATACTGATATTAATAATAACTGATCGAAATATATTCAGCATGATAAATCAATAATAAAAACAAACATTGAAAAAACAGTAGGAATGCTTCATTTGAACGAGTGCGAAGTATTACCTAGGAAATAGGCTCTATCAGCCCCTGGTTAGGCTATATAAATGAATATTCATATATTTGTATGTCAATACATCCATTTATTATATTTCGTAACAGAAGAGGATTATTCGGGCTTAGCAAGAATACGTGTGAAATCAGTTGCTAGATATCTATTTGCCAATATATTTTGAGAAAGCAATTTAATATAAAGATTTTAATCGTTACTTGGAAAGCAATATTGTTTTATAAGAGGAAGAATGCTTCTATTGGTACAAAATCTTTTTAATGTTACATGAGGCTTTTTATCAAAAATATATTATCGTGCTTTTTTGTGATAAATAAATATTTAAGCAATAATATTAAGTAACAATATATTTGCAGTGATTTTTTTTGATTTGATTGTTTTTGTATTTGTTATCAATAGTTACCTGTGTTACTAAAAACATCTTTATTAATTTTAAGCAGTATTTTTTAAGGAATATAAATGTGTTTTCGACAAAATGAAATACGAACAACATTCGATAGATAAAAAGTCTGATTGTTAGTCAGACTTTTTAATTAATTAAGCAAATTCAACAAGAAATCTTGGGTTCGCTTGTTTTGCTTTATATACAATCATTTCATTGTTTTTAACACCAGATTGATTTCCTTTTGCAAAAGTAGAATCACTTCCATTTTTTGGTAATAATTCATTTGGTGAGCGAGGTGTGTATGCTCTCCCCATTGCTACATCACATAAAAACATATAACAGACATTGTCTTTACTTCCACCATCCCAATAACCATAACTATAATTCAAGCTTTTAGTGGATTGATCTGAGAAGTAGAGTCCATTGCCAAACATTCTTCCTGTGACATGACGGGCGTTACTTGGAGGAATCATTAATCCTGATTTCAGAATTGATAATACATTACCAACACGTGTTCCATGCCATAACTCCATTATGTTGCCCAATGAATTATCAAAGGCGCTATCCATTTCATCAATTCTTACCTCAAAAACCCTGCTAATACTTAGTTTATGAGAAGCATGTATTCCCTGTCTGGTTGAATCATAAAACCTTCTAATTCGATCAATAACACCGTTGTCGGTAACCAGCGATAACTCGGCATTAAAAGTATTATTAACCTCATTAATTATGTCTTTTTTTGTGTTTGATAGTGCATTCATTTCAACCTGCTGAACTGAAGATTCTAAGTCATCAAGAATTCCATTTTGCTTTTGAATGGCATCGTCGTTTGGGATAATTGACTTAACAGTAAGTTTTGAACCAACTTTTTGTGGTATAAGCATAAGATATTCAGACAAAAGTTCTTTGATTTTAACTGAATCAAAATCCATGCTTTGAATCAAAGGAGACATTTGAAGCAATAATTCGCGAGCTTGCTTGATTGAGTTTTTTGTTACATAGCCAACAGGGGTTTTAAACAAACCTGAGTCTTCATCGTATTTTAAGTCTGTATTTTGTAATATATTATGGATATTAGAACGAACCATTTTTTTAATTAGTTCATATATAATATCTTTATTCCCTTTTGTTCTTATTTGATTTGTTGCTGTTTGTTCTAATGCAGTTTTTGATAACTGGGTATTATTTGTTGACGTTATTCCATCGAAGCTTTTGTAACCTTTTTTTTCTTTTTCTTTTATTTTAGATGAAATAAAGCGTTCTGCGCCATCTATTGAAGAAAAACCTTTAGGTGGTTGTTTTTGTCCTGCTCCACCAATTCGACCATTTGTAACACAAACAGTAAAATCTTTTTTTAGCTCGATAGTCCAAAACTTATTATTATTTCCATCTATGTTGGACATAATCATGGTTGTTGATTTTATGATATCCATTTATTTCCTTTATGTTTTATTGATTTATTGCTAATTAATTTTCAATAAATTATACTTAAATTTATGAATAAATCAATCGTAAAGAAAAAATGATTATTTTTTACTTATTTAATGCAACAAAAATAACTTACTTGTATTCACTAATAGCCAGTATTGTTTTTACTGGTTTGCTAGGAATTATTGATTTGGGTATTTTTGGCGCACTAATGTTATTTCCGTTTATTCAATTGATAATAACTGAAATATGGCTAAACCCTCATTTGGGTGTAGTAAATCTATTAATTAATATTAAAAAAAGAATAAAAGCAGTATTCCTGATATTTATAAAATACAGTGTATTTATGATGTTATTCATATTTGTTTTGAGCTTATTTGTTCTTAATTTCGGTTTTTCAATAAAAGATACAATTGCAAGCAGTGGAATAGATAATTTATCTGAAAACATAGTAATTTGCATTGCAGCTATTTCTTTTATGAAATTATTTCCTTTTTTCCATATTAATACCAAAAATACAAAAAAAGACCAGAAAGAGAGTGTGATTATTTATAAAAAATATGCTAAGGAATTTAAAGACGAATTTATTGATATTAATTTTTTCTATATACTTTTACTTCTTTTGATTAGTGAAATTCCTGATTTCACTGAAATGAATCAATTATTTTTATTTATGTTTAATTCGTTGTTTTTATTTGCTAGTAGTGGGTTTGTGTTTGCTTCTGGATTTGTGATGACGCAGTCTATGAGCAATCATTTAAAATAACCCCTTTATTCTCATAAAGGGGCCTGTCTTTATTTTAACCTTAATTTTAACTCCAATAGCGCGGCTAGCAATGTTATATTTGATGGAGAATGGTTTTTTGTTAAGTCAATAGCTTCATCGATAGAACACTTGATTAACTTAATATCCTCTCCTTCATCTTTGCATCCATACCCTTTTGATAGATCAATGTTTGATAAATTTATTTCAGCTAAAAACAAATGAACTTGTTCATTGCAAGCACCCGGAGAAAGGTAAAATCGTCCAATGTAAGAAAGCAAATCTTTATTTTTGTTTTCAATAACAAGTCCTGTTTCCTCAGTTAACTCTCTAAAGGCTGCGTCTAATGGTGATTCTCCATCATCAATAAGTCCAGCAACAAGCTCTGTAACAAAAGAACCGTTCTCATCATTAATTGCACCAGGTCTAAATTGTTGCAATAATAATACTTGATTGTCATTCTTATCATAAGGCAATAATCCAATGCAGTCTCTGCGAGTCATTAATTCCCTTTGAATTTCTTGTACCCCTCCCATTTAAAAGATTTTGCTTTATTGTTAGCTTTGTTAGGGAAACAAAACCTGTGTAAATAGATTCTTCTTTCAAAAGAGTTATTGATTTTTCCATCATTCTTTTATATCCTGTGCTTTGATTTGGTTTATCTATTATACTTAAAAAAATCAAAGATAGCAATTAAAAAGGGAAGTTTTGACCCGTTATTACTTTTTCTAGTCCTTCTATTCTTGCTTTAATAGTGTCCTTTTCAGGATAGTAGATAACTGATTCAATTATTAGATTTTTTAGTGGATATGCGATTAATTCAATACTGGTATTGTTGGATATTTGTTTCGATGGCAAATCTCTTGAGTGTCGATACATTTGTCGATAAGCCTTTCTAATTCCATCTATAATGTTTTTCTTTGTTATTCCATTGATATCATCACCATGGATAACACAGCCGAAAGGTTGCTCGAACGGGAATCGCAATGAAAGCATTATTCCTGATTTTGGAATAAGTATTTCATTTAATTTTTGAATAGGGAATAAATCTATAGCTGCTACGCCCTTGGTTAAGGTTAAAATAGGTGTTTCATACTTACTAGATCTGACTTTGGTAGGAGGAATGTCAAGTAACTTGAATTCAACAAATGTATCTGGCTGATTCATAATCATCTCTATGTTTAATAAGATAATGTTAATATAGAACAAATCCTTAAAAAAACCAACAAACAGAGTAAATAACACAGAAACTTGTTAATTATAAAATTATCATCATTGTATGGATGAGCAAAAGGGGAGAGATTATGCAAAAAAACGAACTTGAAGAGCTGTATGATGCAGGAGAATCGCTATTGTTAGAAATAAGAGAGCGTATCTGTGCATTGCCATTACTACAAGAAAAAGCAGAAAGATTTGGATTTGCACTAGCTGAGCTGAGAGAGAGAATAGAGGCGGAAAAAACTATGGATCTATTCATCCAAAGAGAATCTCTTTGGATGGAAAAATCAAAAGAAACGAATGAGATAACTCAATTAAGTAATGATGTTTTTTTGCAATCAGAACATGATGAAAAACAAAATTTCCAGGGGTATTTTATTTCATTAACGGTTTCAGAGATCATGTCTTGCTATAAAAAAGTAAATAACTTTGATTGCGACAAAAACAAAGCAGAAGAAATTCTTCGATATATTGTCGCTAACTATGATAAAAAAATAGGACTAGAAAGATACTGTGAAAACATTTGTCAGCAAATGATTGATGATAACTTATTAGCACTCAGTGCTCTTTCTTTTATCTAAGAGTGATTTTTAAATAAATTGACAATATTGAAAAACTCACTATAATTTCATTATGTTTTTACAAGTATTACTGAACTATGCGTACAAATGCTGTTTTAAAAGTTTTGGAAAAAAGAAATTTTAATCCAACGTTATTGGCTTCATTGACAATTGAAAAAGACGCTGTTATTTCAATAAAAAACAGCTTTCAAGTAGAGGTTGGACCTGATTATTTTAATTTAATTGAATGCACTTCTGTTGGATTTATTTATCATTATACTGGATCAGAGCTCTCTGAATTACTAACGGTGTTAAACAATGTCTGTAAATAAAATACTGCTATTAACTATGTTTTCCTGTTTATCGTGCTTGGCGGAAGAGAATAATATTAATACGACTGATTTTTGCACTGTTTCTAGTAACTATGCAGAGCTACTCTTGAGCGAAAAAAACAATGGTGTAAAAAAGGAAGAAAGACTATTACTTCTTCAGTATGGATTAGGTAGAAATTCTTTCTTTATGACCCTGGATAATATTGAGCAAAAGGCATTTTTAGATATTATTGAAAACATAAATAACTCAATTGAGGATAACAATATTTTAGCAGGTAGTGTAAGAACCTGGGCTAATAATGAGTGCAAAAAACTGGAATCAGAGGTAACTAAAAAAATATTAAAAACCACATTAATATGTCAAAATGAAGGACATATTTATGAACAAATTAAAAAAGAAAAGGATAATGGTGTTTTAAAAACGGATTTAATTAATAATGTTTTAAAAAACAGCGAGATAACAGAGATTAAAAAATTAAGTACTGTAAGTGCAATTAATAATGTTTATAATTACACCAAAAATATGGATGCCAAGCAGTGGGGTAAAAAGACCTATCAAGCATGTCTAATAAAAAAAGCAGCGTCATTGTGATTACCAAGACAAGATACTACTTTTCTTACTATTTATTTAAATTGTCACAGTAATAAAAACCAAGGCAAAGACCATCTGTCTTAACAAGTGTTTTATAATTATTTAATTAACAGTAATGTCTTTAATTTGGGGTAAGTAACAGATTTCATGTAATTTACACCCCTGATAATAAACAGTAAGCTTATTGTTTTTAATATCTTTCTTGTTGATATTTATTTCCAGAAGTGTTCCATAAATCTCAACATTTCCAAATTCATCATCATGTTCAAATTTACCTTTTGGCCAGTTTTTTGGAGTAACATTATCTGAAAAAAATATTTTGTTTTTATACAGAAAATAACCTGGAGGCATTTTCCATATTAACACCAATTCATTTTTAACTTCTGTTTTTGAAAACAAAAATGCATCGTTTGCTGGCAAAAAATCCCCTGCAAAAGAAGCCGTCATGCTGGCCATAAGAAAAGAACCTAAAATTATTTTTTTTAACATTGCTTGCCTCCTTTTTGTTTATTATATGTATTTAATTAAATAAAGTCAATTATTATGACTATAGTCCGAAGACATATTTTTTTATTGTGGTATTGTATTAATATCAAAACAAAGGAGCTACCAACATGAAAATAGTACTTAACCCAAATCACATCTTACAATGCTACGTAATTGATTTTGAGGTTGTTGTGACAAAAAAAGAGCCAGGACTAATCCTAAATAAAGATGATTTATTTTCTATACCAATGAATGAAAGAATTAAATTATCAACTGATTGCCCTGTCTTGTCTCAAGCAGTATTGTTGGATTATGCTGCATCTTGTTTTCACAATAAGTATGGCATTGAAAACCTGGATGACCTCAATATTTCTTATTTAATAAAAAACAACAAGGATTTGATTGTCGAGTGCTTGCACTCATGGCTCTCGCATCATGCAATTATATTTGACATAAAAACAAACGACCTTCAAATGCATTATAAAGAATTATTTCCAATGATCATAATGTTAGAGCGTGGATTGATTCCGCCCTCAAAAATAAAACAAACATTAAAATTAATTATGGAAAAAGAAGAGTGGGATTTTGTTTTCAATATTGAGTAAATTTTGTTTTATGATATAATATTTGCATGGGTTATTTATATTTATTAACACAAATATGTATTTGTAACCCATGACATTAAAATAACAGAGGTTGAACATGAGAAATATTGAAGAGCTAATAAATTCAGCAAGAGAAAACACAACGAATTCTGCAAGAATTTTAAATAAACCCCTTGATGACAATAGTGATTTATCGATTAATCAATTACTTTGTAAAGCAGAGAAATTATTGCAGGAAGCCGCACTTAAAACAGGTATTGATTTATCCATTCATGATCCAAGAACAACATCCGAATTATTAGAACTTTGCGAAGGAATATTAAATAAAAAAATAATCGATGGTGATGGTATTGTTTTATCAATAGAATAAAAGCACTTAAGAAAACCATTTTAATTAACTCATATTGTAATATTCCAGTTGAATAAAATCGGTAATCATTTATATTGCATTAATAATTCCTTATTCGATAAAGCAAATGATTACTGAAAACGAAAAAAACCTAATTAGTAACTTAACCAAATCTGTTGTCGCACTTGCCAGATATTCATCATTGTACGGAGTGGATGATGAAGACATGGATGTATTTACATCATTTTATGAGACATGTCGATTATTTGAACAAAAGATCCCGGAAGATATTAGATTAATAATTAACCAAGAAAATAGATTGGTTTCTAGTGATGTCTATTGCATTCCTCAGCTTAAGTTTTCTCTTTTTTTATCTAAGCGAATTTCTCTTTCGTTAAAAAAACCGCATGTGCTTAATGACACAACGCTAATTGAAGATATTTATAATAATATTATTAAAGAAGAAAATGAAAAAGACAACGCTCGTCTCACCGAACACGAGTTTTTTCTAGATAATGAGAAACTTGCCTCCTGGGGTGTGATTGACAACATAAAGATAACAAAAGTAACTCGTGGCAATAATGAGAAAAAGACATGGTTAGAAAAAGCAATTGACTTTATTAAAAAAAAATCAGATTCGGTCTATGAGGTAAATGCCGTCGTTTCCACATATTTCTTATCAAATGCCAAGTCAGATCAATATGGGGCACTACTTGAATTTGCTTTATCACAAACAAAATTGCCAACAATGATTGATGATTGGTCAGTTGTGGATGCAGTGCTAATTACGGACGAAAGAGATATTATTGTTGTTTAGTGAAGGAATCATCTGGATCACATTTTTCGCAAGATGAGTGTTTTTTGATCGATACTCAATTGACAATTAAATATTATCGACTATAATATATGTATCTAGTGAATATTCACTTGGATAAATAAAAACCGAAACAGTGGATGTATTGGTTTTATACTAAATATTCCCGGAGGGTTACAGCATGGATAATACAATTAGCAATGTTAGTGATTTAATGAAATATTTTGATGCTAAAACAGCACATGAGATTAATGATAAATTCTCGGAACGTAGTTTTTTTATTGGGGCAATTAAATTAATAACTAATAATGGCGTAATTATTCCATCTGATGGCCCCAAAATATGGAATAACTCAATGAATTCGGAAGCAATTGTAATTGAAGGACTGATAGAAGGGACTTGCGAAACAGTTAATAGCGCAATGCTTGTTTTTCCATTTGCTGAAGCTACCCTGGAATATCAAATGGACCTGGTTGATGCGATGTGCTTAAACGAGCAAAAAGAAGATGAAAAAATCAGAGCAATATTGGAAAACAATATTCATATTCAAATTCAAAAAACACAACAAAAAAGAGCATTGTGTTTTTAATTAGTTAATTTATTTTACCAGGGCTTTTGTGCACTAGATTAATTAGCCATGAAAACACAGCAAAAGCCCTTGGTTATTTAAAGATAAAATAACTACATATCTCTTATCTATTTAAAAATCGAATTAGCAATGCTGATTTTGCATTATTTCTATCCTCGCCAATATATGTATTTAAATTTCTCCAGTCATACTGTATAAATCTATCAACCTGCTTTCCCTTAAATGTTGCGAATGGCGTAAAAATAGAGCTGCCCAAATCAATGAAAGTTCTTTGTTCTCCACTAGGAGTAACTCTAACAACGGAAATGGTGTTGAAATCAAATTCATAAGCATGAATTTCTGTAGTTCCTTGTTGATGCATTAAATTATCAACAATTATATTTTGTCTTGCTGCTTGAGCAGAAGAATAGTCATCTGCATTATTTGCCTCAAAAGCCTGCGTTGAAAAGCTAGCAATAAAAAAAATGCACGGTATTATTTTCACTTTTATTTCTCTCTATTTAATTATATTAATAATTGTAAAACAGATGCGAAATAATATCAATATTCAAGCATGCTAAAAACAAAAACCCCGAATTAACAGGGTTTTTGAGCATGGTGATTGCTGGGTTATTTATTAGGAGTGAGCAGGTTGCTTTTCAATTAGATATTTCGCAATATTAGTCACATCTTCCCATTTTGAAATATGATCTAAAAGAATCAAATATTTCCCACTAACTACAAATGTTGGAACACCACTCGTCTTCAAAGTTCCTTCAACAAGCTTGTTCACAGCCATTGCTGTTTGAACCTCTGGTGATTTGCCTTCTTTAGCAAAAACAACAGGATCTATCTGGTTGCTGGTTAGTAGCTTATCCAGGTTTTCCTGTGAAAACTCAAATGATTCATGGCGAATATTAAAGTAAGCTGTATGCAGCTTGTCTAGCACGCCAAGTTTCTTAAATGTATAAAAAACTTCTGCATCCTTGTTCCAGTTTTCTGATAGAACAGAATGTCTGTGCTCAAGTTTTACCCCAGAGCTTGCAGCCCATTTTGTAATAATTGGCTCAGCTTCGTGACAATGAGGGCAGCCATACCAAAAATACTCAAGAACATGATTTTTTGGAAACATTAATGGCTTATCAAGAATAGTATAATGAACACCTTCTTTATAAGGAGATGATTGTTCCACTTGTTTTACCAATGTTTTTTCCTGGGTGTTTTTTGTCGGAGAATTAACTGCATCTGATGCATCTCCTTTATTACAACCTGTCAAAATCATTGCACCAGCAATTGCTAATGATAAAAAAGCCAATTTTGTTTTCTTCACTGTTTTACTCCGTTGATATGATATTATTTGACTTATAATATCACAATAAATAAAACAGTCAAGAATAGCCCCTAGTAATAACCAGGGGTCTGTATTTAATTAATCAACACCAGCAAGCTGATCGAATGTTGCAGAACATCGTTCAATAAAGTGATTTACAAAATATGCCACCTCTGGCATTGAATCAATCATCTCTTTGATTTTTGGCTCTAGTCCTTCTTTAACATGAGCAAACTCTTGATTATTGAATCGCAATTCATCGTTTGCCTTAATGTACGCAGATAAAATATCCGCTGCTTTTACAATAACCTTATATCGCTCATCCACTTCTTTTTGGACAATTAACTCTTCAAATACATATTGTAATTCTTCTGGCAACGTATTTAAACATTCTCGCTCAGCATTTTCTTCAATCATTTTAATTTGCTTTGTTAATTCTGGATTACTGTATTTAAAACGGGAGTTAATATCTTGAACACGTGTCTCAGAATATTCGTGATATAAACCAATAACTGCCGCCCGGTCTGGTAATAAATCACCATTGAATTTTTTGTTTTTAATGACAGCTAGAAGATGCGCAATTATTGCAACTTGATGAGAGTGTTCTGAAATATTTTCGTTTCTTACACAAAACATTAATGCCCATCGTTGTATCAATGGCATTCTTGTTTGCCAAGCCATAAAAGTTGATTGTTTGTATTTCTGTTCGGACATATTTTTTACTCCGCTTCTGTAAATTAATCATAATAAAACATCGTTTATTTATGTTTTAATTATACATATAAAAATAAAAAATAGCAAGTAATTACTAATTATTATTGCAAATATTAAAGGGAGGAGTAGAATAAAAAACATGGTAATTAGGTCAGAATGACCTGTAATTGAAAACAAAATGGAGCAAATAATGGGATTAAGAACATTATTAATTACACCAAAAGAAGTTGATTTCGTAAAGGGCGAGCTTAATGTTACTCCTGTGATGATAGAATCTCCACTAGGCGGTGATTTTCAGGCTAATGTGAGATATGCAAAGCTATGCATGAGAAATTCTTTTTTAGAAAAAAACGAGTCACCAATGGCATTTCATCTTTTGTATCCTCAATCACTATGTGATAACACGGATAGTGAAAGAAAAATGGGCATTGATCGAAGTTTTGATTGGCATAGTTTTGCAGACAAAAAAATCTATTATGTTGACAGAGGTTTTTCACAGGGAATGGGGGCGGGTTATATTGATGCTTTAAATAAAGACATTGGTGTAGAACTAAGAACACTATCTAAAAACAATGATTTGCTTTGTTTTATTGAAGATATTAACTGCAAAACACCTTCTCTTAATGATGTTGTGGCCTTAAGAGAACTCATTGAATCACTAAAGAAAGAAAAATCAAAGGGGTGGAAAGAACCTGGTGATATTGTTGCATTCCGAGATATGTATACCGACGATCTGCGTGGTGTTGATGCTTGCGCCTTAAAAGAAAAGAAGGCCGACTGCAAAGATACAGAGTATGCAAGATTGTGTATGCGACATAGCCTGGTAAACAAAGGGCATTCGCCTCTGGTTTCGTTCTTAATGGAACAGCAACTGTTTAGCGCGGGACAAAAGGGGTGGCTGGGAAAGTCATGGTTAAACGCAATCGAAAAAGTAGATGTGTATCTTGATCGCGGCATGACAAAAGAAATGCATTCGCTTTGCAACACACTTTTGGAACAAGGGAAAGAAATTGAGCTAAGCACGATTATGACTCATGATTTTGACCGTGTTGGTGTGCTAAAAGACATAAACAAAAATTGCAGCGGAAAAGAAGCGCTGGATATCGCAATGGATATAACAGAAAGTAGCCTGGCCAAAGGCATTGCAATGGAGATTGAACACGAAGACCTGGAACTGATTGCAGCATTAAATGGACACTCATATAAATCAAGAGAAAGAAAATTTGAATTGGAACCAGTGATGTAACAAGGAGTGGTGCGGCTATGGAATTTACTTTTCTGGATTTTTTATGTGTTGTAGTGATATTGGTTTTTGGACTTAGTATTATTTCATTTATCAGCAATCGACTAAATGAGAGAAATCAATCAAGGCAACTTAACAAAGTTCCATCCGATCTCATGAGTGATTTAGAAATGGAACTGCCAATAGGGGTTGGAAGACAACCAAGTTCAAAAAGTAAAAATGAGTCATTAGAAGTAAATGGTCGTACCACCAGTGATTATGTACCGGTATTAATTGATGCTAATAGTTACTTATCATCTGGTTGTTCTGATAATCAATGTAGTTGATATTTTTACCTACAAAAAACCCAGAAGAGAGATTTTCTGGGTTTTTTATTGACTAGTTATTAATATTTGCTATAATAAATCAATTAGGCAAGGATTATTATTTTTTAAGACTGTCTGGCTCGGCGGGGCTGCTTCGTTCACCATGTAATGGATGGCAAAACGTATTTTCCTTTTGTTCATTAATCATTCCAATTATGACAATGAACAGAGCAACGAACGAACTCAAAGTATTGTCATATAAAAGGAATTGAACATGAATATCATTAATAAGCTAACTGATCCTGCTGAGTTAATTTCGTTTCGCGACCATGTTGGTAAGGTTATGTTGCAGAAAATGAGCCTGCCACTAAAGCCAAGCAAGCTTAATGAGCTTACTGCTTCTTTACTTGGAGCAAAGGACTGGAATACCGCACAAGGAATGCTTGCCAAAAAAGAAGCTACCTGGGATGTTAATTGCTGTAAACGTTGTGGTTCCTTAATGGATGTAATGGGGTTTTGTGTTGATGAAACCTGTATCTTTAATGACTGGTCTCAAGAAATTGACTCCGAAGAAATCTATTACAATAATGAGTGTCCAGAAGAATTGCAGTCTGAATGGTATAAAACAAAAAAACGGATCAGGGTTGAGGCAACAATAGCCATTGATGATGATTGCTTTGAGAAGTTTGATGCTGCTCCTTATTTTATGGATGCATTAATTAATGGAAAGCTAGAAAAAGTTGTTTTGGATTTGATTGAGATTGGTTGGCGAGGTGATTATCAAGCTGATGAAGTTGCTATGTTTTTTGAATTAAGTGAAAGTGGAGTTGGTTACGATAATGTGATAGCTGTTTTTGCTTATTTAAGAATCAAGCAGAAAGGTTTTGAGGTGGAAATTTCCAGTTCATCATTGAAAGATTGGTTGCTGCAAAACCATCCATCTGTCCTTCATAGTATGAATATTGACTTTTAATTTATTTAAAGGCAATCATCTCATGATTGTCTTTTTTATTAAAAACAAAATCATGAACTTAAAAAAGGAATTTGTATGCTAAGTAAAACACCAAACAACCTGCTTGAGCTGAAAGAAAAAGAATTATTTGTTCAGGATGCATTTCTTAGTATTTATGATATTGAATTAAAAGAATCAGATAAACTAAAAGAACTCACTTGCAAGTTAATGGGAAAAAATAATGGATATTTGCAATTGCAATCAGAATGGAGTGATAAGCGAAAATCAGATTCGCGTGAGATAATCTTATTTTCAAAATGGTTGGTTACAAGTATCTCCCTATACACAAAAGAAAGCAGTGCTATCGCAAAATCAAAATTATGCATGGAACTCGAAGACTTGGTATTCCAGGTCTGTGATGAGTCATATGTGACTGATTACGAAGTAAATAACGGACTTGTTTCTCAAATAGAAGCTATTTATAAGCATTCAAATTATAGCTTTGAACCAATCATTACCTTTCTTGTAAAAAAGGTTTATATCAATCCACGGCTATCAGTATCTGCATTTGAGAAGTGGAAAGAAGCAATGGATAAGCTATAAGCCACGCCTGCATAAGATGCAGACGTGAAGACTTAGACGAAGTGCCGCCCGGCACTCCTGGTAAAAAACATAAAAAAACATAAAGACATAACTCTGCATCTGCGGAGTTTTTATTTGAGTGCAAAAAAATATTTAAGCAATCATGGTAAAGAGAATATTTAGCTATATCAAAGAAAATGATTGATCTTTAAAACAAAAAGAAGATGACATTTCAAATGTATTGTAGTATTTTTTAAAAAATATTACTGGGATTTTAATTTTGAATAGTGAAAATATCGTTAATTTTAAAGAAAGAGCTACTGATATAAGAAACAATGTTTTTTTTTGAGCTTTAAAGAAGATGAGAAAAAAGAAGTGGAAATCACGTTTAGTGATGCAACCATGTCTATTATTGGATTTGGAGCAACGGGTTCTGGAAAAACTACGGCCATTATGTATCCTGGGTTATTTAAACTAATTGAAAATAAGTGTCCGGGTCTTATTCTTGATGTAAAAGGGGATTATGTTGATTTTTGTCGACAAAATATACCTGATAATGACTTAGCAGTTATTGGTGTGTCAAAGGGAATCAACAGTTAGCAAAATAACTCACTAAACCTACTCATTTTTGCATTATTTTCTGTAAAAAAAAAGGAAAATCAATGCAAATGTTGTCAGTTGGCGAAGCGGCTACGTTATTGGGTGTCGCCGTTTCTACTTTACGCCGATGGGAAACCGAAGGTCGGCTTATTCCCTCTTATCGAACACCGGGCGGTCATCGCCGTTATGCCCTCGCGTTATTGCGCACCTTGCTGATGGGAAACCGAAGGTCGGCTTATTCCCTCTTATCGAACACCGGGCGGTCATCGCCGTTATGCCCTCGCGTTATTGCGCACCTTGC
>Ga0183099_1001234_pt1 | contig 15313 bp, 12 predicted proteins | sample Biomet1_FD_127788 | JGI IMG/M metagenome (GOLD analysis project Ga0183099, IMG submission 127788) | Microbial communities from bioreactor (seeded with anoxic lake sediment) at LBNL, California, USA - Biofuel metagenome 1 | ecosystem: Engineered > Bioreactor > Anaerobic > Unclassified ... | reverse complement strand
TCCGACCATGATGGCGGTTGAGATGGAAGCCGCCGCGATTGCACAGGTTTGTCATCAGTTCAAAGTGCCGTTTGTGGTGATCCGTTCACTGTCTGACATCGCCGGCACTGAATCACCAAGCACCTTTGAAGAATATCTGGAAGTCGCAGCGAAAAACTCTTCTGCGATGATCGTCGCTATGCTGAACCAGTTGTCATGAACATTCCTGTTTGGGTTCAAACAGCATTACATGCACCGCCAGTGATTTTACTGGCGGCGTTATTGCTAGAAGCCTGGTTGCCCATTCCCGCCCGATGGAAACCATCGGCATTAATACCGCTGTTGCAACGTCTGGTTCGCCGCGTTAATCCCAAACAAGCTTCACCGAAACAGCAATGGATGGCAGGTTTATTACTGCCATTGGTGGTCATCATCCCCAGTTTAATTGCCAGTTGGTCGATACGTAATCTGGCGCCATGGGAAATGCTATTCGACATGCTGTTACTCACTTGGTTGCTGGAAAGCCAGCCATTAAAGGAGTGTCTGCTGGCGGTTCGGCAGTTACTGCAACAAGACAAACTGGCTTTAGCGCGTTTACAGCTCAGTCGCTGGGTGTTACGTGATACACAAAGTCTGAGCAGCATGGGCGTGTGTAAAGCCGCGATCGAGATGAGTATGCTGCGTCTACTAGGCCAGTGGTTTACTGTGGCATTTGGTTATTTGCTACTCGGCATTCACGGTGCCCTGTTTTGTCGCTTGATCCAGTTATTGGCGCAAAGCTGCAATATGAAGCTGGACGCCAACCGACTATGTGGCGAATTTACCGCGCGGATGTTGCAGACATTGAATACCATCCCTGTGCTGATCTTGGTTTTACTGCAAATTTTCCTGCCACACGGATTTTCCGGCGTAAAAAATGCCTTTCGCCAGTGTCGTTATTGGCCAGCTGTCACTACCGGGATGTTACTCAGTGGCTATGGCACCAATTTAAATCTTGGGCTCGGTGGCCCGCGTTTTTATGTGGGTGAAAAAATCCGTTATCCCCGCATCGGTGGTACACAAGAACCGACCTCGGCATCACTGTTGTTGGCCTATCAACGGTTGATCAGTTTAGGTTGGTTGTGCTGGTTATTACTAGCCGCAATGTATGGATGGTATGTTTATGTTCATCTGGCGTAATCGCTCGCTTGGTTATCTGCTGACGTTATTGTTATTACCAGCTTATGTCTCCGCCGCGCCACAACGCATTGTCAGTTTGACACCGCATATTACCGAGATGCTATTCGCTATTGGCGCGGGTAAACAGGTCATTGCTATCGATCAGGCCAGTGATTATCCGGATGAAGTAAAAAAGCTGCCCAAAGTGGCGAATTACCAAAGTCTGAACAGTGAGAGTTTATTAGCCGTAAAACCCGATCTGGTCGTCGCTTGGGGTTCAACGCAGTCGTTAATGCAGCAGCAAATTCAGGCACTGGGTATTCCGATGTTGCTGCTTAAATCACAGCATCTCGATGATCTGCCGGTGGAGTTACGCCTGTTAGGTGATAAAACCGGGCACCGCGAACAAGCCAATCAGCTCGCCGCTCAAATAGAAACGAAATTTGCGACCTATCGCCAGCAAAGCCAACAACGCCCTAAAATCAAAGCCTTTTATCAGCTCTGGTATCCGCCACTCACCACCGTGGCAAGTGGCTCCTTTATTCAGGAAATTATGACCATGTGCGGCGCGGAAAACCCGTTCGCCGACAGTAAAGCACCGTACCCGCAGTTAGGCGAAGAAGCGGTATTGGCCGCCAACCCACAAGTGATCTTTGCGACTCAGCATGGCAGCGATCTGGAGCATTGGTTGAAATGGCCACAACTGGCCGCCGTGAAAAATAAACAACTATATTTGCTAAAAGCCGATTGGTTACACCGCTTATCACCACGGATCGTGCTTGGCATTGAACAAATGTGCAGCAAAGTTGAAATGGCCAGCAAGGCACAGACAAATTCTTTGCAAGCGAGCAATTGAGCATAGTTAACATAACTTTTACAATTGGCTTTTTTACCTCCATCGTTATTTGAGAGCATCATGCAACCTGCGTTTATCGACAATCTGATCTACTTTATCGACCTGTTAGGTACCGTGGTTTTTGCCTTTTCCGGTGTGTTGGTCGCAGGCCGTTTGAAGATGGATATTATCGGGGTGCTGGTGTTAGCGGCGGTGACATCCATTGGCGGTGGTACGATCCGCGATCTGCTGATTGGCGCCACGCCGGTGTTCTGGATCAAAGACTCGCATTATCTACTCACTATCGCGCTGACTGGGGTTGTCGGTATGGGCGTTGCCCGTGTACAGCATCGCTGGCCTTGGTATGTATTACCGTTGCTGGATGCTGTCGGGCTGGCCTTGTTCGTGGTGATCGGGGCGCAAAAAGCGCTGAGTTATGGCACCTCAGGTGTCATTGCCGTGATCATGGGTTGTATCACTGGTGTGGCCGGTGGCGTGGTGCGGGATATTCTGGCGCGTGAAATTCCGATGGTGTTGCGTAAAGAAGTCTATGTGACCGCATGTCTGTTGAGCGGTTCGATTTATGTTGTACTGCTGGAATTTGGGATGGGCCACGTTGCCTCTATGTTTGCCAGCATGCTCAGTCTGCTGTGTGTGCGCGTGCCCGCGATCTTCCTGCATCTCTCTTTACCCGCATTTCATCTCGGCAAAGACGAATAAAATCATTATCACCGGAAACAAAAAAGGCCCGTCAGTGATGACGAGCCTTTTTATTTGGTGGAGCTACGCGGGATCGAACCGCGGACCTCTTGCATGCCATGCAAGCGCTCTCCCAGCTGAGCTATAACCCCGAAATTCGGTTTTTACTATCTGAAATGAATCAGAATTTGGTGGAGCTACGCGGGATCGAACCGCGGACCTCTTGCATGCCATGCAAGCGCTCTCCCAGCTGAGCTATAACCCCACAATGCTGGATGCAACCATATAATGGAAGCGACACGGATAATAGGGACAGCTCATAAAACTGTCAATAGAAAATAGCCATAGCGAATCTTAACTGGCGAACAAATCGACATCTCGGTCAATAACATCATGTCTTCCTCATCGGCACAGACTCTCCACAAGCTCACGACAGGTATAAATTAAGCTTTCTCAATGTAAGGGCATTATGGTTTACAGGAATTAATCCAACCCTGTCAAAGATGAATATATAGTCTGTGCCGGAAAGTTTTTGATAATAATTATTCTAAAAAAACAAATATAGATTCAGATGGGATTTACAAAGGACTTGTAACAATGGAACTGAAGAGTAACCGTATGACTTTGTCGTCGCAGGAACGGCATTGGCGTCCGTGGTTTGGTAAAACAGGTAAGTTAGCCATGCGCTGGGCCTGTTTTTTAAACCGCGATCGTTATCTGGCAATGGAAAATGCCTTTGAAAACTTTGCAAATTACCGGGTTAATCTGCTGCAACAATGGGCTGAACACCAATGGCGGATCTTATCCAGTATTGCAGACAGCGACCTGCAACCAGAGACGCTCACTGGCTCGATTTTAAAAGAAAAAAATAACCTGTTACCCGATTGTAGTGAACTGTTTGTGCTCAATTCGCAAGGTGAGTTACTGCATAGTTCCCGCGAGCGACGCGCAGCCCCCACCGTCAATACCCGAATTTTACAGCAAGCAGCCAAACAACCCTTTTTGCATGGCCCGTACATTGATCCGGTCACCTTATCCCTGGGTGCCAGCACATCGGCTTTTCATGATGCGGTGACGCTGATGTTTTACCAGCCACTGCAACAACATGGTCAGTTGATGGGTTATCTCTGTGCCCGCGTGCCAAATGATGTAGTTGGCGATTTAATTCAGCGCGAAGCCGGCCATATCTTTCATGAATCAGGTGACAACTACCTGTTCATGGTGAAATCCAATTTTGATGCTTCATTGCCACAAGGTGTTGCCCTCTCCCGTTCACGTTTTGAAGATCGGGCATTTACCCGTGGTGATAACCTGAAGGATGGCGTACAAACCGCATTTGGTGTCGTACAGGTAAAAAACCATACCGAATTTGAGCTGATTTTCAATGACCCGTCGACCGGCCAGTTACATCCAGGCGTACGGGAAACCATTCGTCACGGACAAAATTTGTTTGTCAGTTATCCCGGTTATTCCGACTACCGCTACATTCCAGTCATCGGCAAAGGGGTGACTTTTCAGCTGCAAGGCTCGCCCGATGTCTGGGGGATGATGTGTGAAGCCGATTTGGAAGAAGCCTATCGCTATCGCTCTATTAGTCAGCGACTCACCGGCGGTTATTTAACCACCGCCGTGAGTGCCACATTATTGGCATCTCTCCTGCAACTCACATTGCAACCCAGTGCGCTGATTACCATCCTGATTTATCTTGGTTTACAGTTACTTGGTGCACTGGCTTTTAATGGCTTACTCAGTAAACCGCTCTCTTCTCGCTTGCGCGATACCATCGGTTTGTTGCGCCAGATCGTGGAAGGTGGCGGCAACTTACGCATGCGAATTCCGCGCGAACAAGCACACAACGATGAAAGCGGCATGATGGCCACCTGGGTCAACAGCATGATCGATCATCTCGATGGTGTATTAGGCCAGGTGATCGCCACCAGCCGGGTCCTCGAACGCAATAATGGCGACATGCAGCAGCAAAACACAGCCGCGGTAAGAGCCACTAATCATGTGATGAATGCAATGCAGGAAACACAGACTTCATTGCAAATGCAGATGCAGCAGTTAGATGCGGCGAACGATATCGCCAATGAAATGCGTGAAGCGATGAAACAGCAAGCAGAAAATGCACGTCAGCAGTTACAGCTGGTTTCAGCGCGTACCCGCGATATTCGTACCACGGTCAGTGAATCAACAGAAACCATTGAACAGTTAAACCAAAGTACAAAAGCTATCGGGAATATTGTCAGTGTGATCCAAGCAATTGCGGCACAAACCAATCTGCTGGCATTAAACGCCGCTATTGAAGCGGCTCGCGCTGGTGAAGCAGGTCGTGGATTCGCTGTAGTGGCGGATGAAGTTCGTAATCTGGCCGCCCGCACCAGTCAGTCGACCAATGAAATTGAAGAGATGATTGCGACCGTTCAGCAACAAGCCACGAATGCAGTCGAGATCATGAATGTCAGCATGGCAAATATGGAAGCCGGTTTACAGTTGGCGGAAAACTCGACTGACGATCAGCGCGAACATAATCAGATTGTGGAAAAACTGCTGGCTACTATCCAAGGGCTGACCGAACAAGGTCAGGAACATGCCAGAAAAACGGAAAGCATTCATCATGTTACCGTCGGTATGCAGTCCGCTTTGGAACAATTTACCCAGAGCGTCAATGATACAGAACATTCTATTAACCGGTTGTCATCATTGACCGGGCAATTCCAGATCAGTAGTAATTAATAACTACCCAAAAACAAACGGCCTCTGCAATAGAGGCCGTTTTTATATCTGCTTGATTTGTAAATCAATTAAGCATGTAACGAACGATCACCGCGGGCGATACCGCAGACACCACTGCGCACCACTTCCACGATATCCGTGACCTGAGCCAGCGTATTCAGGAACGCATCCAGCTTATCGCTGCTGCCAACCAATTGTACGGTGTAAAGTTCAGGCGTCACGTCCACGATCTGGCCGCGATAAATCTCGGCCATCCGCATTACTTCATCACGTGAAGCACCCGCACAACGGGTTTTCACCAACATCACTTCACGCTCAATGTGCGCGCCATCGGTGATATCAGTGACCTTCAATACATCGACCAGTTTATGCAGTTGCTTGGTGATCTGTTCAATCACCTGAAGTTCACCACTGGTCACAATGGTCATACGCGACAAAGTGGCATCTTCGGTAGGGGCTACCGTCAATGATTCAATGTTATAAGCACGCTGAGAAAACAAACCGACGACACGACTCAAAGCGCCAGCTTCGTTTTCCAGCAGGACAGAAATGATATGTCGCATCAGGTACGCTCCGTTTTACTCAAGAACATGTCATTCATGGCGCCGAATTTGATCTGCATCGGATAAACATGTTCATCCGGATCAACGGCGATATCCATAAACACCAAACGATCTTTCAAGGCAAAGCACTGTTCCAGTGCACCGTCCAGATCATCAGGATGATCAACACGAATACCCACATGGCCATACGCTTCTGCCAGTTTGACAAAATCAGGCAAGGAATCCATGTAGGAATGGCTTTGACGACCACCGTAGAACATCTTCTGCCACTGTTTCACCATCCCCAACGAGCGGTTGTTCAGCGCAATGATCTTCACCGGAATGCCATATTGCAAACAGGTCGACAATTCCTGAATATTCATCTGAATAGAGCCGTCACCGGTCACACAACAGACGACCTGATCCGGACATGCCAGCTTGGCACCCATTGCTGCCGGGAAACCAAAGCCCATGGTGCCGAGGCCACCTGAGTTGATCCACTGACGTGGGCGGTTAAACGGATAATAGAGTGCCGCGAACATCTGGTGCTGACCAACGTCAGAGGTCACGATCGCATTACCATCCGTCACCTTATACAGCGCTTCAATCACCTGTTGTGGTTTGATCACCGCAGTTTCAGTCTTGTAGCTCAGGCAACGCTGCGCACGCCAGCCATCGATCTGTTCCCACCAATCAGCCAAACCTTCATTATCGGTATTCAGCGCCATCTCATTGATAGCATCCAGCATCTGATCCAGCACGGTATCAACGGCACCCACGATCGGTACATCAACCGGTACAATCTTCGCGATTGAGGTTGGATCGATATCAATGTGGATGATTTTGGCATCCGGGCAGAACTTGGCGACATTGTTCGTCACGCGATCATCAAACCGTGCGCCAACCGCCAGGATCAGATCAGAATGATGCATCGCATTGTTTGATTCATACGTGCCGTGCATACCCAGCATGCCGATGAACTGATGATGTGAACAAGGGAACGCACCCAAGCCCATCAGTGTTGATGTCACTGGCAAGCTGAACAGTTCCGCAATACGCATCACTTGCTTGTCGGCATTCGCCGCGATCGCACCACCACCGATATACATCACCGGTTTACGGGCATCTGCCAGCAATTTAGCTGCCCGCTTGATCTGGCCTTTATGGCCGGATTTAGTCGGGTTATACGAGCGCAAATGCACTTCTTCTGGATATTGATACGGCACTTTAATTGCTGGGTTCTGCACATCTTTTGGCAGATCGACCACTACCGGGCCTGGTCGGCCAGTAGACGCGATGTAAAATGCTTTCTTGATCGCCTGAGGAATATCTGCCGCTTCTTTACACAGGAAGCTGTGTTTCACCACCGGACGGGAGATCCCGATCATGTCGGTTTCTTGAAACGCATCATTACCAATCAGACTAGTCGGCACCTGACCAGACAGGACAACCAGGGGAATGGAGTCCATGTAAGCGGTGGCAATACCAGTGATACAGTTGGTCGCACCAGGACCTGACGTGACCAATACTGCACCCACTTTACCGGTTGCTCGGGCATACCCGTCGGCCATGTGCACCGCTGCTTGCTCATGACGAACTAAAATATGCTCAATCTTGCTGTTCTCGAAAAGGGCATCATAGATATCGAGCACAGACCCACCAGGATAACCAAAAATATGTTCTATCCCTTCGTCTTCGAGCGCTCGTACTACCATTTCCGCGCCTGATAACATCTCCATGCTAAGCCCTCCAAGGCTTGTCTCAATTACTTGAAGTTTGCTCGCGCTGCCGCCAAAAGGGCGGACTTACTACCACGCTGTTCATCCTTAACAGACAACTAACGGGCTGCGGAGGCTCCTGGTAGCCTGCTGTTTGCCTTGCGCTACGACCCGCCTGACAGAGCAATCAGCTACCTATTCGGGTGGAAGAGATCATCCGCTTGCCGCAATAGGGCTTCTATCCTAACGATTCTTTGTCGTTGCGCCAACAGGCAACGCATCATCAGGACAGTTTCAACTATATATCCAACAATACATTAACAGGCGAAGAGGAATTAAAAACGCGGGACAGGTCATGAAAAATGAAGTGAAAGTGATAATCATCGGTTTGTGCCAGATGATTATCACTTCTGATGATTAAGCTTGCGTGCTGATCATATTCCCCTGACGCGGCGGGGTATCAGAAAGCGTGCTGGAAAAGTTTTGCAGAAAATCACTCAATGACGCAGAAGTGGAGTCGCCACCTAAACTGGACACCATGGCGGCAAACTTACTTTGTAAATCAGACGTAGCGCTGTCGGTGCTGCTGGTGTCGTCAGAGCTGCTTAGGGAACTGATCAGACTTGCCAGATCGGTTTTCATGGGGTTGCTGGTCTGATAAGAGCTGGTCGCGGTAGTGCTGGTGTCATCACTATCATCGTCCGAATCGCTTTGTGCATGCATTGCTTCCATCAGGCTTTGCATAAACTCTTTGACCGCAGTGTCGCTGCTGGTTGAGCTGGTCGATGATGTATCCGTGGTGCTGGAGGTGGATGTGCTGCTGGTTGAATCCAGAGAAATACCCATTTTGGATAATGCATCTGACAATGATGACATCATGCCACCTTCATCACCCTTCGGTGGTGGTGGCGGTCTTTGCCCATCCTGTTCTTTTACTTGCTGACTACTGCTGGTACTACTGGTTTGGAACAGCGATGCGAGGGAACTCGATCCCGATATACTCATAGACATAATCTTTCTCCTGGCAAATACAGTGCGATGACTCACCGGTAAACTGGTTAATATCCCAAAGGAATCCTTGCAAACGGAGAGCGCCTATCGTTACGCTGACCGTCACAGCAAGGTTACCTGAGCAAGGTATCGGCCATAAAATCTCTTTATTAATCAATAGGATGGTAAAGTACAGTTAGTATTTGTGAGATTATGTAAATAGGCAATAATAACAAGGAATTAGCAAAGGAAAAATTGCAGGAAAAACGGATTAGATGCGCGTTAAACACATCCGATTTTACAATGAGCAGGGCTATTTACTCTGAACCTAACATTTCACACCGGTAAACCGTCAATAAAGTGGCAATATTTACCGTTCCCGCAGAGAAATGAGCAGCGTTTTTTGCCGGATGGCCATGATAAAAAATGCCGCCAGCTGACAGATCAGATAGCGGCTAATCGCATGAAAAGTTTAATTTATTTTTAAGCGCGCATTAATTGCCCATTCGATAGCTCAGCCCCCAGACCGAGTTCATGAATCCGTTCCATCACGGGCTCCGGGAAAATGACCTGCCGCCATAACCGTTCTGCTAAATCAATGACATCCTCTGTACGACCGTTGGCTAACCAGGCGGCGACCGCTGAAGCAACATCCGGATAATGGATCTGCCCGGTTTTATCCGAATTCAGCCAGTGTCGTACCTGCCCCGGATCCAGTTGTTGCATGACGTGCGCCAGCCCCAGCAGTTCCAGTGTCATCGCATTCGATGCCTGTTCAAACTGCCCTTGCAATGGTTTTAGTAATAAGCGCTTGCCCAGTGTGAGTGCTTCCGAAGCCAACTCAAAACCGGCATTGCAGATCACGCCATTACTACCTCGTAGCGCATTGATAAAACTTTCCCGCCCCAGCGGCATAAAGCGCAGATTATTCTGTTCTACCGGGATTGAAAAATCGGGATGGAAACAGACGAAATGGGCGGATTTAAACCGCGATAACAATTCATAAATGGCGTGGGGAGATTCAAAAGGTAAGTAGACCAGAATATCGCCACTCTCGTGAGCTGGTTCGAGGGTTTCGATGATCGGCGGTAAAATCGGGTGACCAAAATGAAACCAGTGCAAACCAACCGCTTGTTGTACCGGCGCAAAATGACGCATGGTAAAGCGCGCGACAGGAGTACCTCCAGTTTGCGGCACAGCATAACGAAACGACGCCTGATGACTGATGCCGAGTACGGGTCGATTTTGTCGCTTTGCCGCCCACGCAGTAACCGGTTCAAAATCACTGATAATGGAATCGTAATCATCAAGCGATAACTGGCGGATGTCTCGTAATAGCTGTAATGGCTGACTACGATTTACTGTTGCCCAAAGATCTATGGCCCCGTCTTTGGTGGCGAAACTTAAGCCCGGCAAACAACGATACTCACCGAACGCCTGCATATCGAAATAGGTATCTGCATCACGGCCACTCAGCACATAATCAACTTGCACACCTTCCGTCTGTAACGCTTTTGCCATTAACCGACAGCGGGAAATATGGCCATTCCCTGTACCTTGCACACCATACAAAATTCGCATCAATTATATTCCTAAGGCAACACGTACCACGCGGTTAACAGGCCAAGACAAGCTCCGGCCACCAGGTCAGACAGGTAATGCACCCCCAGCAACAAGCGAGATGCACCAATAAAACCGGCCCAGACAAAGGCACACCACAACATCATGGGATAAAACACCGACACCACTTCCGCCATTAGAAAAGCGGCGGCAGTATGACCGGATGGCAGGCTGTAACGATCGGAAGGGGTAATAAACACCGGTAAATTGCGGGGACGTTCGCGTTTAAAACTGTTTTTAATCAACCAATAAATGGGTAACTCAACGGCAAATGCCTTCAAAGTACAGTGGAGAAAATCCTGCCCGCGACCCCCATCGCTCCATGCCAGAATGACACCAGCTAACAGGTAAAGCGGGCCATCGCCAGTGCGCGAAATCCAGCGACTGACACGCGCCTGAAATTGGTTGTAACTATGCGATAAGAAGAGTTGACTGGTTTTTTGATCCCAACGCTGAATAAATTGCATATTCTTCCCCGCCAGATAGTTTCATAACTACCCTAACGACGGGGAATGACAGTTCGTTGAACGATCAGTAACAGAATGGTGACAAAAATTCCGGCACTTACGCAGGATAAATGCCGGTGATTTATATTATTCCGCGGCGACAGCCGCTTGCTCTGGTACTCGCCACAGTAAACTAACAACAATGGCTGCCAGTGTAGGCAGTAACCATGCCAGCCCCAGCTCAAATAAGGGCAGAAAATTCAATTCACTAAGATCAATACCCGCCGCTTTAATGCCGTCCAAACAGCCAAACAGCAGTGCAACACCGAGCACCAGACGAAATGCCATGCTTTGATTAAAGAACCAACTGCGCATGAACGTCACGGCGACCAACGCAATGGCAACCGGATAAATCGCCACCAGCACCGGGATCGAGATCACCAGTAATTGTGTCAAACCAACGTTGGCGACAATGGCACATAAAATCACAATCACCGCAGCACACTGCTTATAACTAAACCGTGGCCACAAGGTATGGAAGAAATCAGCGCAAGCGGAAGTCAGACCAACGGAGGTGGTCAGACATGCCAGACCAACGATGGCAGCCAACACGACCGAGCCCATCGGGCCAAACAATAAGGCTACATAGGCTGCCACCAGTTCACCACCGTTCTGTGGGTTGGCTATAATGCCACCCGCCGTGCCACCCAGTTGAAACAGTGCGATATAAACCAATGCCAGTCCGCTGGCAGCAATCACACTGGCCACAGCCAGATACCGGGTCTGCTGTTTTACATTCTCAATACCACGCGATTTCAGCACATCGATGATCAGCATGCCGAACATCAAAGCACCAAAGGTATCCATGGTGTTGTAACCCTCCAGTAAACCTTTCACGACCGGATGGGCGATATAATCAGCTGAAACGGGAGGAATGGAGCCCTGTGGTGCGACCAGAACGGCGATACCCAATACCGCCAGTAATAAAACCAAGACTGGAGTCAGGATCTTACCAACCGCATCCAGCAATTTGCCCTGATTTAACGAGAGGAACAGCGTCAGGCCAAAATAAAAAATAATGAAGCTAGTCAGCATAAACTGGCTGTCAAAAGAACCAATGAAGGGCTTTACCGCCATTTCATAGGTCACCAGCCCCGTACGGGGTGTCGCGAAAGCCGGGCCAATAATGATGTAAGTAGCGATAGCAATCGACATCCCCGCCCATGCTGGCAACATCCGGGTCATGGTCAGTAAACCGCCACCCGCAAAGGCAATCGAGAGAATAGTTGCCAGTGGTAAGCCCACTGCGGTGATTAAAAAGCCCAGCATCGCGAAACTCATGTTTTCGCCCGCCAGATAACCCGCCATCGGAGGGAAAATAATATTGCCTGCACCCAGAAAAAAGGCAAAGGTCATAAAACCGAGGCCAAGCAAGTCGGCTCGTGTCATGGTCTGTTTCAAAATTAACTCCACTTACAACGGATTGTCAGCTCTGACTTCCTGTCAGATCACAAACCATACCGGAGCGCATGAACCATCCATGGTCGCGAACCACATGGGCATAAAACACAAAAGTATAAAAAGGGGGCAAGCATACGTGAGCTTTCTGGCGGAATAAAGCATAAGAGACATGAAAATTACTGTATTGGCGCAACAACAAGCTGCTATGCGATATTTTATGCTAAAAAATTTTATCTTTCCGTCAGCGCCAGTTTGATCGCCAATGCCGCAAACACACTGCCAGCGACCCGATTCATCACCACTTCGGCTTTCGGGCTTTGATTAAACCAGTTGCCGAGTTTGCCAGCCAATAAGCTAACCAGCCCAAACACCAACAAGGTACACACGATAAAAATGGCGCCCAATTCCAGCAGCTGTAAAGTCAAATGGCCTTGCGCGGGGTTGGTAAATTGCGGCAGAAACGCCAGAAAGAAGATCGAGACTTTAGGATTGGTGATATTCATGACAATACCACGACGGTAGAGCGCAGCTTTATCCAGCGCGGCTGCTTTGACCGAGCCAAGACCACTGGCTCCGGCACGAAAAGCGCCCCATGCCAGATAAAGCAGGTAAGCTGCACCACACAGCTTCAGAATGGTAAATGCTAATAATGATTGCTGGAAAATAACCGCGACACCCAGCGCCACCGCAGAGGTGTGCACCAGTAACCCAGTGCATAACCCCAGTGTCACGAATAAGCCGGAACCGACACCGCGCAGCATGGATTGGGTCAGCACAAAAATATTATCCGGCCCCGGTGCAATACAAAGTAGTAATGAGGCAGTCAGAAATAACAGAAAAGTATCGGGGCTCAGCATGATCATATCCATCAGCACAAAATAATGCGTCCGATTCTATACCCTTCCCACTTGAAGTTGCAGCGGTGTTGGCTATAGCACTGCTTCTTCCGGCGCAAAACAGCTGGCTCGTTCCACACATTCATCGCAACTCGGCGCACGACAGACATAATTCCCGCCCAACGCACACTGTTGCCGGTAAAAGAACTTTTTCCAGCGCATATTCTGACTGTTCATTGCTACTAATTCCGGGAAACAGCACTGCATCAACTCGCGTAAACTCTGACGGGAATCCAGCCCCAAATCTTGCCACAGATGATTAAAACCCATTGAGGCGACAGCAATGACCCGTGCCATCGGTGCCGCTTCCGGTTGCTGATAACCGGTTAACCACTGCTCCAGCTCCTGACACTCCTGCTCACGCATCTCCAGCAGTTCCGACAGTAATGTCTGTCGCTGTTGTTGCAACAGACCAATCACTACCGGCTGAGTGTCGCATTGCTGCAGCAGTTGATAATACGCGTCAACGCCCAAGCCCATATACCGCGGCAGCTGGCTGATGCCCGCTTGATAACGCCACACCTGATCGGTTAACCATTGCTGCGACGAAGCAGGTTCTGTCGTTGCTAACAGCGATGCCTGTAGCGGCATATCACACCGGATGGCCTGATTCATAAGCAATGGCTCCTTCTACCGGACAGATCTGGATACAACGCGGCCCGACGCTATGCCCCTGACACTCGTTGCAGCGTTTGACCGAGATCAAAAAGACCCGCTCCTGCTCGCGGATTGCTCGTTTCGGGCAAACCTCCAGACAACTGAAACATCCCACGCATTTTGCGGTAATCACACAACTCATCAGGCTACCCCGCGAACGTGTAGTTTCACCTCTGTCGCTTTTGGTTGTAATTGCCACCAGGCGGATAATGCTTCACGGATCGGCTGCCACGCATAATCCACTACCGGCTGCACCCCTGCTGCTTCCAATTTCTGCCATGGGCCTAAACCGAGGCGGGAACAGAACACCGCATCCATATCGGCCAGCAAAGTTAGTGTGTCAGTCATGGCATCGTCGTGATCATCACATTCTGTCTGACCGTGACAATATTGCGCGACATGACGTTCACCCACTAAAGTCACGCCTTCACTGTTAACGCTGTAGATATGGAAACGTTTGGCGTGACCAAAATGCTGATCAACCACCAAACCTTGCTGTGTAGCAACCGCGACCAGACGCGCATCGGCATCTTCAGAAGCACCGGCACTGGCAATCGCCGCCTGAATTTTGGTGCGTTGCTGCATAACCGGTGCATAGTCTTTTTCTTGTGGCGCTAACGCCGATAAATTGAATTCCTGACTGCGATCTTCACCCAGCATACCAATGGCATCGGCGCGACACTGCTGACAATGCGCCATCTGCGGCATAAAAGCCCCACTGCGTTCACGCACTTGCGTTACTTCTTCCGCAGTCGGTTCTCGCTGACCATTCAAGCCATAATAGGTGCCATGTTCCGGTTTCGAGATCAGTGGCATGATGTTATGCAGGAAAGCGCCCATATCACGAATCGCATGGCTCACTTCCGCCAGATGAAAATCGTTCACACCGGGGATCAACACCGAATTGATCTTCACCAATACGCCATTTTCCATCAGCTTACGCATACCTTCGATCTGCTGATCGATCAGGATCTGCGCCCCCTCTTTACCGCGATAACGCACGCCATCAAAATAGATCCAGTCATATATTTGTGCCGACACATGCGCATCAATCGCATTCATGGTAATGGTGACATGATCCACCCCCAGCGCAACCAGCGAATCAACCGATTGTGGTAACGCCAAGCCATTAGTCGACACACACAATTTCACATCGGGCAACGCCAAGCGCAGCCCTTCCAGCGTATCAAACGTGCGAGTCTGATTTGCCAGCGGATCGCCGGGGCCAGCAATACCAATCACCGATAACTGTGGGATCGCCGCCGCAACAGCACGCGCTTTTTGCAACGCCTGTTCAACATTCAATAATTCGGACACCACGCCCGGACGGGATTCGTTCGCACAGTCATATTTGCGGTTACAGTAGTTACACTGCACATTACAGGCTGGCGCAACGGCCAGATGCATACGGGCATATTTATGATGCGCATTGGGGGAATAACAAGGGTGATGAGCTACTTTTTCTGCCTGAGCCATGGAAAAGCCAGCCGCGCCGCCTGAACTCCCGCACCCGCTGCCTTTTTTCTGGCTGCCACATCCTTGTCGCATTGTTGAATTATTCTCGGTCATATTCTGC
>Ga0183099_1001233_pt1 | contig 15316 bp, 26 predicted proteins | sample Biomet1_FD_127788 | JGI IMG/M metagenome (GOLD analysis project Ga0183099, IMG submission 127788) | Microbial communities from bioreactor (seeded with anoxic lake sediment) at LBNL, California, USA - Biofuel metagenome 1 | ecosystem: Engineered > Bioreactor > Anaerobic > Unclassified ... | reverse complement strand
TGCGGAAAGCAATTATTCTTTTTCATTTTCTAATGAAAACCATCTTCACTTAACATTCTCGATTGGCGACATTAATACCAAGGAAAGCCAGGATTTGGTCAAATCTCTTTTTTCTGCCTTTAAAAAATAAGCCAATCTAGTTTAAATCACTCTTTTTCGTGGTTGATTTATATTTATTTTTAATTATAATATTTTTTTTAAATAATATAATGAATTGTTACAGATTGTCTCTGTAGCAAAAAATCAGTTTAAATCAACCCGGAGTTTTAATGAGAATTGCACATAAATTAATTATGCTTATTGGCATTGGTTTTTTAGGCAGTGTTTTAATTAGCATAATTGGCTTCAATCGAATGAGAGATCTTAATCAAGATCTTCAGGAAGTGGTAGATAATACATTACCAAGCTTCAATACGCTTAATGCCGCCAACATTGACTTTCTTGAAATTCGATTATTATTGAGATCTCATGTTCTTGCTGCTACCAATGAAGCAAAAAAAGACATTGATGAAAAGATCTCAGCTAAACAAAAAGAACTTCATGAACATCTCGGTCAATATGAAAAACTAGTATCAGATCAAAAAGATAAGGTTCTTTTTCAAAAAGCAGTCGATAGTATTGATGCATATGAATCACAGGCAAAAACAATGTTAGATGACTCTCGACAGGGTAAAAGTGAAGAGGCTATTCGTGAATTGGCGAAGGCTGCCTCATTGGCTACGGACACATCTAATGCCATTACTGAAGATATAAAATACAATGAGATGTTAGCTCGTAATGCCAATAAAACAAGTGCTGATAATTATGAGTCAGCAAAATGGATCTTGGCAATTTTCACTATCGCGGTAACTGGGTTTTTGTCTCTCGTTGGATGGTTTATCTATAAACAGGTCAGTAATGGGTTGAATTCTGCTCAGCAGACAATTTCTCAAATTGAGGATTCTCTGGACTTTACATTACGAGCCAAAGTAAGTGGCAATGATGAAATAAGTCAAATGTTGAAGGCATTTAATCATTTAATTGAAGGCATGCAAAAAAACCTGCAACAACTATTGAGCGGTGTTGAAAAAGTTTCTGTTAGTTCAGAGCAATTACAGTTATCTGCAAAACGAGTATCTGATGGCTCTAGTGCTCAAAACACCTCTGCTGCTCAAATGGCTGCTTCTGTTGAGGAGATGAGCGTAAGTATTAGTCATGTAGCAGAACAAGCAGAGGCGACTCGCGCTCAGTCTAATGACGTAGGGATGAAAGCAGAAGGTGGACAAGAAGTTATTTCACATACTGTTCAGAGTATTAAAGATATTTCCCAGGCCGTAGGTATTGCTGCAAAAGACATTCAGCAACTAGAGGAAAAAGGAAAAGAAATCGAATCCGTTGTTAACATTATTCGTGCAGTAGCTGAACAAACCAATCTTTTGGCCCTTAATGCTGCAATAGAAGCGGCTCGTGCAGGAGAGCAAGGTCGAGGGTTTGCGGTTGTTGCAGATGAAGTTCGAAGTCTTGCTGCTCGAACGGCGACATCCACAAAAGAGATCGGTAATATTGTTAAGTCAATTCAAGAGGTATCTTCCTCTGCTGTTAGTCGAATGAAAGAAGCGACCAACAAGGTTTCGCAAGGCGTTTCATCTGCTGGCGAAGCAAACACAGCCATGGAAAACATCCTCGATGTCACCACAGAGAGCGTCATGCTTGTAGCAGATATTTCTCATGCTATTCGAGAACAAGGTGCAGCAACAAACTCAATCGCCCAGCAAGTTGAATTGGTTGCACAAATGGTGGATGAGAATACTCATGCCGCAACCGAAACAGCAGATCTAGCAAGTGAATTAACAACCATTTCTAATGACATGAAAAAAATCGTTTCCGCATACAAGTTATAAAGACAACGCTTACAAAAAAGACCGCACTCCGGGCGGCTTTATTTATTTATTTATTAATAATAAAATATCAATATTGACTATAATGGAGCGAAAAAATGGATATTAATTCTTTCTCAATTCCTTTTTAACTTGTCTTGCCAATCAGCATAACTTGTGATATATTTATAGAATAATTAAATGAATTGAAATCTGGCGGAGACGCCATTTTTTATTTATCTGGAGTTTACATGAGAGTATTAAAAACAGGTCTTTCTTTCATTTTTCTGTTGATTCTTTTAACAGCATTATTTATGTCGTTCTCTTTGAAAAAAGCTCACGAAAGAAATGCGACGATAAAAGAGTTGTCGGCAACTGTTCAAAATGAATCCTCATTATCATTACCTGTTTTAATAGTACTCGATAACAAGGCATATTCGTTAAAAGAGAAAAAAAATGATGATGGATACAGTGAAGACGAACATAACTCCACATTATCATCCTTTTTACACAGTAAAGATTCAATAGATAGCAAATCTGAATATGAGTTACAAAATATTCATGCTTCAATAAAACAAAAGATGAGAGAAAAAATATTATTGGGTGATATTACTCCATCCGATATAATTTTGTTTCAATGTGGGATTTTGATTTTACTCCAAAATATAGCTATATTGAACAGGTTCATAGTGTAATGCTATCTAATGAAGATAAATTTTTCTTTCTTGCGAAATTAAATGCATTACTAAATCTAACAAAAAAAGACGATGAAAAACGAGAACTTAATTATATTATTGGTAGTTTAACATTTCACAATTTTGGAACGCCTGCTTATTCTTTTGAACTGGATAGAACCATTGGCATACAAAACATACAAACGGCATTGCCCTACTTGTTTTCATCCTGGAAGTTAGGGAAAGAAGAGGCTGCAAGAAAAATCGCAGACGGGTTTCACGAGATGGGTGATGAAAAAAATGTATATTTGTGGAAATTAAGAGATAATGCGTCAGCAGTAGAATTAAATAAATCTGCATCTATTTTATCGACTTATGATATTGAACAGGTGAAAAAAGTTGCGAGCGATAAAAACATATTATCCATAAAATAGAGGAATATGTTTTTTATTTAGAGTATAATTAAAGGAGATTTGATATGTCGTATACAGATAGTATTTTTTCAGAAGTTTCCAATGCACAAGGTTGGAGTGAGGCAACTCAAATTGATGTCTTATTGCGTTATATTGCTAATCAACAATCTGATGAGTCTTTTGCTGACTTTCTTGGTGAACTAGCAGAAACGGAAGCAAAGCTTTGTTTGGATGAGGAATTTGATGATGATGAAGCCGGAAGTTGATAAAAAAGATGAACCAAATAAGGTGCTCCCTTTTGAAACCAAAAAAGAACGAGAACAACGGGTCGCGTTTGAAAAAGCAAAGCAGCGAGTGTTAAGAGCTGCCGAAAAACTAGATTGGTAATTTTTTTATTTGTTATACAAAGAGAATATAAGAAATGGATAATTCAAAATCTAAAGATAAAGACCCGGTGATTGTCCCTTTTGAGACAAAGGAACAACGTCACAAGCGGGCATTGAATGAAAGGCTCGAAAAAGAAATTTTAAGACAAGCTGAAAAATTAAAATGGTAAAATCCAAAGTGGTTAAATATTATTTTCTTGTTGTTTTGATTATAATGTATTCTTTAATTAAAGGATATCATTATTTACACACACCAAGTATTGCCATTAATACACCGCGTTCTCAACAAGAGCTAGTTTCTGAAAAAATTGAACGAGTCAAAGATACTCTTTTCTATTTTTCTGATCAAAAAGGTAATTGTTTCGCTGGTTCAAGCAATACAGACCGAAAAAATAACGAAGCAGTATCTATTGCAACGATCCCTTGTGAAAAAACAAGCAAAAAAGGAGAATGAAAAATGCGTATCATGCTAGCGGCATATGTCATTGCGACAGCAATTGTTTCAACCGCATCTTTTGTTGGATAACATTATGACAGCATTATCAACCAGCGTTATTTCAGTTAAATTTAATGGTTCGCCAGCCATTGGTGAACCTTGTGATATTAAAGTTAACCTACCCCACTGTCGGGATTTAATTTTTCAATCAGAAGAATCAGAACTCAATGCATCTTTGATAAAGCGTGCATTTTACTGTATTGATGTTCTTGAAAAATTTTTGTCTGGAAAATGTATTGAGCTGCATTCTCAAGATGAAATTAAAATAAACAATTATCATAAGAATGCTGTCTTGTTATATAGCCATTTATCAAAAAATCGTTTTTGTATTGTGATGGAATTTAAAGAAAATTCCATTTATTTCGAAAACGAGTCATTTTTTGAGCAAAAAATCACCGTCGATTTATTAAATAAAATTATTTCGTTTTTCGAACAAATGGGTATTTACGGAAAAGCCCCTGATTTTTATTAATCAGTTATGTTTAATAATTAATTTATCAATATTTATATTGCTTTTTGTTTAAAATTAAGTATTATTTGCCTTTAATAGTCTAAAAGAGAAAGATATGTCCAAAATTGCATTAAACGAACAACAAATTATTGAATTAACTTACATGTTAGAGCACTGCCTTCTTAAAATCAGAGTACTGGCTCAAGTAGGTGATACACGAAATATCTATGAAATGACCGATTTCATCAACAAATTACCTCGTTCAATTGTATCAAAAGAAATTGATCGCGCTGATTATCAAATGATGGTTGCTGAATTAACCAGGCTAGGCGTAACTATTCAACATAGCCTTAAAGATCTAATTTAACCAGTTCCCCGGGCTCTACCCGGGGAACTTTTTCCGGCAATCTTGCCGAATCTTCCATGTGCCTTCTCTCTCCTACTTGTATTTATCATTAATTTGCTGTATAATAATTATTATTCAAACAAGGAGTAACTCGCCATGACTATTTCTTTTAATGATTCAAATCGTATTTTAAAGCCAGTTCAAAACAAAGCTGATGGTCGCCGTCTTTTGATCCAGGATGTTCATCCGGCTGTAGCTAAAATTTTTGAAGACAATATCGGTTCATTGCTTGGTTACTCTGTTTTTGTTGTCAAAAAAGAAACAAAACGAGAAGACATCATCAATCAACGAAACAATGGACCTATTAATACTCTTTTCATTTTTTGTGATGATTATTTTGTTCCTGGTGAGATCACAACTACCTCTGATGAGGTTTTTTTACCAAAGGCAACCATCAAGCGCATTTCTTTGTCTTATCGTGATTGCGCTAATGACTGGAGCGTCTAATGACTAATTTAACACAAGAACAGTTTATTATTGAACATTTTATCGATACAATTCGAAATGACAAAGAAAAGTTAGAGCTTTTGATGAAAGATCTGTTTCTGTCATCTCGTTATTTATTGGGTGGTCAAAACAAAAATCGTTATGCAACATATGTTTTTTCTTATGTTCGCTCAACTGTTGATAATGACAATAATGATGAACAAGCGACTAATATCATTGATATCAATAGTGTTGTTACCAAAAAACAATTATCCCCTATTCAGCGACGAAATATTTCTAACTCCATTAAGAATGGCGACGTTTTGCTGTTAACGAGCGCACCAGAATACATTCTTCGTGAAAATAAATTTCTTGAAAATTGTGCTATTCAAATGACTGGTTTTCCTGATAATGCAGATAAAAGTGAATTTAATAATGTACTAAAGGTTATTTCTTCAAATACGGCATTTTCTCAGTTATTAGTTAATTTAACAGACGAATTCTTATCTGATATGGTTATTTATGCGGCAAAAAATAATTCATTTCGATTTGATTGGAGAAATTTCATCACTAAAACTGATGAGTTGGTAAAATAATTTAACTGCATTAATAAAAATCAATAAGGAAACATATGTTTGAGGCAAAAAAAATAATCAATGAGTTTTGTGAAGGCAAAGAAATTGGTGACTATATTGGAATGTCAGTTCCTCTTGATAATCTTTTAAATCATATTGATAATCATCATATTACGACTCACGAAGAAATTGATGAAACGATAGAGCTTTCCATTAAGCTACTTGAGCACTTCAAAGGCATTTCTCACAAAAAATTAGATAAGCTCACTGCCTGTCAGCATGAATTTAAACGTTCGACTTACACTGTTCGTCGTATGCTTATTAATTATGTTGCTGTTTATGAGAGATGCTGTAAGAAATGTGGTTTTACTGAAACTCATCGATTAAGTGAAGATGATCCCAAGGATTCTTTGCCAGCCTGGGCGGAAAATGCTGCACAGCGTTATTACAATAACGATATTTAGATACAATCCATTTGTTTACCATCTTATTTGGAATAAAAATGCGATTAATTAAACTATTCTACCAATCCGGAATAATGTTGTTTTTTGGATTGCTTGTAATTCATTATTTTGCTTATAAGGAAAATGTGATTTTTGTATTGCCTTTATCTGGCATTATATTTTTTCTTTTTGTTTTATCGCTATACAGCGGAAATCAAAAGCTCATGAGTATGGTTTTAAAAATATGGTATCCATGGGGTGCTCCAGATCCAAAATCGAGTTTGCTTGTTTTCGTGTATTCAGCCATGTTTTTTTTGGCTTTTTTGATTGAGAGTGTTTTTTGTTTTATTTTTCGCTATTAAAAATAATTAACCAAAACAATTAAAAACAAAACGCAAGTCATTGTCTTTTGTTTAATTATTTAGTATAATATTAATATCAAATCGATACTTAAAATCATTTTTGGGGCTTGTTATGACTAATGAAACATCTTCTAAACAACTGTTTGTTGATATTGACGACTTAACTGTTCTGACCAAATATCACTACGCAATTGGAAGTATCAAGCGCCAAAAACTAAATAAACTAGGTCTCGAATATCAGGTCAATGGTAAAAAGTGGCATCCATTAACCGTAAAAGAGGAACAATACATTTGCTCTGCTTCAACAGATAATCCAGTGCTATCAGGTGGATTCGATCACTCTGTTCTTTATAATGGCAAAAAATGGCTTTGTGTAAATTTCAACACCTTAAAAAACAAACGGTTTGGTTTTTCACCAGATGAATCGCCAGTAACTAAGAATAAGTTTTTTCAAAAAGCATTAGTTCATGCGGCACATCGTGTTAATGGGCTAATTGCTTCTTCATCTTTGTCATCAACATCTGAATTAAGTGGCGAGTACGGTATATTAGCATACAATACGTTATTACTTATTCCGTTTGAATATGCTTTTTCTATCACAGAAGAACAGAAGAAAAATGAATTTTTCACTTCTGTTACTTACAACTGGGTGGAGCACATGAGAGAAGTAATTGATGACTCATTAATTAATTATTACGGAAAATCACTTTCATCAAGCGAAGTTGAACTAACACCTTGGATTGTGGTTGATGATTATTGTGCTTGTCGATGCATTAAAAACACTGATACTTCTCTACCGAAAAACAGAGTCGCATTCATTGAAAAACACCCTCGTGTAAGAGTGCTTCCATTCGATGGAGAGGATGAAAACAGTTGTATTGAATCAAATCAAAACTGGTTTTGTGGTACAAGAGGTCGAGGTGGTTCAGACGGAGAAAATCCTGAAAATGAGCTTTATGGTTTTTACCCAGGTTCAAGAGAATGGTGTGACCAGATGTTGGTCAAACTTGGATACAAACTATAAGCCATACAGCAATTATTCTATAATTTTTCAGATAGAGGATTTGTAATGGAAAATCAAACTGATTTTAATAATACTGAAGAGCTAGGTGAGTGGTTAGAAGACTCAAATCACGGTGTTTTCAAACGATACGCCACATCATCAGAAGAATCGACATGGGTTTGCAGTATCTGTGGTACTAAAGATGCTGACCCATACGAAGATGGCTGCGCACATTGTGGTGCAGAGCCGGATATGCACTAAACACAAGAAAAAAATACAATTACAAGGAAATTAAAATGCAAGTAGCTCAAAAAAATAATCATCCATCAGTTGTGCTAAAAGAGTCATTCAGTCTTCTTACCGAAGCATGGCGAAATAAATTCAATAATAGCCAGGAACTCGTTGATTCCATTGAATTGCAAATTCTCTCCGTGGATTTATTTATGTCAGGGATTGGTTACTTAAAAATCACACCATCTGACTCTAAAAAGCCTTATTTTTATCATGAAGAGACAAAAGATTTTTTATCTTATGATCACGCCGTTTCTTTTCATAATGCCAAAGCACTGATCTTTATCAGCAAAAAAGTGAGTTGCAAAGCCATTTTTCAACTGGGTTTTTCCAATGCTTCTATTAATCATGACAGCAAAAAACCTAATTCAATTAAGGTAATTGAGTTTAGTTATAAGCAGTATGAAGCAGCCAGTTCTTATCGCCTAATTAATACTGTCGATCTTAAATGGAATAAAACAAAAAAAGAATTTGTCAGTCAGAAAAAACAGGTTTCCTTCAAAAAATAAAACCAACAGGATAATGTGCAGGCAGCATGTTATCCATTTTTACTTAAGGTAATTTAAATTGAAAAAATATTATAAAAATCCATTTTTTAGCTTTTTTTGTTCCCTAAACACTGATTTAACGCTATTTGTTTTTCTTATTCTTTTTATTTATCATCTTGTAACTCCAAATGTATATGGTCTTATTGGTATAGTTGCTATACGACTATTAATTTGGGACAAAAAAAGATGTCCTCTTTTCTCTACAGTTGTTAGAAATAAAGATTCTTTTAGTTCATCAAAGTGCCTGTTTTATAGTTTTCTATTTGTTGTTGGCATATCTGCTATTGTTTTTGTGATCAATCATGGATTTGAACCATTAGAATACGTAAACTCAATAAATTACAGTTCGCTGATAAACATAGCTGGTTTTGGTATTATCGCCTATTCAGTTTTGTGTTTGATTAATGCTCAATCATCTAGACTTCATCAGCTTAAAAAAATACTAAATCATCGATTTAACAAGATCTCCGCTTATCGTTTTAATTCTATTGCTAACCCCATGAAATTGGACTTATGTATTTCAGGTAGGTGGTATGCAACCGATTTTGATAACAATGAAATCATTAATACAATTGATTTAATTAAATCAAAAAATCCGACTGCCCGAGTGCTTCGTAATTTCGAAGAACTAAATTAATTTACAAGGAAAACAAATGTCAAATATTATACTGGAACACGATAACTACTTTAAAGAAAAAGGATTAACTTACCTTCATTTCTCAACACCCGATTCTTTTTCTTCATCAGGCTTTGGTGATTTAACAGTTGGAGAAGTCAAACTTGATGAGTACTGGCGCTCTCAAGGTCGTCCAGCCCTGCTTGTCGATATCCTGGTTACGGAGATTGATAATAGTGAAATTCGTATCGTCCGTGACCATGCGTATAAAGTTGATTTTGTATTGGTAAAAGAAAAAAACATCGAACAATACCGTGTTATCGCAATGCCAGAAGGCATTAATTTTCCGGTACAATGGAAAAATCTTTTGATTTTCAAAGACGAAAAGGGCGTTATCTGTATTTTTAAAGGAAGTGAAATCGCTAGAGCAGACTTACGTCACACTACTACGAGTAAATAATTAAAAAAACAGGCATTTATCTTCGGACAAATGCCTGTTTTAAATGGATAAGTCTCGAACCTCTTCGGGAATAAAACCTCAGTCAAGAGTGGAGACCGTCTTTTTCTGAATCAAAGCTGTATAGAGCATTGATTAATATAATATCAATAATATAGCAACATCCATAATTAATAGCAATATCAAAAAACATAATCTTAAAATACTTTATTTATTCCTAATTATTTGTTATGATTTAAACATTAATAATAAGGAGAAATCATGACCAATCAAACATCTGTGTTTTCATCTTTTTTAGTTTTTTCTTTTTCTCCAGATGAAAAACTCGTTTCTGTTCGTGGACGTATTGATCATGAATCGGCATCCTGTCCATCAATTCACTATCAGTACAATCAAGATAACACACTTTATTTAGAGCCAGAGGAATCGTTTTCTTTGTCAGGAAAGATTGTTGTAAACCTAGATGACTCAATTGCTGTTTTTCAGCGATGCAAAGATGAGTCAATTAAGTTAAAGTTTGCCATCAAAACAGCCATGCAGTTGATACATGAAAAAACGGCACTGGATTCTTTGGCCTCAATGGTTTGTGAACACACTGGATTTGAAAAAATTATCATTAAAAAATTGGAGCGGTAATATGTTTGAATTTATTGAGGTTTTATCAAAAGAACTTCAGGACCGATTCTCTTCTTCAAGCAAAAGCTTTTCATTCAAGAAAGGTATTAATCTTTTGGTTGGCGAAAATGGCTGTGGAAAATCAACTCTTTTTGATATTCTTTGTGATGCAGAAAAAATGATAGCATCAGGTGAAATTAATTTTAAGGTATCGAGTGAATTTTCTTTTCGGTCATTAAGACTACAAGATCAAGGGAAAAATCGAAATTTAGGTGGCATTCAAGATAGCGATGTATATCGATTTACTTTAGAGTCTCATTTTCGTTCTCATGGACAAACCAATTGGCCTTTACTAAAAACGTTAGAGTCATTTAAAGGTAAAATGTCCATCTTGTATGATGAACCAGAACAAGCTCTTGATTTTGATAAGATGATGCAATTCAGAGAGATCTTGCGTAAAAAATCACGATTAAAACAATTTGTGATCGCAACACATCACCCTGCCCTAATTACAATGAAAGGCATTAATATAATCAATATGTCAAAAGATCCAGATTATGTTGATAAATTACTAACAGGGTATAGAACTCTTTTTGTTTAACTGCATAAAGCAAGGAACGTTATGGAAAATCTGATTGGTTATGTATTTGGATACAAGCAAGCTGAGGTCGTAAAGAAAGACGGAAAATCACTAATTGATGTCCAGTTCATAACTGGCACATCATCTTGTTTTCCTGAAAAACTAAAATATCATGCTGATTTTTGGTCAGAAAAGATTTTCGATGGACAGTTTAGTCAAATTTACAACGATCCAGTGGAATACCATGCCTCTTTTGTGAAGGAATTATCCTCATTATCGCCAGATGATTTTTCACAGGAGTATCAGGTAAATAAGCGTGTATTCCAACTTCCATTAACCTTAGAGCAATACACGCACTTTTGTTTATTCTCTATGACCAGGCTACGACATGGACTGGAAAAGAAATGGGATTCAGATGAATCGCTGCTGAACGCATTAAAAATGTCTATTGGAGACCTGTTTAAAGACGAACACAGAGATCTTGTTGGACTATTTAAGTATTTTACTTTAGTAAAAGAAGAAGAATTTTTACAAGGTTATGATGTACTTAATGCAGATCATGATACCATTAGTTAATAATTAACATTATCCTCTTAAATTCAGGACAAAAAAATGAATTCTCCGTCACTGTTTAATTTTATCCCAGATACATATAAAGGCAAAAAGGTCTGTTTATTCCGAAATAAGGATGAATTTAAACACTCTGTTTTTGCAGACAAAGAAAAATGGCTCAAAGCAGGAAAACCACTTTTATTTAATATTTTATTTTCATCCTATTTAAAGGATACATATGTATCCATTGTATTCGATCGGGATAGCGAACACTTAATTATTTTCTTCAAAAAGAATGATGAGGAGGAAATCAAATACAAAGAATTTATTGATGATAATGACGGAATCATTCGTTGGGGCGACTACATTTTCAATATTAAAATTGATGATGAGAGTATTGAGCCTTATTTCGAGGTTTTTGAATCCAAACAAATCCACCCAGAACAACTTCATAAGTTGCCTCGATCTAATGATCTGAGAGACCAATACAACAACGGAGGCACGATCATTGAGCCAACATCGGACAATGATAACCCGGTGGCTAATAACGGTGCTAAGACACGTTTAATCGCAAGAATCGACGATAAACAGACAGTGCATCAAGCAGCCCTGGATGCATATAATCACTACAAAGACACGCAGCTGCATACAACTGGAGAAGAAGTAAAAACTTGGGTTGGATCATGGGGTGAAACAGACGAAAAAAAACCGCCAGAACCTCATTTGTAATTAATTCATAAGGAAAAACGATGAACATCGCATTTTTTGTTCAAAACAACCTGGTAGAAAGAATGACGGTCCCTGTTGCTTGCTATGCTCGTGAGAATGGTATGTTGTTGTATGATCGTTCATCTGCCGAAGATTTCAATCCGGATGATTGCGGTATTGATTGGACTGATTTGATTGTCTTTCCTTTTGGCTCTGTGCAGTTTATTCGAAAAATCCAGAATAGCTCTTTGCGCAAATTTATCTTTCATGACCCTATCGGTTTTTCATCAAATCACTGGCTCAATATGTTTGGCGATAAATTATTAAATGGTTCCGGACAGATCATTCCATTGTCCAATGTTTCCGATTATTTAAGTGTTTTTGGACCAATGCATTTGAGACCAAATAGTGTTGATAAGGCGTTTACAGGAGCTGTTTATGATATTGACACATGGGCGAACACAAAGAAAATCGAAGATCCGCAATTACTTTGTTGGGCAAGTCCAGTGCAGCACATCTTGTCCGAATGGCGATGCTGGATCGTTGATGGCCAAGTTGTAGAAATATGTCAGTATCGAAAAGATAATGCGATGTTCATTTCTCGCACATTTGAACAGAGTGTTTATGATGCAGCACAGGATATGGCGAACATATACACGCCATCAGAATGTGTGGTAATGGATCTAGCACTAACAAAAAATGGCTATAAGCTCATTGAGTTCAATCCTATTCAAAGCTCGGGATGGTACGGCGCGGATAGTAATGCAGTATTAAGAGAAATAACTTTGTACCTTACAAAAAACACCTAGTGATTTCATCACTGGGTGTTTTTACATTGATACCATGTTTTTCTCTCCTCCTGCTTTAGTCTTCTGCATTAATCGTAAGAAAGAATTTTTTATGATTTATAATATTAAAGCACATAATAAGTGACATTTATTAAAAAACACAGTATAATACTCTTATTGAGTTTTGTTATTTAGTATATTCAGGAGCAAAAAATGATCGAACTAAAACCAAATAGTCATCTTCTTGCCTTGTGTGCCGAAATGTTTAAAATGAGAATTGACTCTGGGCAAAACTATCCTGATGATTGGCGAGTATCAAGTCGGAAAAAACTAGAATCAACCGGTATTATTGAGAATAAAGGAAATAATACATTCTATTTTACAGAGAGTGGTTTATCGTGGTTTTTAAAACACAAAAAAGCATAGAAACTTTTCTCACAAAGAACACATTGCCTTTAAATAAAAATGGCTTGCTGAGAAGCAGCCATTTTCAGTACCTTGCAGTAATCTTTAATTAAAGATGAGTTCTTTATATAAAATAATATCTGAAAGTTTCATTTGATAAGGGTATGGATTTGGGATGAGCTTATTGAAATCAACAACCCCTTCTGCATTAAAGAAATGCGTTCCATTCGCTTCACTATGCCACTTTTCTTCGATAATTAGCGTGGCAACAGGCAGATGAGTATATCCCCTTAGAATGGCTTCATTTATTCTGTGATTGCCAGATTCTAATCGTATCGTATGATATTTTAGGCTAATTATAATTAACAGCGGATCTCTCATTCCGTTTTGTTCAATTGAATCAAAAATATCCTTTTGATGTTTGATAAATCCATCTAAATCATCTGTGTATGATTCGGTTTCTTTATTTGATATTGATGCTAGAAAATCAACTGAAATTTCTTCTACCATTCCTGTTTTTGACCATGGGTGTTGCAACCAAAGTTTATTTTTAAATGTATTCATTATTATTCTTCGTATTTTTATAATTATAATTTTATTTTTTGACAAGTATTAAAATTAGTTTGAATGACCATTACTTTCTTACTTGACATAAACAAATACGTTACCAACAGGATCTATTATTTTTGAGTAATCTCCAGAGTTGATATGTGCCTCTCTATTTCCGCCAACAAATGCGTCAAAATAATTATTATCGTTATAAGCCCAATCAGCTATTCCCTGACTATCCGTTCCAAAAAATGAATAGTCATAATTACCAGCATTACAGCTATCCAATTCATCATGCATCAATACCATTTGTTTTAATGTTCCATTTAATTTCGTGCAACTGGCATTACTTGCTTTTGCTATTGATAGATAGGCATATTGATTACTATTTACGTAATACAGTATTGTAGATGATTTTGTTTTTAAGCTTTGCCATACTGTATCACTTAATGTCGGAGATATATTTCCTATTGCCGTTGATTTATATGAATCACCAATATTATTATTCTCTAAAAAATCAGATATTACTGGTCCTCTTATTTGAACTAATTGCCATCCACCACCTTTAAATGTTTGATTACAATATCCTTTAAATACTTGATTATTAATTGTAATGTTATACACACCAGTATCTGCTGCTGGATACTTTGCTTTTAAATCCACACATGATTCATAAATACCATCTTTTGGATTTACTTCTGCAACCGGAGTTCTTGAATCTCCAATTCCATCAATTCCTTGTTGAATAATATATCCATCTGCCATTACCGGTGCAGACAAAATAGCCAAGCTACAAAATAGATTATTTATTTTATTCATGTTTTTTTGCGAAAATCATTAATTATATTAACGAGGAATGGCTAGTTTTTACAACCCTTTTTTCGCTTCCTTAATTAATTATGCCATTATTATTGTTATTATTTATTTCATAAGAAATATTATTAATAAATCTTTTGATATTATAAATATTATCACCAAAAATAAAATAGTTCAAATGTTAATTGCATATATATTTAAGTTAAATATTGCATTATTGATTATTTTTGATATAATTTATATTATTCGATTAGGAGTGATGTTTATGAAGCAATTTGTTGCACTCTGTAGTCTAATTAAAGATAGATTAGATGATCCTAGTTTTCACATTCCTGGCGATGGTGGCGGATACAGTCCATTTGAGCAACTTTATTCCATTTCATTGGATGCAAAAAAAGAAGTTCAAACCATCTTAACTGAAAATATGACTTTAAAAAACGAAGCAAAAAATCAAGATAGCGAAGCTCAAAATCATTCAGTTGGTCAGCCAAACTCTATTGATCTTGATCTAATGAGTGTAGATAAAGAACTGCTAATAGCAGGATTACAATCGCTTCAGCGTGAGCGACTTGCCGCATGGCGCGTGATAGCAGAGTTATCTACAAATGATTCCGTTATTGATAAAGCAACATTGCGTATCGATGAGATAAGCTCAGCACTGGATTTACTTGGCGCTGAATAATTATTTTTGCATCGGAAGACGCCATCTAAATAACCCCGTTATTTAGGTGGAGATGAAGTGGTGCTTTTGCTTTATTTTAGTTGCAAATTGATTTAATTTCAACTATATTATTAACATGAGAACAGAACGAATATTAATTCAGCCTGGTCATCTTGATTATAATGAGTGTAAAAAAATCAGTCGACTCAGCAAGAACCTCTTTAATCAGGCGCTTTACT
>Ga0183099_1001232_pt1 | contig 15322 bp, 4 predicted proteins | sample Biomet1_FD_127788 | JGI IMG/M metagenome (GOLD analysis project Ga0183099, IMG submission 127788) | Microbial communities from bioreactor (seeded with anoxic lake sediment) at LBNL, California, USA - Biofuel metagenome 1 | ecosystem: Engineered > Bioreactor > Anaerobic > Unclassified ... | reverse complement strand
TTGTCCTGCCATAGTTTTATCCGGTCTGACCTTGAACGGAGCACGGCGGAAAGGAGCACGGCGCCAGCTGCGGCAGCGGCCAGAACAACGGAAACAGCCATTCCGGTTCTGAATCCTTCAAGCTTCCGGTCAAGCGTTCCCGTCCCCGCGGAAAAAGCAGCGAGGATATCCCTGAGCCGCGGAAAAATGAACACTGCTATGAAGATACTTACGGCTGCCGTGAGTATGCATACGAGCAGCGGGTAAAGCAGTGCCTGAAGAATTTTACGCTGCATGGCTTTCTTTTTTTCAAGGTACTGCGCCAGTTTTGCAAATACTGCGGCAACCGAACCGCTTTCTTCCCCTATTTTAACAAGCGAGCTGTACAGGGGAGGGAATTTCACAGACGGAACCGTTTCCATTGCGCGGTGCAGCGGAACGCCTTCGTACAGTTTTCCTTTAATATAGTCGCATATGGGCGCTGTTTTTTTATCTGCCGTACTGCACACGGACAGCGCTTCCTGTACGGTAAGGCCTGCTGCGAGAAGCGGGGAAATGAGGCTTGTAAAAGAACGGATTCTGTCAGATGCGTGTTTCATGCCGGTACCTCACAGAATGCCTTCCCGCTGTAGTTCCGATACGGTTGTGTCGCCGCTGAAAACCTTCCGGACCCCGTCGTACAGAAGTGAATTGCGCCTGTCTTTGACAAGCTCCTGCCTGCCGCTGATTTTTGCTGCGGACAGTTCGTCAACTTCGAACAGTTCGGAGATGACAGTTCTTCCTGAAAATCCGGTATAGCTGCATTGCTCGCATCCGCATTCTTCACGGATGTATTCCACGTCAGGCAGCGAAAGATCGTTTCCCAGTTTTCTGAGCGCGGAAGGTACGGTGATTTTTTTTGCGCAGAACGGACACACTCTGCGGACAAGCCGCTGAGCCGTGCACATCCGCAGCACAGACGCGATAAGGTACGGTTCCAGCCCCATGTTTTCAAGACGCGTCACGGCCGACATACTGTCGTTCGTATGCAGGGTTGCAAAAATAAGGTGGCCCGTCAGAGCTGCACGCAGCGCCAGTTCGGCCGTTTCCCTGTCGCGTATTTCACCGACCATGATCACGTCGGGGTCCTGCCGCAGGACGCGCCGGAGAAGGCTGTCGAAACCGAGCCCGATCTCTTCATGCACCTGGATCTGACTGATACCCGGTATGCTGTTTTCCACCGGGTCTTCGATCGTTATTATTTTAAGCCGCTGCCTGTCCATCGTGCACAGCAGTGCGTGCAGGGTCGTCGTTTTTCCGCTGCCTGTCGGTCCGGTAATGAGCACGAGGCCGTTCGGATATCCGGCGGAAAGGGAAAGCCGGGCGAGCGTTTCCTGTGAAAATCCAAGCCCGCCCAGTTCGGGTGCAACTGCCTGTGTGTTAAAAAGACGGAGAACGACTGATTCGCCCTGCTGGACGGGCACCGTCGACAGGCGCATGTCAAGTTTTTTATTTTCCACCGTGACCTGAATGTGACCGTCCTGCGGAAGCCTGTTTTCCATAATGTTAAGATTCGCCATTATTTTTATGCGTCCGACGATTCCCGGAAAAAGATCCATGCGCAGCCTGCGGACGATCTTCATAACGCCGTCTATCCTGAACCGTATCTGCATTTCGCCCGTTCCCGGTTCAATGTGAATGTCGGACGCCCTGCTGCGGACAGCCTCAAGAAAAACGGAGTTTAATATGTTGATGACGGAAGACGTACTGACGTCTTCAAGAACGAATCCTGACGTATCCTGCGCGCTTTTTTCGCTGGTCATGCAGCAGTGTGATTCGACGACGTTGCCGATGAATTCTTCAAATGCGGTATCGCTCACGGGAATGAATTCGACTTTCCGGCCGGTATGGAAATTGATCAGATTGGGGGAACAGTCGCGCATGCCTGATTCCTTTACCGCAACCGTTACCGATGCGCGGCCGTCTTCTACTTTTACCGCTCCTGTTTTTTTGATAAAACTGTCGGTGTACTGCCCAGCGACGTTCCGGTATGAAGAAAAGGCCGTTATGTCAAAATTACTCGGACACGTATCTTTCATACAGACTCCTGATATTTTTTTCTTCCTGAAGCGTCGTCGTACTGCTGCGTTCTACAAACGGAACAAGATAAATAACAAGTTCCGTCGTGGCAAGCGAATCTTTCGTTGTCCTGAACAGCGCGCCCAGCACGGGGATAGAGCCGAGCACGGGTACCCGTGATTCCGACCTGTCGGTTTCGGACTGGAGGAGCCCGCTGATTATTATGGGAACTCCCGATTTTGTCCGAACGTTCGTCGTGACTGTTTTTTCGGAAGTAGACGGCGGGGTGCTGTCAGTTGTATCGGTCGAGCTTGAAGAACTGCTGCTGCCGGTCGTTCCCTGTTTGGAAAGATCGGCGGAAACGGCAACAGTGATCATTTCGTCGCCGGAAACCCATCCGTTTACTTTTATTGTAAGACCGGTGGAAATTTCACGGACAATAGAAGTGTACGTGTCGGAGGAAGTTCCCGTCACGATGTCGCGGTACCGGTATATGTTTTTGTTTTCAAACGAAATGTCCTGACCGGATATACCGTTGAGCGTCGTATCGGCAAGAACCTTGGCTCTGTTCTGCGTGATCTCCGCGTTGAACGATGCTGCGGCCTGCAGCCCGAACTGTGAAACAATGTCGAAGTTGATATTAAAAAGATTCGTCAGCGCCGCCGTTATCGCTGCGGACGGCGATGCTGATGTTGTTGAAAGTTTAATGCTTGCGCTCAGATTTTTGCTGTCGGAATTCTGATACTGCACGACGAGCAGCTGATAGCGTATCTGTTCGTCCGGCTGGTCCAGCACTGAAAGGCTGTCGAGGAAGCGTTCGTATTGTTCGTCGTTGCCGGTAAAGAAAACTACGTTTGAATCTCCCGTGACCGTGACTCTGCCCTTGTCGACTGCCGGCGGCATGTACTTGACGAGTTCGTCACTTTTTATGTACTTGAGGCGGACAGCGCGCGGTTTGTCCTGAACGTCTATTTTGGAAATGAACGAGCGCAGCTCGCCGTCCTTTTCTTTCGTCGTCTGTGTGACGAACGACGAGGTGTTTGGAATGACCACCGCGTCGGTAAGGAACATGCTTTTGGGTATCATGGGAATGGCGGTGCCCACGGGAATGTTTGAAAACGTATACTGGGCATAAAACCTGTCACCCGTCGGTACGTCTATCTGCGAAAGGAACGTTACGAGCGGCTCTGTCTCCCTGGGGCTTCCGGTAAGATAGAACGTGTTCGCGTTTTTGTCCGCGCGGATAAGGGATGCCGCGTTCAGGTCTGAAGGAAACAGGTTCTGCACGTCTGTTACGGAAAGATATTTTAAATGGAACGACTGTGTCGACGACAGCTGTTTTGAAATGTCTTTCTGCTGCATGTCAAAAATATAGTACACGTCGTTTTTCACCGTATAGTCGCATCCCGCCTGGTCAAGAATGAGCTGGAGCAGGGTCTGGAAATCCTTGCTGTCGTAATACAGGTTTTCCAGAACGGGACTGTTTTTTGCAACGAGAGAATATTCCCTGTTTCCTTTTTTGAATAGCGCCGTAACGAGCGAAGCAAACGGGACTTTCTGCGCGGTCAGCGAATAGACGCCGTTTTTTTCTGAAAGCGTAAAACGCTGGTCCGTTCTGCGCCCGGAAGAATTTCCGCTGCTGCGGATAAAATAACCGCCGTTTTCAAACGCGAGGTCGTATCCGTCGTATCTGGATACGAGCAGGCGCAGGATCGTTTCGGGAGCGGCGTTCTGTATGCGGATAGTTGCAGGCACGTCGGGAAAAGGATCGGCCATGATCGTCGTGTTCATGCGTCTGGACAGTTCCTTTACGAGCGCGGACGGAAGCACGTCTTCGGCATTGACCGTGTATGTACCGGTGCTGTTTCCCGCAAGCACCTGTATCCTGCTTATGTAGTACACGCTGTCTTTTTCTTCATAATACAAACGTGTATAGTCGGTGAAGCGTCTGAGCGCCGTGTCAAAATCTGCGTCTGCGAATGTGAATGTTGCCGTACCCGTGACACTGTCGTCGACTACGAGCGATGTTCCGCAGAGGTCGGCGAGGGACAGCAGTATGTCGCTTATTTTCTGATTACGGAAATTAAGCGATATGCCTCCGGTTTGTGCATGAAGAGACGGGAGCGTACACGCGGTCAGAATACAAAAAAATAAATACAAAACTTTTTTTTTCATGGCAGCTTTATATGCTTTACGGCAATAACAAGGATGGCACCTGCAGACAGAAACGTTCCGTAGGGTATTTTTACGGTCAGTATATTTTCCTTCTCCGCGCGCGGCGGCAGTATGTACCGCACGACGGCGTATACGATGGCGGCCGCCGTTCCTGCAAAGATCGAAATGAATCCTTCCTTCAGTCCGAACATAAAGCCGAGCGCGGCAGCGTACTTGACATCACCGAATCCAATACCTCCAATCTGTTTAAAAATAATAAAATATAACATAAAAAAGAATACCGCGGACAAAACGTGCTGTATCAGGAATTGTTTTTCGTTCAGTGCAACATACCATACAGCCGCGGATACGAATACTATCATCATACTGTCAGGTATCCGGTATGTTATAAAATCGGTTATACCTGTCGCTGATGCGGTCACTATGATGAAAATTAATAATACAGAAGACAAGCTCAATCTGATTCGATTATATCCCCGATCGTAATCGTGTCAATAACGCAGCGTGTTTTTTTGGAATTATTATTTGACATTATTTTTCTTTGGCGCTACCATGTTTAAAAGTGTTTTCTGGAACTGGCATTGTATTAAAATATTAAAAAACTCTATTCTTCCGAAACACGGGAGCAGAACCGGATGAGAAAGTTCATAGCAGCCGTAACAGCGCTGGTGTATATTGCAGGCACGGATCCTTTTTATGTATATGCGGCGGAGACCGCAACACCGCGCGGAGAAACGAAAGTTTCTTCGCCGCGGAGCGTGCCTTCAGGCACCGGAGCTGGCAGTGCACCGGATGTATCTGCCGCGGGAGGTACGGCCGGCACGGCGGAACCGGCGCCGGCTGCGGGAGCGGACGGGTATGCGGAAGCCGTGCACGAAGTGCATTCCGCGCTCATCACGGCGGAGGGCGGACGCGTCGTGCTCGGCAGTGCGGAAGTGGACATACCGGCGGGCGCGCTCGAGCGCGACACGGAGATCAGCATCACGCGTCTTACGCACGTGCAGGACACCGGCGACGCGATTGACAATGCGACCGCGGGAGCAGGCGGCTACCGGTTCCTTCCTGCGGGAATGAAATTCAAAACGGGCGTGACGGTGAAGCTGCCGTATGATCCGGCGCTGAATACAAGGAAGGCGGCGCTTGAAACGCTGTGCACGTGGTACTACGACACGGGTGCAAAAAAATGGATAAAGCTTGAGCGCACGGGGATAGACCGGCAGCACTGCGTACTGGAGAGCGTGACGACGCATTTTACGGATATGATAAACGGAACGCTCGCTCTGCCGGAAAGCCAGACGCCGCTCGGCTTCAATATAAACAGCATAAAAAATCTGGAGGCGGCTGATCCGCAGGCGGGAGTGGTGCGTCCGGAGGGCCTGCAGGGAGGGCCGGACGGGAGCGCGTCGTTCCGGTTCAGTCTGCCGCTGACGGCCGGGCGCGCGGGCATGACGCCGCAGGTGGCGCCGAGTATTCGGGAGACGGCGGCAGCGGGATATGCGGAAAAGGGTTTCGGCGTGCAGTACGGGAGCGTTATAACAACGGATACGCGGCTGGGACTGCCGGCATACGACGGTGAAGACCGGTACATGAAGGACGGCATTGACCTGATACGGAAGTCGGTGAAGGAAACGGGGAGCACGAAGATATACGAGTATACGTGCGCGAAGGAAACGGAATACGGGAAGATACTGCGGTACCGGTCGGACAGCGCCGACTACTGGGTGGTGCTGGAAAAGAACGGCAGGGTAATATACTACGGGGACAGCGGGAACAGCTGGACGGGCGCGGGAAGCGTGCAGAAGAAATTCAGCTGGTACGAGACGAAGGAAAGCGACCCGTACGGGAACAGCATCGTGTATGAATACGAAAAGGACGGAGCGTACGTGTATCCGTCGCAGATACGGTACACTGACCACGGAGACGAACAGGGGAACTATACCGTGTCGTTCAGGTACGACACGGCGGAGAACGGATCGTACGTGCGTCCAGACGTGCGGACGGACGGGAGGGGAAAGTTCCTGAGCGTGTGCGGGCGCCGCCTGACGGATATAGAGACGGCATACAGGGGAACGCCGGTCAGGCGGTTCCACCTTATGTATGCGGCGGCGGGAGAAACGTACGACTCGGGCTGGACGAGCCTGGTGAAGAAGCTGGGCGTCTATTCGGGCAGCAGCACAGAGGAAGACTACGGGTATGCGTTCACGTACAGGGGGCTGGAAAAAGGGGCGGACGGGAATCCGCAGTATTTTGCCGCGCAGGAACAGTGGTCCGGCGGGGGACCCCTGCACGTGTCGAACGGTACGTCCACGGGTGTGACCGCGAGTCTGAGCTCGGGCGCCGGGTACGGAACACGTATCGTGGACGTCCGCCTGACCACCGGCGGCCAGATAGCGGGAACTGAATCAGAGAGCTGGACCGGCGATACGCTTGCTGACATGAACGGGGACGGGAGACCGGATCTCGTATACCAGAGGGCCGGCACACTGTACATCGCGTACAACACCGGCTCGGGCTTTTCGTCCGCGTACGGAGTACAGACGGAGAACGGTGACCTTGACGCCGAAAACAGCACGTCGAATTCGTACGGCTGGAACGTGTTCGGCGGCGCGGGCGTATGCTTCCCGGGGGTTGCTGCGACGGCAGGCGGAACGGCGAGCCAGGTATACCAGTCAGGATCATCGTATACGAAACGGAGCATCATGGACATGAACGGCGACGGTCTGCCCGACATAGCCGTGACTGATGCGAATTATTATCTGAAGAACAACGGTGCGGCGGGACCGGGCGGTCCGGTTTCGTTCACCAGGACATACTACGGCGAAAGTGCCGCCGTCGCCGGCGCGGAAGTAAAACTCACGGCTGAACAGCTTGACGGATACAACAAAAATTATTACGTGCAGACGCCGGTGCGGATATGGCGTGCGCTGTTCGGCGGAACGGTGAACATAACGCAGACGGTGAAAGGGCAGAAAGAAGGGATACGGACGCTTCTGTACGAAGGTACGGATACGAAAGGCACCGCGCTCGTGACGGGAAACGGTACGGTCACGGGAACGGGAACGTACAGTGTGTCACCCGACAAGGAGTTCTACTTTCTGCAGGATACGGGGAGCGACACGAGGAACACGGACGTGGACTGGAACATCGCCGTGACGTACACGAAGATACAGCCGCTGCTCGTTACGCACGTTCCGGTATTCGTGCCGGAATGCACGAAAAAAACGCTTACGAAGCAGATCCTGTCAGCGGATAAAAAAGCATATCCAACAGCCGCGGACATTCTCGGCACTGACGCGCTCGTTCCGCTGTATACGGTGTCGTATTCTGAGCCCGAACAGAAGGGCAGTTCGTATAACCTTATCACGACGCTCACTCTTAAAACGGACTGGGAGACAAGCCTGACGGACGCGCAGCTGGAAGCAGCGTGCAGCGAGCTTGTTTCGGAATATCTGTACGTGCCGGGCGTCGTGAGCGGCGCGGTCTTTGCCGCGGCGGTAAAAAAGTGCGATACCGCGGAGAAGCTGGAAAAACTCGCACAGTCATATTCCTACGACTGTACGACGGGACTGTATATGCTGAACACGGACACGGACAGCAGCGTGCTCGCCGTGCTCCTGCCGCTCTTTACCGAAGAAGCGCTTGCCCTGTCGCTTGATATGTACCGGCTGTACGACGGGATACTGCCGCTGTGGTGCGGAAAAACCGTGCGCTACGGGAGCGCGGAAAAAACGGAAACATCGGGCAGCAGAACGGAGAAGGGAACGGGCTGCGTGCTCCAAAAGGGAACGCTCATACCGCTCGGCACGTTCAACGGGAAAGAGATAGCGTACAGGGCGGCCGCAGACGGAACGGCTGCGGTCGTAAGCACGGACGGCACATATTCGTTCCCCGCGGAATTCACCCATACGGACGATTCAGACTGTATAACGGCGTCCGGCAGCGGATATACCATTGTATTCACACTCAGCGGCTTAAGCCGCCGTACGGAACCGGTGTTCGCGTCCGAAATGGACGATATAAAGAAACAGAGCGAATTTGCCGTGGCGGGTACCGACGTAACGGCAGCAGTCTGGCAGAAGGACCAGACGGAGGACGGGCTTGCCGGTCTGCTGGGCAGTTTTACAAAAACGGACGGGAGCGCGTACTTCGGCAGCGCAGAAATAAAGGCAGCCGAGAGCGCGCTGTATACGGAAACGGAAGAGACTTCTGATAACGGCACCGCAACAAAGTACTGGAAGCTGAAGGACGCCGGCGCGCAGGACAGGGCGGCAGTGCAGAGTCTGCTGAGCGGCTATGCGGACTACTGTTTCTTCAACAGGCTCTTTCCGTTCTATACGGCGGCGGACAGCAGCGGAACGTACTATACGCTCAGGGCGGACTGGCAGACGGAAAAAACAGCCGATGATTTTGCATCGGAAATACCGGGAGCGGACGGGAAGCCTGTAAAAATAGTGGATGAAGCCGCATGGAAAGCATATGACAAACAGAATACGCTTCTGAAAACAATGCTGGAACTTGAAAAGATCGGCCGCTATAAAACAACCGGCAGCCGGCTCGTGTACGATACGGACTACGCATACGGCGTGAGCGGCAATACATTCAGCATGGAAGTGTACGACGGCAGCGCGTTCACGCTTGCTGCGGAACCGTTCGGTTCTGCAGCCGAATACGGCATACCCGGGTACGACGCGGAATGGAACAGCGGCACGGATTTTTCGGACGAAAATCTGGTCACGGCACCGGAACTTACAAACGACACGCTCGGTGACCCGGTGAAGCAGTACGTGAATACGCGGGAGAGCATGTACGGCGGAAGGAACGGATGGTACTACGCGGTCTGGAAAGGCACGCTCAGCGACAATCCGTTTTCGGCAGCGGCCCTGTACAGAAATGCGGACAGTGCGAAGTCGACGACGCAGGATGAGTTCAGCAGTGCTTCGAATACGGATTACGAATCGGAAGCGAAGAACGCGGTGAATACTTCTGCCGGCAGTACGGGTTCGGATGCGATCCTGTATTATCTTCCGTCAGAAAACAGAACAACGATAACCGAGAGTGCGGTACATGAAGGCAGCACGGACAGCAGCGCGCCGGAGATAGTGTCGGAAACGACGTCTCTGACGGTAACGAAAGAAGCGGAAACCGGGAAAGAATTCAGCGGGAGTACGGCCGTGCTGCTGGGAACGGTCGCGAACACTGCGTCCACGGTAACATCGTGGTCGGGAAGCGGAGAAGACGCCGAACGCGTAACGTCCGCCGTCCAGTTAACGTATGCGCCGTTCATTGAAGGTGATTATATTCACACTAACCGTGCCGGAGGACCGGCGTATTATGCGATCCCCGGAATAGCACAGAATGATCCGGCGTCGTCGTCTTTTGTCATGCCGTCGCTGCGGGCAAGCAGCAGCAGCGGAACGGACACGACGTACGGTGTCTCATTTGACATGGGATTTCCTGCGGGGAATTTCGGTTCGACCATAGAGGAAATGAAGGACGCAGTACAGGCGGCCGGTCCCGGAAATATCCCGGGATTTTCACTCGGGGGAACGGTCAGCACGAACGACGGTACGAGCACGGTGATCCAGAGCGTACAGGACATGGACGGAGACGGCATTCCCGACATAGTGAACGGAGACGGATCGCTGTCGGTTATCTACGGCTCCCGCAGTGAAGACGGAACGGTGTCGTACGGCGCGCGCACGGCTTCGGACGGCGCAATATCCCATGTGAGCACGAATGAAAGTTCCGTTTCGACAAAAGGCGGAACAGTGAGCCCCGGCGGTTCGGTAAGCCCGAAATTCAACGCAGGAGGAAAGTGCGTGGGCGTGTCGATACACGGCGGAGGGAACGGCAGCGGCGGATTCGTGTACGCGAACGGAACGAGCACGGGCACGGCCGGATTCACCGACATAAACGGCGACGGCCTCCCGGATTACTACAACGGCGGCTTCCTGCTCAGCGAAGGCGGTACGTTCGTTCCGCAGCCTTCGTGCAGTACGTTCTCGGCAGGAAGCCTGTCGGAGGGGACGAACGAAACGTGCGGAGCGAATTTCTCGTTCGGAAAAGCGCTGACACAGGCGCAGAGCCTGAACTGCGGAGTTTCGGGCGGACTGGGGCTCAGCTATTCGGCAAGCGCATCGAATACGGAGCGTATGCTGCTGGATATAAACGGAGACGGACTGGAAGACATCGTCACGAAGAAAACGAATTCCGGCGCGGAGGCGAAGGTCCGCTATAATACGGGAAGCGGATTCACGGACGAACAGACGATCCCGGTACCGGCATGGGATATTTCAAATTCAATGAAAACGGCGTTCGGCCTGTGCACGGACGGAAACCTCGCAGCGAATTTCCTGACGGGCATTCCGGTCGTAGGACCGGCGCTCAGGTCATCGGGCGTGCTCAGCAATCTGTCGGGGGTCGCGCTGAACCCGTACGCACTCGTGCTTGACAAGTTTGCGGACAGTTTTGATTTCTCAACGACCCTCGACATGGGCGTAAGCGGAAACCTTTCCGCCAACTGGAACATGGGATTCGATATTACTACCCCGGTCGGATACTTCGGTACGATCAACATAACCGTCGACGCCAACGGCGGCGTGAGCGGCGGAGCAAGCCTTACCGGAGCAACGGTAAAAATGACCGATATGGACGGCGACGGTCTGCCCGACCAGGTGCTCCGTATCCCCGGACCGGACGGCGGCCTGTGGGTAAAGCGGAACCTCATGGGCGGCGCAGACCTGGTGACAGGCATAGCGTCGAGCACCGGCGCGTCGTGGAGCATCGGGTATGAACTAAAGTACGGAACGGAAAACATGCCGCAGAGCAGGTACGTTATGGCAAGCCTGACCGTGAAGGACGGCTGCGCCGGGAACGGCCTGCCCGAAATCCCGCACGGCGCACACAGCATAACGACCGCGTACTCTTACGGTGACGGTTATTACAACCGCATGACAAAAGACTTCTACGGCTACGGAAGCGTAACGGCAGTACAGGCCGACGGCTCGTGCACGGTCACGGAATACTACAACGACGAATACTACCGCAAAGAAATGGAAAAGAGCGAACGCACGTACGCCAAAGAGAACGGCACGCTGCTGCGTTCGGCAGAACAGACCATGTGCGATTCCCCTGACGCGCTCGTGAAAAGCACGCTGACCGAAACGTACGAAGAAAACAGCAGCGGAAAGACGTCGTTCCTTGACGAATACGAATACGACGGCTACGGGAACGCAGCAAAGATAACGGAGAGCATGAACGGGAACGCATACCGGACGGCCGTCATTACCTACTGGGAAGAAGACAACACCGCCCCGTGCACGGCACCTTACGTGTACCTGCACAGCCATCCTGAAACGGTCAGCGTATACGGAGCGGACGGAACGCTGCTGAGGAAACGGGAAGGAACGTACAAAAGCACGTACGGAACGCTCAAAACACTGAAGCAGTACATGACAGGCACAGACAGCCTGACAACGTCGTTCACGTACGACAGCCGGGGAAACACGGACACGGTCAGGGACGCGGCGGGCATCACGCTCTCATACACATACGACAGCACGGACCACGAATACGTGACGGGAACCAGACAGCAGGGAGCGGGAACGGCAGACGCATACACGTCCGGCGCAGACTGGTACCACGAGACAGGCGCAAAGAAGAGCGAAACGGACATAAACGGGAACGTCATGCAGTACGCATACGACAGCCGGTGGCGGCTCGCGGAAGTACGGAGCCCGTACGACACGGGAAGCACGCCCGCAGTGTCGTACCGGTATTACACATACGACAATCTGAGCGGCAGCGGAAGCGCGCACGGCCTGTGGTATACGGTAACAGACAACAAGATCACGTTCGGTGCAGGAGACAGCTCCGTCATGGAAACGGTTATAGTGAGCGACGGCACGGGACGGCAGGCCCTGACCGCAAAGCGCGGCGAGAAGTACAGCACGGACAGCGGCAGCCGGACAACCGGATGGAACGTGAGCGGATGTGCGGAGTACGATGAGAAGGGACGGCAGATAAAGCAGTACATGAACCGCTTCGTGACAGGAGAACTGGCAGACCTGCTCTCATCCGTCACGGACGACCCGGACGGCACGCTGTACACGGCGGTCACATACGACGCGCTCGACCGCGTGACGGAACAGACCTTGCCCGACGGTTCCGTGCAGACGACCGCGTACAGCATAAGCGGCAGCGGAGAGAACGCTACGTCCGTGACCGACCCTCTGGGGAACATGAGCATACAGTACACGGACCCGGCAGGAAACATCACGGAAACAGGACGCGGGGACAAGACAGGAAAGGAACTGACGAAAGCATCGTACGTCTACGACGCCATGGGACAGATGACGCAAGCATACGACGCAAAAAAGAACGCCGTGACCGCAGAGTACAACCTGCTCGGACAGAAGACAAGCCTGTCATCGCCGGACACGGGAAAAACAAACTGGTACTACGACAGCGTGGGACGCCTGTTCAGGCAGGACGATCCGGTAATGAGGGGGAAGGGAGAGCAGATAAAATACGGCTACGACGCGTTCAGCAGGCTCATACTGACAGACTACCCGAAGAGCACGGACTGCGTTCAGGAATACGGCGCACCCGGAGCAGATAATAACGGAGCGGGCAAAGTGATCAGGCGGAGCGACGAAAGCGGCAGCGTATCGTATGAATACGGGAAGCTCGGAGAACTGACACAGGAAACACGGAGCATCGTGCGTTCCGGAGGGTATGCCCCCGTGACCGCCGTGACAGGGTACGGAAGCGACTACCTGGGACGGATGCAGCACGTCACGTACCCCGACGGCGAAACCGTAGCATACATGTACGACACCGGCGGAAACGTACAGACCGTGACCGGCACAAAGACAGGGTATGACGACTTTACGTACGTGAAGGACACCGGCTACGACGAGTACGGACAGAGGGTATATATACAGTACGGCAACGGCACCAGCACAACGTATACATACGACCCCGCGCGCAGATGGCTCAAAAGCCTCGTCACCGTCAGCGACAAAGACGGAACGGTACAGAACATGCAGTACGCATTCGACACCGCAGGAAACGTGAGCGGATATACAAACGCGTGCGGAACATGGGAAACAGACCAGAGCTACACGTACGACGCATTGTACCAGCTCATAAAAGTAGAGGGCTCGACGGAGAACCGCCACGCATCCGCCGACCACGCCGCGTATAATGCCACATATTCACAGACGTTTGCATTCAGTGATGACGGATTATGCAATATGACAGGCAAGACAAGCAAAGAGAGCGAAGTACTGGAAGACGACCTGAACTACACGCTCGACTACGAGTACGACAGTGCGTGTGCGCACCGCGCAGTAAGAGCCGGAAAGCGGTACTACAGGTACGACGCGAACGGGAATTTAGTAAGAGAACAGGACAAAAGTTTTGCAGACACGGACAGCACGGACGAAGAAACGTACCACCTCATCAAGACCGAAGCGGACAACGTATACTCTACGGACTACGGGTGGGCAAGGATGAAGGGCGGCAGCAAAGCGTATGCCTCTACGAAGACAAACTATTACTACCGGGACTATACGTGGAACGAAAGGAATTTACTGAGAACGACGAAGGATGACAGCTATACGACAGAATACCTGTACGGCGGGGACGGAGAAAGGGCAGTGAAGCGGAGCAGTGTGAGCGAAACGCTGTACTTCAACAAGTTCTTTACCCAGCGGTACGACGAAGCGTACATGGGTGCTGGCGGCAGGATGAGCAAGCATATATTCCTCGGGAACGACCGCATCGTTACGAAACAGGTTGCGTTAAGCACGGGAGAGACGTATGATAATGCAGATACAGGTGTAGAAAAGCAGTACACGTATTATTATCATGCCAACCACCTTGACAGTACGTCTGTTGTAACGGACAGTAACGGTGAAGTGTATGAGCGGCTGGAGTACACGCCGTACGGGGAAACGTGGCTGGATGAAACCAGCAGCGACACGTACTTTGATACACCGTACAGGTTCAGCGCGAAGGAAAAGGATCAGGAGACAGGGCTGTATTACTACGGAGCGAGGTATCTTGATCCGAAGTATTCGCGGTGGATATCAGCTGACCCGGCACTGGGAGAATATCTGCAGCAGGCGCCTGTAAACGACGAGGCGAAGAAGCATAACCAGAGTCTGCCGGGGCAGGGAGGAGTATTCAATGTAATAAACCTGAATCTGTACCACTATGCAGGGAATAACCCGATAAAGTATACGGACCCGGATGGAAAAGAGGACTGCGGATTATATAAAAATAACGGTGAACCCGGATATTTATTAGAGAAAGCCTTGGATCAAAAATTTGCGGAGACTGTTCAGTCAATGGAGGGTGTTCCTTATTTGTATGGAGGAAAGACAAGAGAAGGAATTGATTGCAGTGGTACGGTAACTACGGCATTAAATGAAATGGGATATGATGTACCTGTAAGCCGAGCAAATAGAATGGCAGATGGTAAAGTTGATTGGATAACAATAAATTCTTCTGTGAATGAAGGAAAAACAGGAGATGTTGGAATGTTAAATTTTTACAAGACAGGAGGTAGTGATCAAGTGAATCATGTAAATGTAGGGATTGGGGAAGTAAATATTCCAGGTCCGCCGTATGTAAGAAAAGATCAAATTATTGATGCAACGGAGGGTTCAACACTTAATCAACGGGCAGGGCGGCCTGGGCAGTATACGATTCCGAAAACGGGAAAGGTTAATCAAACATATGCGCCGTTCTCAACAAATACTCAGGCTTCGGTTCAGGGAAAATTGAACTGGGCTGTTCTTGAAAATAAATACAAAATGGAGGAATAGAAATGAGAAAAAATATATCGATATTAATTATATTTTTTATATCTTTGCATTTGTGTGCTTTTGCTCAAAAAAAAGAGAGTAGTAATATAGATTTTTTTGAGTTTAATCTTTCTGAGAGTAAGGATAATATAAATAAACAGATTAAAGAAAAGTATGGTAATTTATGGTTAAGGATATACAAATCAAAAACAGAGTTTGATTATTACTCTGAGAAACATTTTTATATAGAAAAAGTTGAGTACTATTATAAACAAAATGGAGTTTACAAATATTTA
>Ga0183099_1001231_pt1 | contig 15326 bp, 20 predicted proteins | sample Biomet1_FD_127788 | JGI IMG/M metagenome (GOLD analysis project Ga0183099, IMG submission 127788) | Microbial communities from bioreactor (seeded with anoxic lake sediment) at LBNL, California, USA - Biofuel metagenome 1 | ecosystem: Engineered > Bioreactor > Anaerobic > Unclassified ... | reverse complement strand
CATAGTCTTTTCTTCAAGACTCTCACGTACGCCATCCTGACGTGCATCGATAGTAGGACGAATCCCGATTTTTGGATAGTTTTTCATAATTACATTAGTATAAAGCGTTAAATATCATATTAATTAAATTTCAAATTCCATGCTGAACAGTGCTGATAAATACACATAAAAAAAAGAGCTTATAAAGAGCTACGAAGAATCACTTCCGTAGGAAGATACTCATATATTTTAGTATTATTTAGAACAAAGTCGGCAACTTTAGCCCCCATCTTTTCCCAATTTATAGTCAAAGCAGTAATTCCGTTATCAATAACCTCATAAGAAGGGATATCGTTGTAAGCCAAAACACCAATATCACTGCCACATTTAAGTTTTAGTGCCCTACTCTGCTTTATAATATCAACAACATCCTGAAGTTTAATCACCAGATAAGCTACCCCATGCTGAAGTTTGCATTCATCAAGAGAATCGGCAATTTCACACAAGAAACCATTATCATCACAGAACTTTCTGAAATAGTCCTTGCTACTTTGAGGATGCATTAATTCTTTTGGAAATACCAGTACCAGTTTCTTATATTTACCAAGAATAGAAAGTACCGATTTCAAGCTATTATATAATCCATCATCAAAATCCTGACAAACATAAGAATAGGAAGACTTGTCGAACTTACCAAAATCGAGCAGAAGCAACTTATTAGGATCAATCTTGCATAAAGTATCAGAGAATTTATCATTACTGAAGTTCATCACAATATATTTATTGTAACGTCCCGCAGATTCTCTGATCAAGGTCTTAAACAAACGTTCATTGTACTGATGGAAAAGCAAATCAACCTTATAACCGGCAGGTAAGCGTTTAATGAAACTATTGTAAAGTACATCCTTGAAAGGTGAATACTGATCCAACAATAACAGAACATTAACGATCTTATTCGTTACATAGTAACCTTTACCTGGAGTAGAATCGATAGCCCCACGTTCCTGTAAATCTTTAAAGGCTTTAAAGACTGTATCTCTTGAAACTTTATATTCAGCACTAAGCTGGTTAATAGAAGGAAGCGGGTCGCCTTTTTTATAGGTACCCATAGAGATAGACTTACTTATCAAGTCAGCCAGTTGCTTAACCTTAGTTGTATGTTGTCCAAATTCCTTTTTCATTCTATATTAGCTAGTTACAGTTAATTATCCATACTGAACTATGCTGCGATACAAAGAAATAGATTATAGATAATATAAGCAAGATTAAGACACATGTTTCAAAACACAAATAAATAAAAAAGGGATGCAATTTATGCATCCCCTTACCGTATATTGATTAGACTTTACGCCTCATACATCTTGTCAATAACTTCTTTATAGTTATTCTCAATTACATTTCTTCTCATCTTCAAAGTATTTGTCAGCTCTCCTTTTTCCATACTGAACGGCTCAGGCAGCAATGTAAAATACTTCACCTGCTCATAATGAGCAAACTGCTGTTGCAGTGTATCAATACGAGACTTGAACAGTTCAATAATCTTAGGATTCTGCAATAATTCCTGCAATGAAGAATATTCAATACCTTTTTCTTTAGCATAAGCTTCCACATGCTCATAGTTAGGAACAATAAGAGCCGATACATATTTACGCTGATTGGCAATAATAGCAACCTGTTCGATAAACCGATCCACAACTAGCTTGGTTTCCAATGCCTGTGGAGCAATATACTTACCGTTTGAAGTCTTAAACAAATCTTTAATACGCTCAGTTAAGTATAGCTCACCGTCCTTTATATATCCGGCATCACCTGTACGAAACCAGCCATCTTCAGTAAAAGCAGCTTTATTTGCTTCAGCTTTCTTATAATATCCTTTCGAGATAGACTTACCACGAAGAAGAATTTCGTTATTTTCTCCAATCTTAACCTCCAGGTCGGGCATTATTTTTCCTACAGAACCAATTGTGTAATCGGTCATAGTTAAGCAGGATACAGTTGCAGTAGATTCAGTCAATCCATAACCCACAACAATATTTACACCTACCGAATGAAGAAATTCATTGATTTCATCGGAAATGGCAGCACCCGCAGTTGGGAAGAAATTACCATTTTCAATTCCAATAGTCTTTCTCAGAACAGAGAAAATAGTTTTATCATAAAACTTATATTTCAGCTGATTCATTAACGGAGGAGTTTTTCCTACTCGCAAGTAATCAACATTATGCACCTTACCCACCTTAATAGCATCCAGCATCAAAGATTTTTTCAATCCTGTAGCCTGATTGATAACTTCTTGCACACCATCATACACCTTTTCCCAGAAACGAGGAACATTACACATCAATGTAGGTCGGATTTCCTTAATCGTTTTTTGTATGTCATTTGGTCGTAAGTTTATGCAAGTCAAAACTCCCTTATGAATACAATAATACGCCCATGTTTTTTCAAAAATATGAGTGAGAGGTAAAAAGTTCATAGAAACATCCTGATCGGTCATAGTAACCAGACGAATATCATGAGTTCTCATCTGCTCTTTATAGCAGGAATGATGAATCATCACACCCTTAGGTTCGCCCGTTGTTCCGGATGTATAAAGAATATTTGCCAAATCATCAAAACTAGCTCTCGAAGAACGTTCTTCTACAACAGCAGCGTGCTGTTTGGCTTCTCCCATTTTCAGAAATTCATCAAAGTAAATGGAAGTAGTATCCTGTTTATCCTTCACAACTGCACGGTCGAAGATAATAAGACGTTCCAAAGAAGCGCATAAAGGAAGAACGGTGAATGCTGCATCATATTGAAATTGTTCACCAACAAACAAGAAACGAATTCCAGCATCATTCACAATATACTGCGCTTGTGAAGGAGAACTGGTTGCATATAACGGAATAGTAACAGCACGATTGGCAAAAGCTGCAAAATCTGTATATAAACATTCCGGTTTATTCTGAGAGAACACACCGATATTTTCCTGTTCGGCTATCCCCATCTCAACCATTGCATTAGCTGCAACTTGAACCGTTTCAGAGAACTGATTCCATGTAATAGGAATCCATTGTCCCTTATCATAATCCCGGTATTTCAGGGCCACACGGTCGCCATATTTTTCGGCCTGGCGATGAACCAAAACAGATAAATGATGATAAGTCATACTATGTTTTTTTGTAATTTCAGGGGACAAAGGTATAGTTTAATTTGCAACTATCGCCATATTTGTGAAGTAATTTGCTCTAACGTATTCATATAGAACTATCAATATTGTCAGCAAATCTTTCTTTTTATAAAATTTATATAGAGATTTTTAGTTAATTGCATTGTCAGCTTCCCTACGAGATATTGGTTTTAACCAAAACCAAATATCTTTTCTTATTCATTCCACATCAAATACTTATTTTTAACAGGAAACAGCAATAAAAGCGTTCTTATTTTTATAAGTTTGATGACGACAGAAATAAGAACGCTTTTTTGTATTCTAAAATAATAATTTTACTTTTCTTTTTTTATAAAAAAATATCGGTTGAAAAACATATTCACAATCAGCAATTTACATATGAAAAATTTAGATCACCTTTTATCTTTTTGATAATTTCCAACACATTATCAGGTACAGTCACTCCCCCGTGATCATAAGAAGAAGTTATCCCAATAAAGATATCTACTTCCAAGAATGAAAAATCATTAACTAGATTAATAATATTATCTGTGGTGTCAATATCTTCAATATCTATTAATATATTAAAGCAAGGGCCCTTTTTATATATAGAAAAAATGAAATTATTTTCTAACCGTCTTACCAATGTTTCATATACATCACAAGGAACATCCAACATCCTTAATGTAAATCCGATTTCATCTACATCATTATCTCTTTTAATTATCATAATCAATTACTTTTTATCATTATATTTTTTTGCTAAAGATTCTAGTTCTTTCCAACTATAATTGTCTGCACCTTTTCTTCCTTCTCTATTTTTTAAGCCCTCACTACAGCCCCCCACCTACCAATAGCAGCATCATAATGCCTAGCACCATAATCATATAAATCCAATCCATGCATCCGATCTAGTTCTTTACCATTGTACTTATACCTGTTATCTGAATTATCAATACCTTCACCGAAAGTCATTCCGAAGGGATAGTAATGATTGGTTTGCTCAATCGTTCCGTTCTGATTGAATACCACACGGTTATTCCCCTGATGATCCTGTATATAATAATGGTAAGTAGGTGTTGTACCACTCATTGTTATATATCCACAATCTACAAATATTCTGCTGAAAGTTCCGTTTTCATAGATCACATTACCGCAATAATCGGTTTGGGTTGTTACTGCTACTTTATCAGCAGGAACAGAAAGTATACTTTCCATTGGTACTATCAGATTCTCGGTAGTTGTTACTTGTTTTACCTTTCGTTTTACTCCGGCAGCATCATAAAGATACTCAGAAGTATGCCCTTCGACAAATTGTAACGCACTTGGTAAATTTAATATATTGTATTGAATTTTTTGCGATTTTCTTGCGAGAATCTCTCGTTAAATTACCATTTGTATCGTAAGTATATTCAGGAGTACCTGCACTTGTTTCTACAAAGTTAAATGCATCGGAGGCTGAAGATTAATTGGGATGCGTCAGTAGCGCAACTTAGCTGGACAAAATACGACTTTATTTTACACAAGCTTTAAAACCTCTGTTATAAACAGATCTAACCCTAGTAAAATAGAAGTGACTGCAGTAAATCCCAAACCTATTGCACTACCATAAGTATCTTCTCCTGTCTTCTTTTTTGTTCTGATAATATATATTACAATCACAATACCAAGAATCAATAAAAAGAAGCCTAATACACAATTTCCAAAATCAATCATTCTTTAATCTTTTTTATCTGAAACAATTTTATTTATTTTTTATTGTGCTTTATACTAAACATCCTATAAATACAGTGAAACAAATAATAAAATTGGATTTATAATTTCCAGCAGCATTTTCTTATATATCAAGACATTAACTATTAAATATTGATTCTTCATTCAATTTATAAACAGTAATAATCCTAGAAATGATAAAAAAAACTTCACCTAAAAGCCATTGCCATCATATGAAAGGACCTTTATAATTTCATTGTGCATTTCTTCAAATTTCTTATTCTCTTCTTTAGTATAATCTTCACTATATATATAAGGAGCAAATATCTTATTAAAAATCCCTTTTTGAGCATTTGCTAAATCTATCAGCACTCTTGCCGAATCACTTGCATCTGTAATAATTATAAAGTTTTGGTGTATAAGAACATCTTTAAACATTTTATCAAAATGAACTTCATCAGGTTTAGTCCTGATAACCGTTCCCGAACACAATTCTTCTTTTGTTGATATTTTACTTATGGTTACTACTAACTTAAAATCCAAAGTTGTAAAATAGCAATCTAATCTTACTACAATATCTTGCTCCTTAAATCGTTTTTTTTATGCAACCATTCGTTCTTACAACCGCCTTTTTTAAATTCATCTATTAAATTCAGAAGTATATTTAACGGAATTCTTTTGTTCTCAGATGCTTTTCTAAAACCTTGTTCTAATAACACCAAATAATAACTACAATCTTCAGTACCTCGTATCTTTTCGTAATGAGATTTATCAAATGGAACTGGAACGCTCAAAGAATTAAAACCTTTTATTTTACACTCACTCAATCTATCAGTTGTAACATCTATACAAATCATATTAAACTCAAAATCATTTACAATTTTATATTTTCTAATTGCTCTAGAAAAATAGTTACTAATAAAACGTGTGTAATATGTAAAATCCGAGCTATACATTCGGTTTAATTCATCTGCTTCTAAATTTAAAGCTATGTATCTTAAATTCATATATTAAGCTTTTTAATATCTATGATTATTTTTATTTGCACAACATGACATAAAGAGTGGCCAACATCAAAGTAACGATCAACAGCTTTACGAATGATTGAAAAACAGCAAAAACGTAGATGCAGCCAACAAGAGTATTAGTAAAATTATTGACAACCATTTATTTCTAATAGTCCATTCTTTATATATTAAACATATAATTCCGAACATAATAATTCCAATTATTGGAGACAATTGAATTCCCTTTGCAAAAATAGTCAAGAAGTATTGCTCTCCACCAGCATGTTGAGAATCAATAACACTTGCGACTGTACACAAAACAATCCAATAAAGAATGAATGATAAAAACAATACTAGCAAAGGATTCCATTTTTTCATATCTTATTTTTTAGCATTCTGCTTAAAATCACTAATAGGCATTATCTTTTTCTTATTGTTCTTAAGGGTCAATATTACCCGTTTATTTTCAGTTGTGATGTTCTTAATATCTTTATCATTTATTGGATAATGTTTCTTATAGAATCCAATAGATGCTTTATTCTCATTGTTGATAAAAACAATTGCTGGCTGATTTTTATACAAAAAAAAGATTTTCTCAAATTCGTCATTTGAACTTTCAAGCATTAATTCATTCTCAAAATTACTGACTATTATTTTATTGTCATCAAGTTGAAATATGGTCAATAAACGATAATGTTGATGTGTACCACTTAAAAAGATGAAACCGTTCTTATATTTAAGAATAAAATTAGGAATAAAGCTACACGATTCTGAATCTTTCAAATAGTAGTATTCATTTTGAATACTTTTATTATTTATTGTGACAGTAATAACAGCAGTAGTATCATTCTTAAGATTGTACTCAACTTTGTTCGATATATCCAATACAATATCTGCTTTACAAGTTAACACTTGAGATACAGCACATAATGGAAACATATATAAAACAAGTAACAAAAAGTGATATTTCATACTCGGCATGCTATTTTATCAGCTTCCTCATCATCCTGTATTTAAATCCCTAATTCTCGTACTTCCTAGAACGTTTGATAATTTATTAAGATTGACAGATAGAAGCTTTACTATGATTGGCAAATTTAATTATTTGTCTTGCATTTTTGCTATTTTATTACAATATTAATCAAAAAATAAGTTTAAGGATTTCTTCACCCAAAAACATAGCGTCACTAACAAGAAAACCAGATTCCTACAATCTAAAACAATAAATTGCATACATCATTGCTTCTGTATTCTTTTTAAAAGTCTTTTTCCTAGAGCTATATCTTTGTGAACATATTTTCCACTAGCATATAGTTCACTCATTTGTAATATAGAATTAACATCTCCTAATTCAACACCTTTTCTAAGATATTTCAAAGCTAAAGCTTCTGTTTCTTTATCAATTTTCCCAGTTTTATGATTCACATAGATGGAAGTTAAACAATGAAAAACATAAAAATACGCAGGTGGATAATTATATTTATTTGCCATATACAGGGAGTAAATTAGATATTCTTCTTCATACTCCTCGTTAAGATATGCAATATCTAATTCTTCATAGGCAGTTGTATCACCTTTTAACAATACAAGGGATTTCAATTTGTCAATTGGGCGAGTGTTATTTCCTGTAGTTATTGTGCTACCCACTTTGAAATGAATCTCATGAGAATTATAATACACGCCTATTCCTATGGCTGAAATAATAAGAATAAGAATAGTGAGAAGAATAATTATAATTAGTTTATAACCTTTTGTTTTCATGACCGTCCTAACAATTTAAAAAATTACTATTTTCATCATTCATTAGATTGATAATCTATTTACCTAGTGTGGATTAAGCGTAGTACATGGCCTATATTACCCATTTGAATATACATTTATACATTGGCACCAACAGATTCTGAGCAATTGTTAATTGCTTTCAGGTGACATTCATTTGAATCAAAACCTATTTGGCAAACCAATTTACATATCACTTTCTTTTTCGAGCACCTCTTCAATTTTAAAACTTCCATTGTCGGACACAATCAATTCGAACGAATAATATATATCTGTTTCAGGAATACAAAAACTAATATCGAAAACCGTTTCATTGTTTCTTACTTCTTTTATTGAAAAATTGGATAGACCATAATTTGAGATTTCATTTTTGGGTATAAATGCCGCAAAATCATCTCGTTGTATTTTTCTATTTAAAAGAATATCCTTGCCATTTTTAGTTATTGTCAAAACAACATCCTGACAAGCATAACAAATAGTATCTTTCCCTTTTCCATCAGTAATTGGATATGTTGTAACAATTTTCCCATTTTCCTGTGACCTATATAAAATATGATAGCTTCCAACAATAGAATCTTCATTAAACAAATCATAATGAATAACCTTTTGTTTATTCTCTACCATTTTAACCTTTTCTGATAGATTTGCACTTATTGAGTCATCAACTTTCCTTCCAGAGGTCCTTTTTTGATGCGTATTGCAGGATATTGCTATAAAGCCTACAATAAAAATCCAGAGGATTAAAAACTTACTATCCATAACTTAACAAGAATTTTCTTTATCATAATTACTAATCTGTTAATCTCAATATTTTCCTTCATAGTCAAAATAGTCATAAACTAATATTCTAATAGGATCAATTCTACTAATATGATATTACTACAATCAACATTCATGAGAGATTCTCTTTATCGTTCCATCTTTCGATTTTATAATTAATTCAAACGTTCCGCCTTTTGAATAATACCAAGGTAAAGACCCTATTATAACCCAATATCCATTAACTAGCCGAATTTTATAAGGTCTTTCACGAACAATTGTACTTTTCCCATAAATCTTAAATAAATAAGTTTCGGCTATATTAATTGCAGTTTCTTCATCTGGTATTAGTTCCGTCTTCATCAATTCAATGTTCGTCGTGTCATTCAAGCATTCTTGTAAATAGCTTAATGATTCCTCCTTTTCTAATGGTGTCCATTTCTTTGATCTATAACAACTACTAAAAATAAATAAAGTACTTATTATAATTGCCAGTAAAGTTTTATTCGTTTTCATATTATTCAAATAATTTATTAAGAAATTTAGTGACTATTGTTCCAAAAGTTGATTTAGATGGTTCATTTGACGGAAGATTAGGGCTTCTTGCATCCACATTGTTGACATGAGTCGGATCTGTTTGATCACTCGGGATATTTGAAAATGCAGGATCCATATTTGTTAGATTTACATCACTCCCTGTTTTTGGATCATATTCTCTGATTGAGCCATTTGATGTAATAAGAAAGCCTATTGTACCAGCTTCATTATTAGACTTTTTATCTGCCTTAGAAAACTGATTCACCAAATATTTGGGATCGTACGCACCATGGGTGTGTGCATCAGCAACATTTTCAGTATTATAATAATCTGGATCGTCATTTATCACTATCAGATTTTTAGCAAAACCAGCTGGGCTTTCTGTTGGAACTGAATATGAATAACCAACAATTTTATTATCACTATCCATGATACTATAAATCGTTGTTCCGAATTCTTTATTGACTTTTACAGAGTTGTCATTATAACAATGTCCAAAATCTGCTGCTGCAAGTCTTGCTGAACCAAAAATATTTCCTGGAGCTCTTCCATCTACATCAATTAACCTAATCGGATTATTCATACAATACGCATATGGCGAAATAGAATAATACTTCTCCGCCAGTGGATCAATATAAGTTCATATAGAAAAATGGTGAGTATACACCCACCATTCCCTATTCTATCCTTGTCAATTACTATTGATTTGCATGGTTTTATTCTGTCAACGTCAAATCTAATACATTACCCCTTCCGTTTTTAATTGCTGATTTACGATGTAAAAGGATAATGCCCTTCCCGTTCTCAAGTGGTTTTTCTGAGAAATCTGTTGTATCGACCCGCATGATTTCTAATTCTGAATAATTTAACAATGAATCTATCGGTATGATATCACTATAAATTACTTTATAGCCCCCTGAACTAAAGTTTTTAAATTTCCACTGTGTATAGTATTTTAAATCATTAATATTACTGCGAAAGACAATAACAATCTGACATTCCTTTTTTGATATATTGAGGTTGGTATTTCGATAAGACTTATAGAAATGCAATCTTTCGGCAAAAACCTGATCAATTTGTATACAGATGGAATCTATAACGATATCATTTACATGATTATATTCACAAATAAATACTTTTTTATTTTTAGACTCTTCAATGCTATCACTGCCTAAAGGACCAAGTGTTTTAATCATTGGTTCGCAAGATTGAAACAACACAAACAATACAATAATGCTATTTAGTTTTAATAACCGTCCCTTCATTTTGTTCTTTTATTCGTTTATAAATTGCATTTGGTGCTTTGTCCTGCATAGTTCTTCCTATAGTTCCACCCCCGGTAATAATATTGACTATACGGTCAATTAAACTTACTTTTGAGCCATCAGCCTTACCAGCTGCACTCAATGCACTCTGAACAGTTTGTGCGCAATTAGAACCCAAAACATCATACTCTTTATTAAGTTCTTTAGTTGCACCTCCTTTTGCTTTTTCATCTTGTACTGAAGTTGTTTCAATTTTATAGCCTTCGGTATATTCTCGCTTTCCATCTTCTTGAACTGTATTGGAAGTACTTTTCATGAATTCTTCAGGAGACTTGAATTTTCCTGTACCAAAATCAGGTTTCCTATCGTTTGGACCAGACATACCTGAACTTTCATTGGTGCCATTTTTCGACCATAAACTCCAGGTGTGATCTTTGTTTTGAATCAGTATTGCCATATGCCCCATGCCATGAGCACCAGCAGGTGCAGTTAACACTACAACATCTTTTCCATCCGGATCAATGTTTTTCACCGGATTATTTAAACAATAGGCATACGGACTTATAGAATAATACTTCTCAGCCAGCGGATCAATAGTAGTAAACCGCATCCCATCCTGCATTCGTGCACCATAATCATACAAATCCAATCCATGCATGCGATCAAGTTCTTTATTATTATATTTATATCTATTATCCGAATTATCAATACCTTCACCAAAAGTCATGCCAAAAGGATAATAATGATTGGTTTGTTCTATCGTTCCGTTCTGATTGAATACTACACGGTTATTTCCTTGATGATCCTGTATATAGTAATGATAAGTGGGTGTTGTACCACTCATTGTTATATAGCCACCATCCACAAGTATTCTGCTGAGAATTCCGTTTTCATAGATCACATTACCGCAATAATCGGTTTGAGTTGTTACTGCTACTTTATCAGCAGGAACAGGAAGCATACTTCCCATAGGTACCAAAAGATTCTCGGTAGTAGTTACTTGCTTTACCTTTCGCTTTACTCCGGCTGCATCATAAAGATACTCAGAAGTATGCCCTTCGGTAAATTGTAACGCACTTGGCAAATTTAATATATTGTATTGAATTTTTGCTATTTTCTTGTGAGAATCTCTTGTTAAATTACCATTGGCATCATAAGTATATTCAGGAGCGCCGAAACTGGCTTTTACAAAGTTAAATGCACCGGAGGATGACGATTAATTGGGATGCGTCAGTTGCGCAACTTTGCTGGGGAAAATACAACTTTATTTTACACTAGCTTTAGAATCTCTGTTATAAATAAATCTAACCCGATTAAAATAAAAATAATTGCAGCTGCTCCAAGCTTTATTGAACTACCATAAGTATCTTCTCCAGTCTTCTTTTTTGTTCTGATAATATATGTTACTATAACAATACCAAGAATAAATAAGAAAAAACCTAATACACAATTCTCGAAGTCAATCATTTTTTATCCATTTTATCTGAAACAATTTTAGTTTATTTTTATTGTGCTTTATACTAAACATGCTATACATAAAGTGAAAAAAATAATTAAATTGGGTTTATAATTTCCAGCCGCATTTTCTTATAACTCTCGACATTAACTATTCAACATTGTCGCTCATTTTCTAAACTTCCACCAAAGTAATAGAATAGCAAGCAAAGCGAATCCAATAATTTCTAGAGTACTGTAATTCTGATAATTTTCTACCGTTCTATTATTATTAGGATCATTCTTGTTTAAAATAACCAAAATGGAATCCCCTACATGACCGTAATTTGAATAATAACGACCTGTACCATAATAATGACTACCTCTGTATTGAAATGAATAAGCACAATAATCAGAATATCTTACCGTATAAATATCATTAATCCTTGCTTTTACAAATACTTTATTTTTAGCCACTTCATTATGATCATTGCAACTCTTTACCGTAAATAAAATAAGACTACCAATAATAATGGTAACTATAATCCACATAATAATATTAATTATTCCTTTCTTATTCATACGCTTAATTATTAATAAAGAACTAGTTCGGCTTAAAAAAATATTTGATCCCTCTTCTTGTTCTTCTTCCCAAGTATAATTTTGTACTTTTGCTAAACACTTCAAAGATTACCATAAAGATAATCCTCCCTTATGTTCATTCCCAATATTAACAGTCTTCAATTCTTCTATAAATAGCTTAGAAAATTTTAGCTGTTTTAGCTGTAAATTATATTTATAAAAATTCGGATTATTTTTCTTATCTATATCTGCTTGATCAAAATTAAAATGCAGAACTTTGTTTTTTATATAAATGTTAATGTTCCTGGTAATTCTATCCTCGTAAAATGTACGTATATCTGTTCCATAGTTTTCAGGATAAATAAATTCTTTTCTGAGCTCTGATATATTTTTTTCAATAAATGAAAATAGAGGTAAACAATCGAGCATAATATGACTGTAGTTTATACACGGGTGAATTTTGGTAAAGTAACACTTGCCATTTATTTTCCAAACAACATAATGATTTATATATAAACCATGGTAATAACCAAATGGAGAACAAGTATCATTCTCCAATTTTTCTGCTCCCCAAAGGCCACCTTCTTCTATTTTTAACGAAATAATTGTATCAACTCCACTTTTCCTTAAATCTTTAATCAATGTAGAAAAATTCCTAGCTGGAAAACAGAAGCTAGAAAACATTAATATAAACAAGATTGATATAAACTTTTTCATCTTTTGTTTTTTCAATTATATAGTGTTTCAAATGCTATTACCAATCTATTTCCTATTACGTCACCCGGAAGCATTATAAAGAAACTTTGTAATATAGCCTTAAGCTAATCACAACATATTTGGCAAATTTAATTATTTGTCTTGCATTTTTGCTACTTTATTATAAAAAATACATTACTTAATAGCGCTTTTACACTGATTAAGTTGAATAAATTATCATTCCATATATAGGTACCTGGTATCATATCAGGTGGCAGCTGTGGCAGGGAAAAAGACATTTTTTGGCTTCTGAGAAATAGGAATTTGAAAATTATGCAATTTTGAACTGTATCCCAACTTTTTTTGTATAACTTTGGGGGTACAGTTCATGAGGTGAAATGGATGGATATTTTTCGGCTTTAGGGTCAACAGTTGGCAATATAGGCAATGCAGGATAATGTCATCTTGCTCCATAGGTGCCTACAACCTACGGCGAACTGAGACTCTACGGATTTAATACATTTACATTCAAAACTCCTGATGAAATCAATGCTAAATTCATTTCAGTGTATTCAACCTTAATCGTTGGGATAGATTCAATTAATTCCAAGCAGTAATTCTGTTTGTTACTTTTCAATAAATTAGTCCCTAAAAATATATAATCGCCAACAACACCTTTAAACTGTTCATGTGGATTAAGTAATACAGAATCTTTCTCCATTAGGGATACTGGTATTAAATTGATGGTATACGAATTATTTTTCACTTTGAAGTGCAAATACATTTTAGATTTTCTTGGCAGAAGCTTAATTGTTTTGTTGGACTCATTTGAAATACAATACCGCAAATGAATATATGGCCCATCATTGTCTCCCTCTTTGATGATCTTAGATCTATTATTTACAAATATATTAGATACATCAATCTTCTCTATTGTTAAAGTCGTCTGTGAGTATAAATTTACTGAACTCAACAATATTACAAAAATAAAAGTTAAAAAACACCTCATTTGAACTTAAAATTTAATTGGTTGGATTTCATTCATAAAATACAGCTTGATTATCATATAATAGCTTTATTTTCTGTTCAACAAGACTATCATATCTTAATCCGATAAAGTTATCAATATAATAACAAGATATGCCATCATCATCTCCTTCATCTCCAATCCCTCTAATTAACACTTGATCATCAGTAATATCAATTAAAAATCCAATTATGTAATCATCTTCATTCAGAAAAAAGGTGCATATCTTATCACTTCCTTGCAATGTTTTTAAATCAGGTAAAAGGAGTTGACCTTCTTTCCATATCGTTACACGGTTGTTAGGATCAAACATAGATCTTTTTCCAGATATAAATTCCAAGCGTTTTTGATATCTGTCATTATATTCAATATGAAGTACGTCAGATATCATAATTAGAGTTTTTCCAATAAACATCCCATACTCATCAAGCTCATTTATTATAAAGCATGTTGCATTCAAATCAATAATGTATCCAATGATAGTTTGCCCCCACTCTAACCTTTTAGTTCTTATTCCTATAAGAGTTTTCTCATCAAATGCTTTCTTTAGAAACTTATTTATCATAATATTCATTGTTAATCTATTTTTCTATCCTTATTTATTATCAAATTCAGCTATAGATAACTGATTTAATACAAGACTACTATTCATAAAGATTACGTTCTTTTAGTGTTTCTTCTTGAGCTTATAAAACAGAAGTAAGCACAAATAGAATATTCCTGTCCAGAATAAAGTGTTTATAAGCGGAAACAAACATATACTTTTTATTCCTAATATGTTTAAATAACCTGAGTTACCAACTTAGATGAACATTTAACGGATTTATTTAATGAAATAGATTAATTACCAAAAATGGTAAAAAATAAAAGAATACTATAAATAATATAGATATAATTTTTCCCAAATTTTCAGAAACTTTTGGAATGGCAATTTTCTTTTCTGAAATCAACAAAAGCCTTCCTCTAATTATATAAACACGTCGTAATCCCAAATAAATGATCATAAAAATAGACACCCATATTACTAAAGAAACTGGAGCTTCTAAAGTATTAAGACATATGTATTCGAAAAGAAGATAAATTGTAAATAGTATAAGTGAATAACATATAGCAAGTAAATATGCTGCTTGATCAGGAATTCTTTCCATCCTGAATCTTCGAATACGCGCAGATGTAATCATTTGCACAGTATAATAAAATAAGAAATCTAATATCTTCATAAGGTTTTATCGTTTCATTTCATAAAAGTAAACCAAAGTAGGACAATTGTAATTACAAAAACAAAACTGTTATAATTTGACTTTTTCATTCAATATTCTAAATAAGTTAATAAATATCTCCGCCAGCGGATCAATATCGTTCCATCATAACGCCAAATCTCATAATCATATTAATCT
>Ga0183099_1001230_pt1 | contig 15328 bp, 11 predicted proteins | sample Biomet1_FD_127788 | JGI IMG/M metagenome (GOLD analysis project Ga0183099, IMG submission 127788) | Microbial communities from bioreactor (seeded with anoxic lake sediment) at LBNL, California, USA - Biofuel metagenome 1 | ecosystem: Engineered > Bioreactor > Anaerobic > Unclassified ... | reverse complement strand
CGGTGGCGGATTTGGACATGGCGGCTGGGGCGGCGGCTGGGGCGGCTGGGGCGGCTGGGGCGGCTACGTGGCTGTGGCTGTGGCTGTGGACTGGAACGATTGGGGCTGCTGGGACAGGTGCCCGGACAGGTGCTGGTGAGTGAACTAGCTGCTGGTGATTGAACTAGCTGCAGGTGATTGAACTATTGACTATTGGGAGGTAGGGTGTCTTCATCCTACTTTCCAGCTTTCCTACTCTATTTCTTTCATAAAACAGATTTCTTCATCCTACTTTTTCACTTTCCTACTTTTCAATTTTATAGGTCATGGCTGAGTCATGTTCGTGTGTATCCTCTACTTTTGATTTTTCTCTTTCGTTCCTCCTTTACAATGGCCGTGAAAGCGTTTGAATTTTCAACAGCTACCGCAGGGTCGGGGTTATTGCGTCCGGTCCTAAAACACTGTGAAAACTCTATTCCTAAAGTGATTTCAACCTCTTTTCCAAACAGTACTAATATTTACAGATATAATCATAGATCAATGACCTGAGGATGCGACCAGAGTTTAAAAAACAGTAATTAAAAACATTAATTACTTTAAAAACATGAATTACTTAAAACTATCAAAAATATTTTTATAGTCCTGAGCGGATTCGAACCGCTGTCCCGGGCTCCAAAGGCCCGAAGGATTGACCACTACCCTACAGGACTGCATGTTAAAGCTACTGCATGTTAAAGCTTTTACTTATAGATTAATTCATGTACTTAATTTTTGTGCCAGCTTGGGACTACTTTTTGTTAATTTTCCAGAAATATTCCTTTTTTCTTTATATTCTGCTTTTTACTAATTTCTCCGTGAAGACTTTATTAATCTTTATGTTTTTGCATAGAGTCCTTTTTTGGCTTTGAAATATTTTCCACGAAACTATTTTTCGCTTACAGGCAATTTTTCAGATAATTAATTTAAAATAATTTATTTCATTATTATATTGTGGAGCTGGAAGAGAAAAGGTATGATTGAATAGCGAAGTAGCGGGTTGTGACAGAATTGCCCGAGAGCTGGCGGTTCTTGCTTCAGGATATGTTAGATGGGAGCATACTCCGGAAGCGGCTGTATTTGGGGGATACGGCAAAGAGATTGAATCGCTCTCGGGCTTCTTCTTACTTAGCTTTCACGTGTTTATAAAGATTCTTTTAAACAATTTCTTTTTAGTTTATAACTTCCTTTTCGGTTTTGACTGTTTTTTAAGCTTTAACTTCCTATTGTTCCTAATTTCTTTTTACTTTTATCTGTTATTTTGGAACTTTTAAAACTATTACTTTTCTAATTCTCTGTCTTTTTCTTATCTTATTTCAGGATTTATCTGTTGATTCTGCGATTTCTCTCATGCTTTTAATCTGCAACACAACTCTTTTTATCTTCCATGAGTTAATTTATGATTCGGACTGACTATAGAAATTCCTGTTCGCCAAAAAATAGGATTCTAAATTTTATTCTATGTGGCATCGAAATCTTTTACGTCAAACGATTTTTTTGATTAAAAACAATTTTTTGCATAATTAATTTAAAATAATTTATGTTATTAGTATATTCTGGAGTTGGGAAGTGAGGTGGGTAATTACCACAACAAATAAGAGAATGACCTGGAGGTTGCTGATCCTTCTTCGAACCATTATGCTTGGGGGAGCATAATATTCGGGGAGGCTTATGGGGGGATACGGCCAACGGATGCAGTGCCTCCGGGTATTTTCTTGCTGTTGTTTCAGATTTACTAACCTTTTTGTTCTCTTCTGGTCTTTTTGTCCTTCATTTATCCTTTTGTTTTTCTGGCTTTTTTGTTGTCCTCTTACCCTTTTGTTTTTTCTAATCTTTTTATTATCTTACTGCTCTTCTCATTACCTGCTAGCTCTTTTGCTGCGATTTCTAATAACAAGGGTTTATTCTGTTCTATTTTTTCGCTTTGTGATTTCATAATTTTTTTGAGTAATAGTTCTTATTTCGTTCCCAAGTCTCTGTTAAGACCTTGAAGAGTTGAAAATCTCCTTGAGGACTTTTATTGAAAGCTTCAGCCAGACAATGAGCTGTAAATTAACTCATGATCAAACCTTTTATTACTGTATTTCCTTTTCAAAAGGCATATTAATCCCTGGTTAACGCTAAAAACTCATTTAATATGAAATTATACTTCGATTTTAAAACTTTTTATGCGAAAGCATTTTTCGTTCGAGACTAATTTTTGGTATAATTAATTTAAAATAATTATAGGGATAATTATATGTTGTACTTGGGAGAGAACAGAACTAGTGAGTAACGGGTATGAATAGTAAGTAAAGAATTGCCCGGAAGCTTTTGATCCTGTTCTGAATTGTATGCTTGGGGGAGCGTATTTTCGGATCTACCGTATCGGAGGCTACGGTAAAAGGAATATAAGGCTTCTGGGCTTTTTCTTACTCTTTTAATGAGCGTTTTTCTTATTTTCCCATTATTCCATTAAAGCCTTTTACTATAGTTTTCAAAACGTCGGCAAAATCTGGGGCTTCTTTGCTATCGGCCACATGGCCTCGGACATTCGGCCATTCCTAGCACCTGATCAGCCTTTCTTGCAGAGATGAGTGGAAAAGCCGTCGAGTTGCTTCTCAGGACAAAGACGGCTTCTTCCTTATGGTTGAAAGCAGTCAAATTGACGCGGGGGGACCCACGCCAACGATCCTATCTATTCTGTTATCGAATTTTTGGCTTTTGACGAAGCTATTAAGTTGCAGTTGACTTTGCTGAAAAGGATGGGAATACCCTTATCCTGACCTTCCCGGATTATAACACAGGCGGCATGACTATTGGCAATTAATCGAATTCAAAGTACGAGACTCCACAAAGGTAGAAGAAGTTATTGAGCCTCCTCAAAGGCAGGAAATACTGTTAAATCATTGACAGCTGCCCGGATCTCAATCAGGGACATCTATGTTTCAGGAGGAAAGCTACAAATTTCAAATTCAGTAAAATATAATTTTCGAAAATCCCTGGGACAGCCCTTCTCCCAGGAATTTTTCCAATTCCTCTTTCAGGTTTTCAATAGCTTCTTCAATAGTGTTTCCCTTGCAAATTATATCAGCTTCGGGGCAGATTGAGATATAGAAATCTTCTTCCTGACAGATGGTTGCAGAAAAAGGAAAACAGATCTTCATACCTTAAAATATCCATTAGTTTACTTTAAGGATTTCGGCTATGTAGAAATCCTCTAAAAGAACTGACCTCAACTAATTTGAGCCAAATAACTAGGTATACTTTTGATTATCTAATAAAGTCTCTTGAAACTGATTTAAATAGGTTTTCTACAGAGCCGAAAATGATTTATTTTATATCCAATTTTTCCTCGGAGAGAGGAAAAATTGTGTAGCCTTAACAAGGCTACCTGAATAGTTACAATTTATTTTTTAGATAGCTTCTTAAAAAAACCGAATATACTAAACGATGTCCTATGGTAAACCTTATTGTACACTGCTTTTTTTGGACTCTTTAAAATTCCCGTTCCCTTTTTTCCATAAAATGGTACTACGGCCTTTTTTGCTTTGCGTTTTAATTTGCCTGTAGTCCTTGCTTTAATAGACCTTTTCAAAGATGGTTTTCTGAAACCGAATTTCATAAACTTCCACACCATTTGATTTTATTCCAGAAATAACAATATAACACTAGTATATAACTAGTTTACTTCTTTTTAATCAGAATAAACGCTGTCAGGATTTCCTATCTTCAAGTTCCTTAAACGATTTTTTTGTGAACAACCTTCCTATGAGCGCAGGAATTTTATACTTAAGCTGGCATCACATTCTAACTATATATTCTCAAGTTAGTGGACTCTATGGTAACAGAGATGATACTGTCTTCTCCTGTATCTTTACCTGACCTTCCAGTGCTTATTCTTCTGGGTGTTTTTGTACTTACCGCTCTCAGGCAGATTGGATCTTTAAAGTTGAAGATCTGGCAGATTATGACCTTGGGAGCAGTACTCGTTCTATTGCTCGGTGAAATTTCGCCTCAAGAAGCTCTTGCGGCAATTAATATGGACGTGCTCATTTTCCTTTTTGGGGCTTTTTGCGTGGGAGAAGCACTCAACAGGAGCGGGTATCTTGCCTGGCTCGGGAACCGGATAGTCTCTAGGGCAAGGAATACGGATCAACTTGTTTTACTTGTACTCTTTTCTACAGGAATTCTTTCTGCAATTCTTATGAACGATACCCTGGCTATTATGGGTACTCCACTTGTTCTGGGGTTTTCCAGAAAGTACAATATTTCTCCTAAACTCATGCTTTTTTCCCTGGCATTCGGGGTAACTACAGGAAGCGTTATGAGCCCTATAGGAAACCCGCAAAACCTTCTCATAGCAATCGGTGGAAACCTGGACGCCCCTTTTGTAACGTTTTTGCGTTCACTCGCTCTCCCAACTCTGATATGCCTTTTAATTGCTTATACCGTGCTAAAACTCTTTTTTCGGGAGGAATTTGGAAAATCAACCCTGATCCATTCCGAAGAAGTCGTTACCGACCCTGAACTTGCCAGTGCTTCAAAAATGGCTCTTTCCCTTCTACTAATTCTCATAGCATGTAAGATTTTCCTGGTGGAATTTTTCCCTGCCTGGGACTTCAATTTGAGCTTGATTGCTCTTTTCTCCGCATTGCCTGTCCTACTCAATAGAAAGCGCATAGAAATCTTGAAAAACGTTGACTGGGCAACTCTCGTTTTTTTCGTTTCAATGTTTGTGCTAATGAAAAGCGTGTGGATTTCCGGAACATGCCAGGAATTGCTTGCCAAGATGTCTCCTCAGTTAGGCTCTGTGTCAATGATACTCGCGCTCAGCATTGGACTTAGCCAACTTATCTCTAATGTCCCCTTTGTTGCACTCTATCTGCCTGCCATGGGCAGTACAGTTTCTCAAGGGCAGCTGATGGCGCTTGCTGCGGGAAGTACAATTGCGGGAAACCTTCTAATCCTGGGAGCCGCTAGCAACGTTATAATTATTCAAAACGCAGAAAAAGAGGGAAAAACTCTTTCATTTGCCGAATTCTCCAGAATTGGAGTTTTAATAACGATTTTAGACTCTATTATTTACTTTATATTTCTCTAACTATTAAAAGCTCTAAATTTTCTTATAATTAACTTGCAAGGACTATTGCTGTTTAAAACTCGATTTAGAGTCACGTTAACCCTCAAAAATTTTGTTTCCTTCCTTCAGGAAATATAAATAGTTTACAACCCTCTGATAAACTTGATATACTCAAAGCACATACACTTTTTTCTGGAAGATATAAGATCATGACCCAGAATAATACAGTTACAAATAACAAGCACAAGCGCGCTAAGAGTCCTGTACAGAAGAAAACCTTCGGACCTGTTGAAGATCTTGAAACTCATGTCCGGTCCGATTGGTGGCAGACTCTTTTTAACTCACTTTATCTGAAGACCGATGCCGATCTTCTGGATGATTTGGAGGTAACCAAGAAAGAGGTCGATCTAATTGTTTCCATTTTGGGGGTGGCTCCGGAAGAAAAAATTCTTGATCTGTGTTGCGGACAGGGAAGACACGTACTTGAGCTGGCAAGAAGAGGCTTTTCAAATGTAGAGGGGTATGATAGGTCCCAGTACCTTATCAGGAAAGCCAGAACCAGAGCACAAAAGGAAAACCTGCAGGTCAGGTTCAGAGAAGGGGACGCAAGAAAGCTTCCCTATACTCCAGATAATTTTGATTCAGTTACTATTCTGGGCAACAGTTTTGGCTACTTTGATTCAACTCTCCAGGATCGAAAGGTTCTTGAAGAAATCTTTAGAGTTTTGAAGCCCGGGGGCAGAGTTTTCATCGATACGGTGGACGGGGACCATATGAAAAAGAGTTTCCAGCCTAGGTCATGGGAATGGCTGGACAGGAAATATTTTGTCTGCAGGGAAAGAGCTCTTTCAGCCGATGGGGATCGGCTAATTTGCAGGGAAGTGATAAGCCGTATTGACAGGGGGGTAATTGCAGACCAGTTTTATGCTGAGAGATTATACAATAAAGAAAGCCTTTTTGAGCTACTTACCGCGTCAGGGTTTAGCAGTCCCGCTTTTCATACCACATTCAGCTCGGTATCCGCAGGCACTCAGGATGCGGGCATGATGGAACAGAGAATCCTGGTTTCGGCCTCTGTCGAAAAACCGTGGCCTTCTTCCCTTCAGGCAGCCGAGAATAAAAAGCCAATGAATATTGCAGTTGTGCTAGGAGATCCGAGAAAAGAAGATCAGGTCAAGCCTGCCTGTGTGTTCGATGATGACGATTTCGATACGCTTGAGAGAATGAAAAAGGCACTTGCAGAGATTCCTTTTATGAGATTTACTTTTCTTGACAGGCATGAAACGCTGCTTGAGGATCTGAAGAAAAAAGCAGCGAAATTTGATTTTGTACTTAATCTCTGTGATGAAGGGTTTTATAATGATCCTACAAAAGAACTTCATGTTCCGGCTTTGCTTGAACAGCTCAATATCCCGTATACAGGGGCAGGTCCTCAATGTCTTGCCTTCTGTTATGATAAATCCATTATAAGGGGCGTTGCCAGAGAGATGCGCATTCCTGTAGCAAAGGGAATGCTTGTATCTGAAGACTCGGATCTTTCAAAGCTTTCTCTCTCTTTCCCCCTGCTTGTAAAGCCTAATTCAGGGGACTCAAGTTTTGGGATTACACAGAAAAGCATTGCCCACAGCCGCGAGGAGCTTCTTGAAATTCTTGCGGCAACCCGAGAGAAAATGGGTTCGGACAGGCCTTTCTTGCTGGAAGAGTTCCTCCCCGGAAAAGACATTAGTGTTGGTATTATTGGAAATCCGCCTGCATGTACTGTACTGCCTATTACGGAAGAGGATTACTCTGGAGTGCCGGAAGAACTTCCAAAGATCTGCGGCTATGAAGCAAAATGGCTTCCGGATTCTCCTTACTGGAACATCAAATCAGTGCCTGCTAATCTCCCTGAAAAAACCAGAAAGGAAATCGTGAAATGTTGTCTGGCTCTCTTTACCAGGTTGGGCTGCCGAGATTATGCCCGCTTTGACTGGAGGCTTGATACCGAAGGAAAACCCAGGCTTCTTGAAGTAAACCCCAATCCTGGTTGGTGCTGGGACGGACATCTGGCAAAGATGGCGGCTTATGCTAATATTTCCTATTCCGGAATGCTTGCGGCAATTATTGGAGCTGCAAAGGAAAGGTATGGCCTCGGAAATGCCGGAAAAGTTGAGCTTTCCAGAAAAATACCTGAGACCACCCTCAGGAAAAGCCCGGCTGAATGTGCTGCCGAGTTTGAGGAAGAAATCGAAGCCAGTAACTGTATGGATTCCGAAAATAACCGGAAAAAAAGTATTTTCTCAAATGATTCCGAAACAATACAGGCCTTTGAAAGCATATGAATTCGAAAAAGTTTGGGACGCGAAAGAATCTGATTTTTCTTTTTCGTGTCTCTTCTTTTACTTCTGAATGATAACTGTAAGGATATCCTCGTCCTGCATTCTGTGGTCAAGGCCTACTCTCTGCCCCGGATGTTTTGCGGATGTGCCCCAGATCTGAGCATAGCGGAATTTCCTGCGGAAATCCCTGTGCAGGCGGTCACAAATCTGGCCTATATCGGTCCCGCTCATAACTATCAGGGGCTCTTCCATGTCTGCGGGCTGGCCCTGCGGTTTTAAGTAGACTCGAATGAAACCCAGCCTGTCATAAATAGCGTCTTTAAGAGTCTCGATGTTAATGCCTTCGTGGGCTGAAATGAAGATCGAGTTCGGGTATAGCTTTCTGCATTCTTCAATCAACTGGGGATAGGCCAGGTCAACCTTGTTAATAGCTGTAAGAGACCTGACATAACTACGGTTGTTCAGAACAACGTCAATAAGTTGATCAACCGTTATGTTTTCCCTTATAAGTACACTTGCGTTATGGATCTTGTACTCATCCAGCACAGCCTTAATAGTTTCGTCATCTAGGTCAAGGTCAATAGTTGAGTTGATCTCTATTCCGCCCCTCTCTTTTTTCTTGATTACTACATCAGGGAACTCTTCGTCCACGCGAATTCCGGCCTGGTAGAGTTCATCCATAAGTACTTCGTAATGCTTGGGCTGGAAGACATCAAGCAAAAATATAACCATATCCGAGTTCCTAATAACTGATATGACTTCCCTTCCGCGTCCACGCCCTGAAGACGCGCCTTTTACAAGCCCTGGAACGTCAAGGAACTGAATTATTGCCCCCTTATGTTCCAGTACTCCTGGCACAACTGTAAGGGTAGTAAACTCATATGCTGCCACTGCGGACTTGGCACCCGTTATTTTGTTCAGAAGCGTAGATTTCCCTACTGATGGAAAACCTACAAGAGTTACGGTTCCATCTCCTGATTTTCTGACCGAGTACCCTTCTCCCCCTCCTTTCGCAGACGCTCTCTTCTCCACCTCGTCTCGCATGCGAGCTATCTTGGCTTTGAGACGGCCTATGTGATGAGAAGTTGCCTTATTGTACTGGGTTTTTCGGATTTCGTCTTCGACTTCCTGTATTTGCTCCTGTATGCTGCTCATCTGGAACCTGCCGATTTCGGGACTGAAGAAATAATTTTCATATTTTACCTGGAAAAAGAAACCGTATCCAAACAGTCTCTACAAACCTTTTTTGATCCAAAACAGATCCGTATCTGGATATTTTATTCTGAATAGTTGAATGCAATATATATACCTATGGAATGGTTGTATTTACTGGTTCTTATGATAAGGTTACTTAAGGTTATTTATATTTCTTAATAAGTATAATAATATTTAAAGTTTATTGAAGGCAGCTCCAGGTGAAAATTTATTAACCAGACCTTTATTCAAAGAAAATTATCTTTCTTATTCACAGGGACTGTCTTTTTTATTCAAAAGATATTATTTCTCCTGTCCTCTCATACACATGCAGTCCTTCTGGAAGCTTTGAAGCGAATTCTCCGGAATTGAGTATTTCCAAAAACCTGCGGACTTCGGGGGTTTCCAGTATTTCCTTCCTTATAAGGAAATCATACTCTTCTTCTGCAAAGTTTATAAATTGGAGGCCATTCTTTTCGGTACAATTTCTTATTCCCACGCCTGCTTCAGCCTTTCCTGAAGCTACTGCCTCACAGATAGCTACCTCAGATTTTGCTCCGGATGAGTATCCAGGAATCGAATCCGTAAACTCTTTTTTACTAATTCCCTTTCCAGCAACAAATTCTGCAATTTTCAGGTCTAGAAAAGCTCTTGTGCCTGAACCTAGATTTCGGTTAATCAGGCGTTTTCCCGGAAGGTCCGAAAGTCCGGAAATCGGACTGTCCTGCCTGACAAGAAGCCCTACTTCCCGTTTGTACCCTTTGACAAGCACAACGCCTGAAAGTCCCATATTCTCGATTGTAGGGATATTGTGCAGGACTCCGTCCTGTCCTCTGGAATCTCGTGACGGCATATTCACGCCTGCAATATCGGCCGTATTTGAGGCAATTGCGCTGAAGCCCCCGCTTGAACCCGTGTAAAGGGTCCTGAAATGAAGTCCGCTAAGGTCTTCAAGCAGGTCAAGGCCAGGACAGAAGCCGCCTGCTATCAGGAGGTCAGGTTTTTCAACTTCCCCGAAAAGGGTCACTTCTACAGGAGTTCCCGCCTCAATAAACTCGGTACTGGATGGAATCTCGATAAAGCCATCTGCCCCGGAAAGGGAGGTTATCGCACCTGAACCTCTATCTGCAGGATAGACTTTTCCACGGATCAGCCCTACCGGAAGAAGCTGCTGCCGTCCTTCGGAACGGAAATTAGTGCCCATAATTCCCTTTTCCACTTTCTTAAGTTCTTTGTTACTTCCAAGGACTTTTCTGAGCAGGGGAACTATGAATTCGTTAAAAATCATTAATGCGGAGGTAGGATTTCCTGGCAGCCCAATTATTGGGACGTCTTTTATTATTCCAATAATCACAGGTTTTCCAGGTTTTATATTTACGCCATGGGCAAGGGTTTCTCCAATTTCATCTATGAGCCTGTACATCACATCCCCTGCCCCCGATGACGTGCTTCCAGAAGTTAGAATCAGGGCACATTCCGAAACCGCAGTTTCAAGTGCCTTTTTCATGACTACCTCATTATCTTCTACAATCCCGTAAAGCAGGGGAAAGGCTCCACATTCATGTATGCCGGCATATAATGTGTAAGAATTTGCATCATATATCTTCCCGGAAGTAAGTTTTTCTCCGGGACGCACAAGCTCGTCTCCTGTTGAGATTATCCCAACTTGTAATTTAAGGATAGGGACATCCTTTTTTCCGACAGAAGAAAGCACTCCGATTTCCCTGGTTCCGAGCTTCCTTCCTGCCCTAAGTACCCGTTCTCCCTTCCGGATGTCCGAACCGGCTTTCATGATATTTTCTCCCAGAGCTACAGGTCTGTAGATCAATACGGTTCCATCTTTCTCAGAGCTATATTCGACCATGACCACAGCATTGGCACCTTCAGGAATCGGTGCTCCGGTAGCTATTTCCACGGTTTCCCCCGCCGAAACCTTGAATTTTGCATCCGAGCCTGCTGGAATGTTTCCCAGCATCCTGAGTTTTACAGGCCCGGTTTCGCTGCAGGCATACGTGTCTTCTGCCCTGACTGCATAACCATCCATTACAGCTCTTGGAAAAGGAGGGACATTAATTTCGGTAATAATATCCTCTGCAAGGATTTTACCGTATGCACTTTCAAGGGGTAAGTCTTCCTGTCGGGGAAGAATCTGCAAACTGTTTATTATTTTCCGTGCCTTATCCACGGAGATAAGTTTCCTAAACTCTTTGCGCTTCATAAAAATCAAATCCTGAACTCCCGGCCTTCAGATGGGTTTTTTAGTTTAATAGCATTACCTGACCTGTTTTATACTTACTTTTTCCTTTAAGGGAATATACTGCAAGCAGTTAGCGTAAAGCAGCCCCTTTTCAAGAAAGGCCGTCACAGAGAGACAAGCCTGGAAGAAATCGTTTTTCATGGACCGCATGAAAGAAATCTGTTAGTGGAAACTCAAATAAGAACTAAAGGAAAAATTCAAAACAAAGTTCAAAACCGAGTTCAAAACGAAACTCAAAAGGGAATTGCTCCACCAAAACACTGATAAAAAAGAACCATGGCGGGAAAAGTCCCGCATGATTTTATTGTCTTTTTTGTTTCTTTCATTTCAGGGCTGCCACTTCACTTATAGATGGGTGTGCCCGTACTCTGGGTTATTTTGTCAAAGGCTTCAACCATCTTCATTGTCATGGGCCCGGGTTTGCCTGTGCCTATGATCCTTCCGTCAAGTTTGGTTATAGGAGCAGATTCGGCTGCAGTGCCTGTGACGAAAACCTCGTCGGCTGTGTAAAGGTCAAACAGGCCGAGATTTGCTTCGATGACTTTGTATCCCATCTCATCCAGAAGTTCGATGGCTGTGGCTCTGGTAACCCCTTTTAAATTGCTGATTGTAAAGGGAGTAAGGACCTTGTTGTTCTTGACTATGAAGATATTATCTCCAGAACCCTCACAGACAAAACCATTCTGATCCAGGAAAATAGCTTCATCTCCTCCTTTTTCGTTGGCTTCGATCTTTGCAAGGATATTATTCAGGTAGTTCAGGGACTTGATATTCGGGGATATGGCGTCAGGTGCATTTCTCCGGACACAGACACTAACTGCTTTGAGCCCGACTTCATACAGGTCGCCGTACATGGCTCCCCATCCCTGGGCTATAACAACCACGTTAGGCTTCCCACAATTGCGAGGGTCAAGCCCGAGATCTCCGACTCCCCTTGAAACAATAGGACGAATATATGCATCTTTGAGGTTGTTTTTCCTTAGGGCCTCAAGGATTATCTCGCTCATCTCTTCTTTTGTAAGAGGGATATCCATTGCAATTGCTTTTGCTGAATCGTAAAGCCTGTCAACATGCTCTTTTAATTTAAAGACACGCCCGTTATATGCCCTTATTCCTTCAAAAACGCCGTCGCCATAGAGGAAACCATGGTCATAGACCGAAACTTTGGCTTCGGATTTGGGAACAAACTTCCCATCCAAGTAAATCAGTAACTCACTCATTTGCGAACAATCCTCTGCAATCTTACTACTTTATAGAGTTTACCTTTTTTCTTGATAATTTCAATTAAATGTGGTTTTAATATGCAAACCTAACAGACCGTTTACTTTTTTTCACTCATTGACAGTATGTAAGCTCTGCGCAGGGTTTTAAAAAACTCAAAGCCTCAGGGGAAGTTTCCATACTGGCAAATTCCTAAGTAAAATGCCGAATAAGTGAGTATATACTAAATATATATTACAATTCCGATTCTACATAAATATTTTAAGGTTTGCGTAGCTCCGATTAAGACTTTCATACAAAAGGCTTTTATGTTAAAACGCGCATTTCGTATTCCGCAGTAAGAAAAACAAACAGGGCTCGTGGCTTAGCCAGGATATAGCGCTGGGCTTCTAACCCAGACGTCGAGGGTTCAAATCCCTTCGAGCCCGCCTAATTCTTTAACTATTTTGACTAGCTTCAGCAAATTGTTTTTATTCTCTTTCTGGTATGCTTATCTCTGTTCTGAGAGCTTCATTACCCTTGTTCTGTAGCTATGTTATCTTCTTTCTGTAGACCTTTATAGTCTCTACCTGCCCTCTCTGTTTTTTCAGCCTTTCCTTTGGTAAAGAGTCATAGCATAGCTGCAGCTTTACCAGAGTACGCGCAATTTTTGATTTTGAAGATCTCATTTCAAAATCGTAGGAGACATAGATAGAGTAATGTACCAAAAGTTCTGTAAAATCGGAAGCTCAAAAAGTCACTAAACCAAATGTAATAAAGTACCAAAAATTCAGCTTTAAATTTACAGAAAGATTGACACACTGCCTTCAATAGCCCATGGTGACGTTTACTTTTGTTAGGTTGTCCGTAGCTCATAAGCGTATAAACGACAATGGTGAGAAGGGTATTGTAGTGGCTACTATCTTCATAATAGCAGGTACCCCAGTCCCAATGCGAGAAACAGTACTCCTGACATGACTGCTGTAATCAGTCCAATCTGCCTAATGCTTTCCACTTTAGCTGCAAGGCCCAGCGGCACCAGCAATATGAGATAAAATGAGGTTCCAACAAAAAATCCTCCAAATAGCAATACGCTGCCTGCAATACTGGCATAAGACAGAGCTGCGGACATTGCCAGAAGGAATGAAGGACATACGTTGATTCCTGTCAGGAAGCCAAAGAAGACAGGATAATTCACGTATTTTTTACTCAGCTTGCACAACCCGAAGTGAGGCCATTTTTTTACCACCACGAAAGCTAGCATCAAGACGGACAGCAGAATCATAGCAGTCCCGATAGCTCTGTTGAGCCATGGACCATTTATCTGCTTGCCGAGAATTCCCAGGATCAGGCCGAAAACAGGTAGGCGATTAGCCTACCAATTGCAATCTCTCCAATGGCCATTATATTCTGCTGCAGCTTTCTATCTTCCGATAGGACAAAAGGCACATATACAGGGGCGCAGGTGATCAGGCAGAAAATGCCCGTGGACAGCCCTAGCAGCATGCCCTGGGAAATAGCCTTTATGATCATCAGCCACCGCTCATGACTTTGCAAACAAAGCAAAGCCAATGATCACAATGAGAACCGCGTACAGATACATTACCCATATCCTGATATTTTTTTTGTCAATAGCCATTTCAGAAACTTCCATCATTACCAGTCAACAAGTAAATGCAATTATCGGAAACTCCCTATTTCACCGGTCATCAGATAGTGTACAATCATCCATATGAATCCTGACACAATAAGCAAGTTAAAGATAACTGCCAGCGGAATAAAACATAATCTAATTCTCTGGTCAGTAAACATCAGATGGTAATCGATAGCACCTGCAGGACATTTATCCATGCACTTTCCGCACTTTGCACACTCGATTGTCGTTCTTCCCTTCGCAAGTGATTCTTTGGTAATCGCGAACAGCTCACAACTTTTCACGCACAGGCCGCATTTCTTGCAGAGGCTTGTGTCGATTTTTACCTTAAACGGATTGATGATACCAATTACAGCATTAGCAGGCATAAGCGGACAGATAAAGCTACAGAACAGCCTTCTCTTTGTGAGCAGTGGGCCTATTACCAGAAATACCAGTCCCCCAGTAACGAATATCAATGCTGTGATCCACTGAAATGTTGTCGTCACGCCAGGCGGATCATAGATTATCCGCAGCGGGCATATATAAGCGCAGAAGACAGGTATCAGAAAGATAGTGCTGATCAAAATCAGGAACAACATAAATGCGTAAGGAAACAACTTTGCCCATTTCGGGGGATTTTCAAGAGGTATAACAGGCTTCTTTAATAGGGAGGCGAAAAACTGGTCCATCCATCCGAAGAAACATATCCAGCCACACCACCCTCTTCCCAGGATAAGTACAAGACCGAGCCACATAAAGAGAATGGAAAATAGCGATGTAACTGGAGATGGGAAGACCATTTTCCCCTCGATGAAGTATGGTACAGCTACGAATGGGATAGCAATCGGACATATGGGAGCGCCAGTACTGTTCAAGGCTTGATTGGTCAGCAGAATGCTGCCCCTGTGCACCTCATGTTCCAGACTAATCGCTATGGTAAAAATTAAACCATCCATTCCAATAAAAGTTACCATGCGGAGAAGGTTGACTCTGCCAGTCCACAGGATGAAAAAAGTCATTACTGTACCTGCTATGACAATAAACGCGGTGATTGCCAGGCGAGCTGAAGAAGAATCTCCCCGTCCTACAAGAAAAAATAAGATTAAACCAGTGATAACTGCCGCAGTAAAACTGACCGCTAAAGAATATTTTAAACGGTCTGTACCGTATCGTGCTCCTTTACTCTCGCTTTTGTTTAATTGACACACTTGCTTACCTCATCTGGCACCAAAACGCTGGGCTTACTCAATAATAAAAATAATTTTCCCTGCAACTTATATAAAAAATTATCGAATTTTTTTTAAAATATATTCTGACCATTTTCAGCGCCAGCTATATGTTACTGCTATTGTTTTCTGAGGCTTTATACACTGACTAACTTAAAAATTAATAAGTTAATGTTTGCTAAGAAAGGTCACATACTTACGCTTTAAATCTCATTTTCACACGACACTGATTGGAGGTCTCTGAATGCAGGTAAGTTAAGAATTATCGTATGAAATATTGTCTTCAATATTTCAAAAACGTAAATAAATGATTTTTGGTTCCGTTGCAAACACAATTTTGCTGCCTTTTTAGGCTATAACTATTGCTTTTTGTATCATTATTGACCTGTTTATGGCATATAAATATCCGATTTGTGATGT
>Ga0183099_1001229_pt1 | contig 15328 bp, 11 predicted proteins | sample Biomet1_FD_127788 | JGI IMG/M metagenome (GOLD analysis project Ga0183099, IMG submission 127788) | Microbial communities from bioreactor (seeded with anoxic lake sediment) at LBNL, California, USA - Biofuel metagenome 1 | ecosystem: Engineered > Bioreactor > Anaerobic > Unclassified ... | reverse complement strand
AGTGGCCGTGGTCCCGCCCGATGCCGGCGCTGAAGACGATCATGTCGGCTCCGCCGAGGCGGACGTAATACTGGCCAACATAATCGGCGATGCGACGGACGAAAAGATCACCGGCCAAGGCGGCTCGAGTATTGCCGGAGTTGATGGAATTCTCGATGTCACGGGTGTCATTCGAGACACCAGAAACCCCGAGCAGGCCGGACTTTTTGTTGAGGATGTCGTAGATTTCATCGACGCTTTGCTTCGTGCAATTGCAGAGGTAATCCATGACGGAGGGGTCGAGATCGCCCGAACGCGTTCCCATCATGACTCCGCCTAAGGGCGTGAGCCCCATGGAGGTCGCGACGCATTTCCCGTCGTAGATGGCGCAAAGGGAAGCGCCGCTGCCGATGTGGCAGGAGATGATCTTGGCGTTTTTCTTTCCGCCCAGGTAATCAGCAATGGCTTTGTTCGCAAGGTAGTTATGGCTGGTGCCGTGGGCGCCGTAGCGGCGGCAATCGTATTTTTCGCTCATCTCGTAAGGGATCGGGAAAAGATAATCTTGCGGTTCCATGGTCTGATGGAAGGCCGTATCAAAAACCGCGATGGCTTTGGCATTCGGAAGGGCTTTTTTGAAAGCGTGAAAGCCCACGAGATGGGCCGGGGCGTGAAGAGGATCAAGCGGGATGAGCGAGGCGATTTTGTCCTCGGTATCCTGGGAAAAGTCCGCCGATTTGCTGAAATACTTGCCGCCTTGGACGACCCGGTGGCCGACGCAGGAAATCTCCGAGAGACTTTTCACGATTCCGTATTTCTTGATCGCATCAAGAACCAGCTGAACGCCTTGGGCGTGGTCATGGATTGGTAAAACCTCTTGGTGGCTGTCCCCGTTAAACTTGATTTTGAAGATGCCGTCGTCGTGGCCGATTCTATCGACGATTCCTGAGGCAATGACCTTTTCTTCCGGCATTTCATAGAGCTTGTATTTAAGGGAACTCGACCCTGCGTTGACCGCCATGCACTTGTACATGATTTCTTCCTCTGATTTCCGTAACGATTTTACGCTTTGCCGTAGCGATAGGCAAAAGAAACTAGAGGCCGGGGTCTTGAAGAAAAATGGTCTTTTTCGGTTCATGAACCGCTTCTTTGCTTAGCCAAAAGTTTTTTCGTCCTAAAAAATACCTCATATACGATTGTTTCCCGTTCTTAGGCAGCCCATTCGATAAAACAATAAAAAATCTAGAGAAACGAAGGGATGGGAAAAGCCAAAACGTAACGAGGAAAAGGGTCTGGAGAAACGCCTTGTGGCTTCTTCGGGTCGGTTCTTCCCTACGCGCGCGAAAACACTTATACTAGATTGTAATTCAGATAATGGGAGCATCATCCATGGCTTATGGCGTCCTCTACGATTATTTGATGGGTCAGTCGATTCGCGCCTTTGACTATTTCGGGGCCCATTTCGGGGTTCGGGAAACCGAGAAAATCGAAGAGACTACGATGAAAAACGGCCGAAAACGGAAAAAGAAGACCCTGATCAAAGAAGAGGGGGTGTGGTTCCGTCTTTACGCCCCGCTTGCGGATGACGTTTCCGTCATCGGAGACTGGAATGGCTGGGACCTTCGCGTCGACAAGCTGGCTAAGGTCGATCCTTCCGGAACCTGGGAGGCTTTCATCCCCGGCCTTCACGACTACCAATGCTATAAATACCATTTTCGGAACGCTCATGGCCAATACGTCGATAAAGCCGACCCTTTTGCTTTTTATTCGGAGATGCGGCCGCAAAGTTGCAGTCGGCTCTTCGATATCGAGAATTTCTTTTGGCATGACGAGGAATGGCTCCGAACCCGGAGCCGGAACTTCGATCGACCTTTAAGCATTTACGAATGCCATCTCGGTTCTTGGAAAGGGAAAATCGGCGATCGCTATCCCTCCTACGAGGAAGTGGCCGATTATCTCATCCCCTATGTGAAAGAACTTGGCTACACCCACGTGGAAATCATGCCGATTAGCCAGTATCCGTTCGATGGATCCTGGGGTTATCAGGCCACTGGTTTCTTTTCGGTGGACAGCCGCTACGGCAACCCGAAGCAGCTCATGAGCTTTGTCGATCGACTCCATAAAGCGGGCCTCGGGGTCATCCTCGATTTCGCGCCGGTCCATTTTGCGACCGACTATTTCGCTCTTCGCGAATTCGATGGGACCTGCCTTTACGAGTATAGCGACCCCGCCCATACTTTCAGCCCTTGGGGCAGCTGCCAGTTCGACCTCGGGAAAGACCCCGTTCGCAGTTTCCTGATGTCGGCGATGAATTTTTACCTTTCCTACTTCCACTTTGACGGCTTACGCGTTGACGCGGTAAGCAACATCGTCTATTGGGATGGCGATAAGTCGGCGGGAGAAAATACGGGGGCCACGGAATTCATCCGGCGTCTCAATGGCAAAGTCCATCTCGATCATCCCGAAGTGATGATGATCGCTGAGGATTCGACCGATTTTAAAGGCGTCACCAAACCCCTCGAGTTCGGCGGTCTCGGTTTTGACTACAAGTGGGATCTCGGGTGGATGAACGACACCCTCAAGTATTATGCGAAGGATCCCATTTATAAAAAATGGGAGCACAACAAGCTCACCTTCTCCATGGCCTATTTCTATAGCGAGAATTTCCTTTTGCCCCTCAGCCACGACGAAGTGGTCCACGGCAAGGGCACCCTCATCAACAAAATGTACGGCGATTACGAAACCAAATTCGCCCTTCTACGGAACCTTTTCACCTACCAGTTCGCCCATCCTGGCAAAAAGCTGAACTTCATGGGAAACGAGCTTGCTTCTTTCGATGAATGGAACGAAAACCGCTCCTTGCCTTGGAACCTCCTATCATTTCCAAAGCACGATAGCGTGCGTCGACTTTGCCGCGACCTCAACCTCATTTATCAGAGCGAAGAGGCCCTCAAGGTCGAGGAATACAACCCCGAGCATTTCCATTGGATGATGGTCGATAACAGCGACCAATCCGTTTTCGCCTTTGAACGGGAAGTTCCGGGGAGCGATCTCCTCTTCGTCTTCAACATGACCCCGACCTTCTATTCGGATTTTGGAGTGGGATGCCTACACGAGGGGTCCTACGAGGAGATCTTCAATAGCGACAAGGACGTCTACGGCGGCACGAATCAATATAACGGAGCGCCTCTTTTATCCGAGGACGGGGCTCCGGAGGGAAGGCCTCATCACCTGAACGTCAAACTCGCGGGCTATGCCGCCTGCGTGCTCAAACGGAAAATCCCGGCCGAAGAAGCGGTGAAATCGGAAAAAACCATCAAAGTATAAGGAGACTAAACATGTTTCAGAACAAATTGGACTTCAAACAGGAATTCGAAAGAAGACTGAGCGAAAAATACGGGCGGAGCGTGCCCGACTCGCACATCACGGAACGTTACGACATCCTTGGCGAAATGGTCCGCGATTATGGTGGCTACCATTGGCGCAACTGCCGCGAGGACATCATGGGAAACGGACGCAAACAGTGCATCTATTTCTCCATGGAGTTCCTGATGGGGCGCTTGTTGGTCAGCAACATGCAAAACCTCGGAATCTACAAAGTCGCCAAAGAAGGCCTTTCCGAAATGGGAATCGACATCAACGAATTAGAGGATATGGAGCCCGATGCCGGGCTCGGCAACGGCGGCCTTGGACGTCTGGCCGCTTGTTTCCTCGATTCGGCGGCTTCTCTTGGTTATCCAGTCCACGGCAACACCATCCGTTACGAATATGGTTTCTTCCGTCAGAAATTCGTCGAAGGAAAACAAGTCGAATTGCCCGATCAGTGGCTGAGCGACGGCTTTGTTTTCGAGGTTCGAAAACCCAAGCATGCGGTGGAAGTGAAATTCTATGGCAACGCCGAAACTTATCTCCGGCCCGACGGAACCTACGCCTTACGGACCGTGAATGCTCGTTGCGTGAGGGCCGTCCCCTATGACGTGTCCGTCGTTGGCTACCGCAACGGGGTGGCAAACTCCTTGCGCCTCTGGTCAGCGGAGCCGAGCGAGGAAAACCTCCCGACCGACTGCACCTTTAACGACTATCTCAGCACCCTTAAGGAGCTGTGCTTCGGCTTATACCCCGACGATTCAACGGAACACGGAAGGCTTCTTCGCCTCCGCCAGCAATATTTCCTTGTGAGCGCCGGCCTTCAGAGCTGCATCCGCGGCCACATGAGGGCTTTTGGCAATCTCGATAAGTTCGCCGACTATTACGTTTTCCAACTCAATGACACCCATCCGATCCTCGCGATCCCCGAGCTCATGAGGCTCCTCATGGACGATTATGGCTATGGCTGGGATCAGTCTTGGGCCATGGTCCAGAAGTCCATCGCCTACACCAATCACACCGTCATGCCGGAAGCCCTCGAGCGCTGGCCGGTCCAATACGTGCAAACCCTCCTTCCTCGCGTCTACATGATCATCGAGGAGATCAATCGCCGCTTTAACGCCTATATGGCCGAGAAAGGCGTCGATCCCGATAAACGCTATCAGATGCAGATCATCAAAGATGGCCAAATCCACATGACCAATATGGCCATTTACGCGGCCTTTAGCGTCAACGGAGTCGCCAAAATCCATACCGGAATCCTCGAGAATTACACTTTCAAGAACCTCTACGAGCTCTTCCCGGAGAAATTCAACAACAAAACCAATGGCGTCACCCATCGGCGTTGGCTGGTCTACAGCAACGAACGCCTAGCTGATCTCATCACCTCGCGGATTGGCGAGGATTGGATCAAACACCCCGACAAACTCGAGGATTTCAAGGCTTTTGCCGATGACAAGGCCACCCAGAAAGCCCTCATGGAAGTGAAGAGGGCCAACAAGGTCGACTTCGCTCATTTCGTCAAGGAAACCTATGGCCTTGAAATCGACCCCGACAGCATCTTCGACACCCAAATCAAGCGCCTTCACGCCTATAAAAGGCAGCTGATGAACCTCTTCCACATCATGTATCTCTACGGGAAGTTCAAAGAAAACCCCTCCGCTTTCCATATGACTCCGCATACGTACATTTTCGGTGCCAAAGCGGCCCCGAGCTACGACTATGCGAAGCGGGTCATTGAGCTGATCCTCGCCGTGGCCGCCGTCATCAACAACGACCCCGACGCAAACAAGTTCATGAAGATCGTCTTCGTCGAGAACTATGGGGTCACTCTCGCCGAGAGAATCATCCCCGCGAGCGACCTTTCTGAGCAGATCTCAACCGCCGGAAAAGAGGCCAGCGGCACCAGCAACATGAAGCTTATGATGAACGGCGCCATCACGATAGGAACCCTCGACGGGGCCAACATCGAAATCGCCGATCGGGCCGGCCGCGCCAACGAAATCATCTTCGGTCTTCGGGCCGAGGAAGTGCAGAAGCTCGTGGACGACGGAACCTACAACCCGTGGACTATTTATAACAAAGACCCGCGGGTAAAGAACGTTTTGGATTCCCTCTTCACCGGGCCGTGGGCCCTTAAAAGCGGGGATCGTTTCCGCATGATCTTTGACGAGGTCATGAACCGGGGCGATCAGTACTTCATTCTCCAGGATTTCGATTCCTATTGCCGAGCTTGCGAGGACGCGGAGGCTTTCTATCTCGACAAGGCCAAGTGGGCCCATGCCTGCATCTGCAACATCGCCATGTCCGGCTATTTCTCGAGCGATCGGACGATTAGCCAATACAACCAGGAAATCTGGCACCTTACCAAACTGAAGGTCGAAGAAAATGAATGATCTCGTGCTCGATCCGCTCTTTCCCCTCCAAAAAGCCCTCGATGAAACGATTCAAAAGGACCACTCTGTCACCTACGATTCCACCCATTACCAGCGTCTTTTAGCTTTGCTCGTGGAGATTGGCGAACTTGCCAACGAAACCCGCTGCTTCAAGTTCTGGAGCGAAAAAGGTCCCTCGCCCAAAGAGCGGATCCTCGACGAATACGCCGACGGAATGCATTTTTTCCTGTCCTTGGGAATTCCTCTTGGCGTCGAAAAGATGACTCACAAATGGCGTCCGGACCAAAAGGAGCTTACTCTCCAAATTCTGAAGACGTACGATCTTGTAGCCGCTCTCTTAGAGAGCTACGACGCCAAACATTACGCCATCGCTTTCGGCTCTTACCTCAACATTTTGCCTTTGCTTGGCTATGAAGGCGAGGAAGCCATCGAAGCCTACCAACGGAAGTTGGCGGTCAACTACCAAAGGCAAAAGGACCATTATTGATGAAGAAGGCGCATTTTGGGCTTCTTGAGGCGACTTTTATCCTCGTCCTCGTGATCCTGTGCCTATTTTGTCCTTTCTTTTCTTCGCCTCAGAACCCGTCCGTGGGCTTGACCCTTTTTGCCCTCGCCAAAGTTAATCTCACGGGGTCTTCCTGTCTCGCTTCCTTCGTTTTCCTCCCTCTATTTTTTCTTTGGAGCGTGGCGAAGGTTCTCTTCAGTCTTCTCCTTACCGGCAAGCGGGAGGCCATGTCCTCCTTTATTCTCTATCTCGTTTGGGCCGCTTTAGGCTTAGGTTATCTCGTCTTTATAAGCAAAGACCAGGCGTTTGGGGCTTTCTTAACCGTTCTTCTTTTTACCTCCGCCTCAATCCCCTTTTCTTATCTCGAACGCCGTTTCTTTCCGACGAAGGAATGAAAAAAGCCTCGCTTTCGCGGGGCTTGAGGATGATAGGTCAGAGCTTGATGTTCTTGCTCTCGATTTGGGTCTCGTAGGTGGAGATTTGGCTTTCGACCGAGAGATCGCGGAACTGATTCATGTAGAGGGCGTAGTAGGCGCCTTTTTTGTTCATCAATTCGACATGGCTGCCGTCCTCGACGATTTTGCCCTGATCCATCACGAGGATGCGGTCGCTGTTGACGATGGTCGACAAGCGGTGGGCGATGGTGATGGAGGTCCGTCCTTTAAGGAGCGGTTGGATGGCCTTTTGGACGCTCGCCTCGGTCTCGGTATCGATGGAGCTCGTGGCTTCGTCGAGGATGAGAATCGAGGGATTGCGGACGATGGCGCGGGCAAAGCTCAAAAGTTGCTTTTGACCTTGGGAGAGCGAAGCGCCGCCGTCTTCGAGGACGGTGTCGTAGCCCTTCGGCTGGGACATAATGAAGTCATGAAGACCGACCAATTTGGCGGCCTCGATAATCTCTCCGTCGGTGGCCGAAAGCTTGCCGTAGCGGATGTTTTCGCGGTAGGACGAGGAGAAAGCGAAGGGGTTTTGTTGCACGTACCCGATGTTGCTCCGTAGCCATCCCAGCGACCTTTCGAGGTAATCGACCCCATCGACGCGAATATGGCCTTTGGTCGGCTCGTAGAAGCGGCAGAGGAGGTTCACCATCGTGGTTTTTCCTGAACCGGTCTCGCCGACGATGGCGAGAGAAGTCCCGGGCTGGATATGAAGGGTCAACGGATGGATGACTTCCACCCCATTGCCGTAATCAAAGACGACGTCATCGAAATCAATCTCACCTTTGATCGGCTCATAGTTTTCTTTTTTCGGGTTGAAACAGTCGCCATATTTGGCGAGGACTTCCGGAGTGTCCACGATAGAAGGCTTGGCGTCGAGCAGCTGGCCGACCTTTTCGGCTCCGGCTTGGGAGGCCATGAAATCGCTGAAAATTTCGCTTAATTGCTGGAGCGGATCGTAGATTGATTGGACGAATCCCACGAAAATCACGAGGGTTCCGATGGTGATGTAAACACTGCCATGGGCGATGTCCTTAAGGCCGATGGCGACGACGATGGCAATCATCATGGAGGAAACGAGGCTCACGAAAGGCTGGAAGAAAGAATTCATCCGGCCGGCTCTCCAACGTTTGCCCTTGATGTCGTCGGTGATATCTTTGGCTTCGAGAGCCACCTCATCCTCGATGGAGAGGGTCTTGATGGTCTTGGAGCCGTTAATTGCTTCAGCAAGCCAGCCCACGAAGCGGGAATAGGCATTGCGGGCGGTTCTCCAGCGTTTAAGAAGGGCGCGCTCAAAAATTGGAATGACGATGGCGACGAGAGGGACTGAGGCGAGGACGATGAAGGCGTAGACCCAATACTGGGTGAACATTGTGGCGATGGTGAACAAAAGGTCAAAGGAGGCCCAGAAAATGGAGATGATGTCCCAACTGAGGACGTCCCCGATGCTTCCGGTGTCGTTGTTCATGCGGGCGATGAGCCAGCCCGAATTGGTTTTGTCAAAATAAGAGAAACTAAGTTCCTGCACGCGGTGGAAGGTGTCGTGACGGAGGTCCGTCATGATGCACATGTCGATGTAGTTCGTTAGGAAGAAGGTCCAGAAGATAGAGAGCGAGCGGAGGACAATCATGACTACCTGCACGATGAGGAAGCTGGTATAAGTGAGCGTCATCGTGCCACCAAAGAGGAAGTTCACCGTCAATGTAGTGGACCAAACGTTGGCGACGGGGGCGGAAATGTTGCTAAGAGCATCCACGGCGCCTTTGTTCATCGATGCGACGAAAGAGGAATCGTAGTAGGTGGTGATGAGCATCATCAAAACGATGACGATGAGGAGGGGCCATTTGCGTAAGGCGTATTTTCCGATTCGTAGCCAAATGCCAAGATTAAACTTGTCTGGCAACTTTTCTTCTTCGATTGATTGCATGGTTGATCCTCCTTTCTAGGCCATCTTGCTTTGGATTTCGTAAATCCGCTGATAGAGGCCGGTTTGATGGATGAGCTCGTCATGGGTGCCAATTTCTTGGACTCTGCCGTCTTCCAAAACGACGATGAGGTCGGCGTCTTTAGCGGTGGAAACGCGGTGGGTGATGATAAAGGTCGTAGTGCCCTTTTCGAGTTCCTTAAGGTTTTGCCGAATGGTCAGGTCGGTTTCGGTGTCGACAGCGGAAAGGGAGTCATCGAAAATAAGGACAGGGGCGTTGCTCACGATTGTGCGGGCGATGGCCACGCGTTGTTTCTGGCCACCCGAAAGGGACATGCCCTTCTCGCCGACGGGGGTGTCGTAACCATCTTTGAAATTCACGATGGTGTCATGGATGGCAGCGATTTTAGCAGCGCGTTCGACCTCGTCTTTCGAGGCTTTCTTGTTGGCCATCAAAATATTTTCGCTGATGGACTTCGAGAAGAGAAAAGGATCCTGAAGAACCGGGACGATGTTGCGGCGGAGATAGGATTTTTGGATGTCATGGAGTTCCACGCCATCGACGGTGATGGAGCCGCCGGTGTAGTCGTAAAGCCGAGTTAATAGAAGCGACAAGGTGGATTTGCCACTGCCAGTTTTGCCCATGATGGCGATGGTTTGGCCTGCCTTGACGCTGAAAGAGACATCGTGAATGGTGGCGACGCTGGCATCGTCGTACTTGAATTCGACATGGTTGAAAACGATATTGCCTTTGATGCTCGGACGCGAGCCGGAAGTGACATCTTCGAGTGGTTCGTCAAGGATTAAGGCCACGCGGTCGGCGCTAGCGATATATTGGCCCATATTGGACAAGGAGGTGGCCACGTCGCGTAACGGCCACACCATCATGTTGACGAAAGTGAAGGAAAGGACCAAGTCGCCTGCGGTGATTTGGCCTTGGGAGCAAAGGTAGAAGCCCCACAATAGCGAGAGCAGCTTTGAGCCGAAGACAAAGACGTCGCTCGAGGAGAAAAAGAAGGCGGAGAGCTTGCGCCAGGCGATGAATTTGCCTTTGTAGTCAGTCAAAGTCTTCTCAAAAGAATCGACTTCATAACGTTCGGCGTTAAAGGCTTTGACGATACGGACAGCCGAGAGGTTCTCGTTGATTTTGTCGGTCATCTTGCCTTCGCTGTCATCGGTCTCCCGATAGCGTTTGCGGACGGACTTGATGAGGAAAAACGAGTAGATGAACATAAGGGGGAAGAGGCAGAGCGAGACGATGGTCAACTGCCAGGAAATGCTCATGAGGATCGAGAAGCAGAAAAGGCAGATCCAAAAAGTCCAGTTGATGGAGCTGACGTCCCCAATCAAGAATTTGCGGAGAACGTCGAGGTCGCGGGTGCAAGTTTGAATAAGGTCTCCCGATTTGTTCCTCTTGTAATAGGAGTAAGGAAGGCGTTCCAGATGATCAAAGACGGTGAGCTGCATCGAGCTATTGATGACGGAACCGACCCAGCTGCGAAGGCCCATGCGGAGCAAGGACATCAATCCTGAAACGACGCCGGAGACGGCAATGGCGACGGAAAGCACCGTCACGGCATTGGCGTAGAGATAATCGGCTCCGCGCCCACCGGTGATAAAAGAGACAACCCAAAGCTCGACGCTTTGGGCCTTATAGAGATCTTGTTGGATGGTGTCAATCGTGACTTTGATCAAAAAAGTCGTGAAAACCTGGGACACGATCATGAAGATCTGCGAGATGATAGAAATCCAGTAGATTAAGTGATGGCCCGCGGTAATGCGTTGGCAGATGCTGAGAAGTTTTTTCATTTTCTTTCCGCAAAAGGATGCGGCGAGAAAAGTCTATCAAAGATAGACTGCTTTTACCATCCTGAGTCGAGAAAGATGTCAAGGCGGCAAGAAAACCTTAAATTAACATTTATGGAATCCGTACACCAAAGTCTTGAATCCTTGCTTATAATATACCCATGGACAACTTAGAACTTGCCTGGTGGCGGAATTCGATTGGTTATATTATCTACCCCGAGTCGTTCAAGGATTCGAACAACGATGGGATCGGAGATATCCGCGGAATTGTTTCTAAGTTAGATTACCTTAAGGATTTGGGAGTGAATCTTCTTTGGATTTGCCCCCTTTTTAAGTCCCCGATGGACGATAACGGGTACGACGTGAGCGACTATTACCAAATCAACCCCGAATTCGGAACGATGGAAGATTTTGACCTCTTGATCGCGGAGGCCCATAAACGCGGCATCCGCCTTCTCGTCGATTTTGTTTTGAACCACACGAGCGACGAACATCCGTGGTTTCAGACCGCGATAAAAGACCCGAATAGTGCTGAACGTGGCTACTATTTCCTCCAGCCTGGGAAGATGGTGAACGGCAAGGAATGCCCACCCAACAATTGGAAGGGCTTCTTTTCCACGAGCGCTTGGGAAAAGCTGCCTGACTCTTCGCTATACTATCTCCATATTTTCTCGAAGAAAATGCCCGACGTGAACTGGGCCAACCCCCAGCTTCGGGAACGCTACTTCGAGATTGCCCGCTTCTATCTCGACAAAGGGGTCGACGGCTTCCGTCTCGATGCCGTCGCGCACCTCGCCAAGGACCTTTCATTCGCTGATGCGGTCGGGAAAGCGGATGCCGAGGGCTTGGTTTTCGACACCACGAAGTATTCCAACCGCCCCGAGCTCTTCGACTACCTCAAAACACTCAAAGACAACGTCTTCAAAAATTACCATTGCCTCACCGTCGGGGAAGCCGGCGGTTGCATCAGCCCGGAGGACGCCCTAAAACTGGCCGACCGTCAAGAGGGAAGCCTCAATCTCGTTTTTAACTTCGACACCGTTTGGAATAATGGAAATTACGGCTCCATCGACAAAGCCGACGAGGACATTCGGACCGACGTCATCTCCCTTAAGGACAATTTCATGCGGTGGTATGACGTTTGTCACGCCCGGGCCGATATGCCCCTCTACTGGTGCAATCACGATCATCCACGGGTGGTGAGCCAATATGGTTCCATCGCCTTCCGGAACGAATCGGCCAAAATGCTTCTCAACACCCTGCTCTTCCTTTACGGGACCCCCTTCCTCTATAACGGAGAGGAAATTGGCATGTCTAATGTCAACTATGCCTCGCCCGAAGATTTCTTCAGCGACGTCGGAACGAAAAACGACGTCCTTGCCCTCCGGGCCCGTGGCTACGAAGAAGGCCAGATCCTGGGGTATCTTAACCGCACCAGCCGCGTGAACGCGCGGACCCCGATGCAGTGGGACCGTTCCCATCACGCCGGCTTTTCGGAGCATAAGGGTATCAATCGCGTTAACGACAACTACCTTTCCGGCGTCAATGTGGCCGACCAAATGGCCGATCCTTGGAGCATTCTTAATTTCTACCAATACGCGATTTCCTTACGAAAAAACACCCAGATTAACGAACAGGTCCTTGAAGGGAAGCTCGAACTGGTTGACCACAATCACCCCGATGTTTTTGCCTATCTCCATGACGGGCAAAAGAAACTGATGGTCATCTCAAACTTTCGTCCTTACCAGGTTTATTTCACCTTCTACTACGAAATCGGCGACGTTCTCCTTCATAACTATGACCAGGTCATACTTGAGGATCACGTCTTTACCCTACGACCTTTTGAAACCTTTCTCTTGAGGCTCAGATGACCAAGTTTTACCTTTACCAAAGCGGCGGACCCTTTGATGAGAAGGCTTTTCGGGCCTCCTTGGATGAACTAGCCTCCCCCTATGATCTCACGATTCTTACGCCTACCACGGGCTATCTCGTCGCGGACGAAAACTTTGTGATTGGACTTGAAAAGAATGCTTTTTCGCTCCACGAAGCTCTTCATGTCGCGATTACGTTCGTTTGCGCTCATGCCCGAGGGCCGCTGGAAGAAAAAGCCCTTAAACAGGCGGCGGCCTATTTCCCTAATCAGGCCCTCTATCTCACCGATGTCCTCATGAAGGAGTTCAGCTTCGGCGACTACAGCTCCTTGCCTCTTCTTGGCGCCGAATTCAAAGACGTCCCTTCCGAACTGATGCTGACGGCCGGAACCTTTCTCCGGTGCGGACTCAACGCTTCGCTCACAGCCGAAAACCTTATTATCCATCGCAATACTTTCAATTATCGTTTGGCCCGCTTTATCGAGAAAACCGGTTTGGACATTCGCGATTATCACAATGCCCTTTTGCTCGAGATCTACTTCCAACTCGGAAACCACCATTAAGAGAAGCAATTTTTAATTATTGTCGGCCCGATGTCCTCGAAGAGGGGATTGCGGGCCGGTTTTGCTAATAGCGATTTTTCCGGTTACTTTTTGATCATTCGTTTTTCCTTGCTAACCCCTGCGGCTATGCTACATTGTTGGTGTGAAAGGTGGATTACCAAGATGATCACAAAAATGAAAGTCTCTTTCTATTTGGCTCTTCTCTTTCTTGTCGGCGGTATCGTCGCTTGCTGCTTGGCTTTGTCGTTTGGGCATATTTCGCTAATCATTGGTTTGTCGGCCGTCTGCGTGGCCCTGATCTTCGTCGTTTTGGCCTTCGTATTCGCCTTGAAAGCCGATGACAAGAGTTACAAACCAGAAGACAATCCTCCGAAAGCTCAATGAGACTAATTAAAGAAAAGCCGCCTCTCGCGAGACGGCTTTTTTAATTGTCTTTCGAATCGCGGCGCAGGCTTTTGCCCAGACCCGTTTTTTCGAACATGGCTACGAGAGGGATGGATAGGATTGCCATTCCGTAGCCCTGAACGCAGTCGAAGGCGCTAGCGAGATAAACGCCTTGTCCGATAATCAGCGCGTAAGCCCCCATATAGACGGCGATCATGAGGGTGGCTCCTAAGAAAGGCGAAACGAATCTCAGGGTCTTTCTCTTCAGTAAGACAATGTACAAAAAACCAGTGGAAAGTCCCATCAATACTTTAGCAACGATAGTAAAAGGGATGTAGGCGGAATAACCGGCCGTGAGGTCTCCCATGCTGCCGGAAATAGCACCGACGAGAGCTCCTTCGATCGGTCCGTAAACCATGGAGACAAAAAGGGTGACGATATCACCGAAATTGAGATAGCCTCCCCCAGGGTAGGGGATGAGGCAGAAGGCCGTAAGGATATAGGCGAGAGCCGAGAAGATGGCCACGCCGGTCAAGCGGATAATCGCGTCATGTTCATTTCTTGCCATCGTCTTTCACGCCGGAGGGTTTGCTTCCGGGATTCGAGGAACGATAAGGTTTGTGGCCAAAGGATGAATGCCCAAACGACTTGTGCTCGCCATAGGTCTTGTGGCCGTAGGACGAATGCTCTCCGTAAGGCTTATCGCCAAAGGACTTATGTTCGCCATAGGGCTTATGATCGTAGGATTTGTGTTCGCCATACGGCTTGTCGCCGAACGATTTGTGTTCTTCGTAGGGTTTGTGATCGTAGGACTTATGTTCCCCATACGGCTTGTCGCCGAACGATTTGTGTTCGCCATACGGCTTGTCGCCAAAGGACTTATGCTCGCCATAAGGCTTATCGCCGAAGGATTTGTGCTCGCCATAAGGCTTGTGGCCATAGGAGGAATGCCCGTAGGACTTATGTTCTCCATACGGCTTGTCGCCAAAAGATTTGCCTTCGCCGTAGGGCTTGTGTTCGAAAGACCCATGTTCGCCATAAGGCTTATCGCCGAATGACTTATGCTCGCCATAAGGTTTGTGACCGAAAGAAGAGTGTTCACCATACGGCTTGTCGCCGAAGGACTTATGCTCGCCATAAGGCTTGTGGCCAAAGGACGAATGCCCGTAGGACTTATGTTCTCCGTAAGGTCTATCGCCGAACGATTTGTGTTCGCCGTAAGGCTTATCGCCGAAGGATTTGTGTTCTCCAAAATCGTTTCTCTCTTCAGTTGAGGCATGCCCTTCATAGGGCTTGTGTTCGTAAGACCGATGCTCGCCATAAGGCTTGTGGCCATAGGACGAATGCCCGGTTCCGCCATCGTGATGAAAGTTCGAGTGCCCGAAAGAAGAGTGTCCAAAGGACGAATGCCCGTAGCTCTTGTGCTCGTAATGGGGCCGTTCTGAACCCTGCTCGGCCGATTCTGGGTTGGCCTTTTGTTCGGCCAAGGCCGCTTTTTCGGCGGCTTCTTCGGCGTTGGCTTCGGCTAATGTGCGGGGTCGCTGCTCAAAATGGCGCTTCTTCTTAAGCGGTCGATCGGTTTTGCGTTCGGTCGGACTATTCCATAAGAAGGAAATGTTGTCGGTTTCAGCGAAAACCTTGATATCGTTGGCGATGAGAAGTCGGGCCGTATAACCACTTCCATCGATTTCGACGCCATCGAATTTTCCACTGTGGATGCGGCGTGGGCCGCAAGAAGGGGAGCCATCTTTTAAGATGGCGTAGCGGATGCCAAAGAACTTGCACAGGCTGAGAGCTTTCTCAGCACCGCTCGTGTAATTGGCGGTCACGTCTTTGCCGTCCTTGGTCAGGACTTGGTTGCCGACGATTTCCGCGGGGTCCCGCGGAATCGGCAAGCCCCCTTCAACTTCGGGGCAAAAAGGAACGATTTGAAAATGTTTGGCTAATTCATCAAGAAAGTCGACGGGATTACTTCCCCCGTCATACCGAACTTTATCTCCGAGGAGACAGGCGCTTACGAGTATTTTTTCCATAGCAGGACAAGTCTATTCTTTTTTGTCCTAAGGGACAATGAGAAAGACTATAATTCTTCCATGACCA
>Ga0183099_1001228_pt1 | contig 15338 bp, 15 predicted proteins | sample Biomet1_FD_127788 | JGI IMG/M metagenome (GOLD analysis project Ga0183099, IMG submission 127788) | Microbial communities from bioreactor (seeded with anoxic lake sediment) at LBNL, California, USA - Biofuel metagenome 1 | ecosystem: Engineered > Bioreactor > Anaerobic > Unclassified ... | reverse complement strand
TGAAACTACTTAATTTATATAAAAACTGGTTTTTGTAGGATAAAAGAAATCTCCAAGTTAATATGTGAAACTACTTAATTTATATAAAAACTGGTTTTTGTAGGATAAAAGAAATCTCCAAGTTAATATGATTAAGTAGTTTTTATGTTCTTTGCTTCATACTTATATGAATTATATTTTAAATTACTAAAAGGAGGCAGAACCGCTTTTTATATATTTAAACTAAAAACTATATGTAGCTGAAACCTTTATATATTTTTGATTTTCATCTTTTACACTACTTGCTGTATAATCTGTAGGTTGAAAGTATATAGATGTAGCATAAGTTACGTTATTAAAAGCTCTACTTAAATCAAGCCCATATCTATTTCTTGATTTTTCTTTGGTAGTACTATAATTGCCACTAGAATCTTTAACTTTATACTTACCTAATTCCATTCTTACCCATGGAGAGATAGTTGTTTTTCCAATTTTTGTAGATACTTTTGCCCTTAGTTGATTTTCTACCTCACTTGAATGATTTGATTTATTTAAGTTGTCTTTTAGGTAATTATAAATTTGAGCAGTTAATGTATAATTAGGTATTCCCGTATATTTTACTCCTGTTACAAGTTCGTAAGTTCCACAATAATCACCAATTATACCTGTTTTATCTGTTTTATCTTTTGTAAATAACCAATCTCCTTCAACAGTAAAACTCTTGCTTATAGGATATGACCAAATAGGTTCAACTCTATAAGAGATAAAGTTTTCGCTCTTAACTATGTTTTCATCATGACGAATTCCATATTTTAGATTAATGGTACTTCCTTTTTCTCCTTTAAATAGTTGATTAGTAAAATAGACTTCTGTTCTTACTCTTGAAGATGCATCAGTAGTTCCTGCAGAGTTGTCATCATCACCGATAAAATCATAATCAGTTGTGCTTGAATTTAAACTTAAAGTTGCTTTGTCAGACAAAGTATGGTTAACACTTACTCCCATAATTACAAGATCCTGTTTTTCTGAACCTTCCTCGTAGTCATTTGCTTCCACTTCGATATAAGGTGTAACCGTAGTTTTTGCATAAGTTGGAAGAGCCATTGTAACTAATAAAATACTTGCCAAAATCAATCCTTTTTTGTTCATAAGATCTCCTTTTTATATGTTTTTTTGTAAGCTTTAATTTTCTTATAATGTAACGCCTGATTTAAATATTGCAAGATTTCTGAATTGATTTATCTCATTTTTACTTTTTTTCCCATTGGAGATTTCTATTATTAACTCAATAAGAGTTTCTAGAGTATCTTCCATGCTTTTATCTTCTACCAAAACTCCCGCATTAAAATCAAACCAGTTAGATTTTTTGTTGTATATATTACTATTTGTAGCAACTTTTACTGTAGGGACAAAACCTCCAAAAGGAGTTCCCCTACCTGTAGTAAAGATAACCATATGACAACCGCTAGCTGCCAAAGCCGTTGTAGCAACCAAATCATTTCCTGGTGCACTTAAAAGATTAAGTCCTTTATTTTTCAAGATTTCTCCATATTTTAATACGTCTATAACTTCACTTTTTCCTGATTTTTCAATTGCTCCCAAGGATTTTTCTTCTAAGGTAGTTATACCGCCTTTTTTATTTCCCGGAGAGGGATTCTCATAAATTTCTTGATCATGTTTTATAAAATATTCTTTAAAGTCATTTATAAGATTAACTGTTTTATCAAAAGTTGTTTTATCTTTTGCTCTTTCCATAAGGAACATCTCTGCTCCAAACATTTCTGGAACCTCTGTAAGAACAGTAGTTCCTCCATAGTTTATTAAGTAATTAGAAAATTCACCTAATAAAGGGTTAGCAGTTATTCCTGAAAAAGAGTCAGATCCTCCACATTCAAGACCAACAATCAATTCGTTAATTTCAGATTCCACACGTTTATCATTTTTCATGGTGTTATAAAGTTCTTTCAGAAGTTCAACTCCTGCTTCTACCTCATCTTCTACATCTTGAGTAATAAGAGTTCTTACTCTGCTTTCATTATAATCACCAAGAGTGTTCATAAAGATATCCAGTTGATTATTCTCGCATCCTAATCCAAGCACAAGAACTCCTCCTGCATTCGGGTGTTTAACCATATTTTGTAGTATAACTTTTGTAGTTTCATGATCTTCACCTAACTGAGAGCATCCGTAGTTATGAGAAAACATAAAGACTCCATCAATTTCCTGAGGGTTTACTTCTTTTATAAATCTTTCTTTGATGAGTTCTCCTACACCGTTTACACAACCTACAGTAGGAATTATCCAAAGTTCATTTCTTATACCAATATTTCCATGAACTCTTTTATAAGCATTAATTTTTTTATTTGGGATAGTAACTTTAAACTCTTCTATTTTTTTTTCATATTTGTATTCTAAAAGCTCTTTTAAGTTAGTTTTTAGATTGTGAGTATGAACATGCTCTCCACATTCGATATTATTTAAAGCGTGACCTATGGCTACTCCATATTTAATTATATTTTCACCGTATTTGATGTCTTTTATAGCTATTTTATGACCTTGATTTACATTGTTTTTTAAAACAATATTTTGTTCGTTATCTATTTGAATAATACATCCGGCTTCCAGATTTTTTAAAGCGATTATAACATTATCTTTTTTATTGATTTGTACATAACTTTTCAAATGGAAAACCTCCTTAAATTACTAAATTTTTTTTCGCTGAAGTTACCCAGTCTTTTGGAAAAACATTTGCAAGGAAGCCTTGCTGTGGAGTTTGGGATAATGCCAGATATTCTCACCTCTATCCACACTAACATATATAAATGGGGTACATAATTTTCAGTTATTCATTAGAAATAATTAAAAAAAACTTTTTATATTTCATTATATTCTTGAGGGACCCGACCAAATGATATGGCCGAGTTATGATGACATGAAAAATTTTATTTTATTTGGGTTAATACTTCTTTAATACCTTTTTCTTCTATTAATTTAAGATAATAGGCAAGTATATCTTTGAATCCTTCTATTTCATTTAAATCTCTATTCCAGAACTGTTTGTGAGCCAGAACTTTTTCTGCAATATCTGAAAGAGAGATTTGTTCTTTGTCATATGAATTCCAAAGCTCTTTATAGAAATCTAGAATGTTTTTATCATCATTTAGTTCTATAATTTCTTGACCTCTTTTACCTCTGTAAAAAAGAATTGTAGATGCTAAAGAAAAAACTAACCTATCAGGGAGTTTATTAAACTTATTTTTATATTCCAATAATTGAGGCATTACTCTAGAATTAAATTTTGCCATTGAATTTAGGGATATAGCCATTAATTTATGTTTAATATACGGATTTCTAAATCTTGATATTACTGCTTTTGAGTATTCTTCAAGTTCATTTTTATCCATGTTAATAGCAGGAATTATCTCTTGAGAAAGAGTATTTTTTATAAACTGCCCAACAATTTCATCCTCTACGCTTTCTTTAACAAAATCATGTCCATATAGATAAGCAACGGGAACCATAGCTGTATGAGCGCCGTTTAAAATACCAACTTTTCTAGTTTTGTAAGGTTTTATATCATCTACTATTTTTATATTAAGATTAACCTCTTTTAATTTAAATTCATCCTCTAACCATTTGGGACCTTGGATTACAAATAGATAAAAATATTCAGAAGTTGTAATGAAATTATCTTTATATCCTATCTCATTTTCTATAGACTCCATTTCTTCTTTTGGATATCCTGTTACTATTCTATCAACAAGTGTAGAGCAGAAAGTGTTTGACTCTTCCAACCAAACTTTAAAATCATCTTCTAAATTCCATAATTGAATATACTGAAGAATTACCTCTTTAAGTTTTTCACCATTATAATCAATTAACTCACATGGGATGATTACAAAACCTTTATCTTTTGCTTTATCAAATTTTTTATATCTTTCAAAAAGTAATCTTGTTAGTTTAGCAGGAAAACTTTTTGGAGGAGTATCTTCAAATTTATCGTTGGAATCAAAAACTATTCCTGCTTCAGTAGTATTAGAAAAAATATATTTGAAACTTTCTTCTTCAGCCAATTTTAGAAATTGGTCATATTCCTTATAAATAGGAATCTCTCTGTTTACCGATTTGATTATTCTGTAATCTTTAACTACTTCTTCCTTTTCATTGAGCCCTCTAATTAGAGTCGTGTATAATCCGTCTTGAGTATCTAACAGTGGTGGAAACTCTGTATCGATAGCTCTAACCATTACTATTCCAGCATCAAAATTAGTATGTTCATTAATCAAATCTATTTGCCAGTCCACAAAACATCTAAGGAAGTTGCCTTCTCCAAATTGAATAATTCTATTAGTATATATTTTTCTACTATATAAATTTTTTATATTTTCCAAATTTTTCACCTGTTCCTATCATATTTAATTATTTAGAGAAGTTACGCACTCTGCTCATACGCCGTTGGCGCATGAATACGGGGAGTTGGCCCGAACCCCACGGCAAGGTATCCTTACCAATCCTTTTAGTAAAACAGTACGTAACTACAGTTATTTAGTTTGAATTCCAAAATAATTTTCAGCATTTGTATAACAAATATTTTGAACCATTTCCCCCAGCAGTTTATAATCTTGCGGAGCTTCTCCATCTTCTACCCATTGTCCAATCAGGTTACAAAGAATTCTTCTAAAGTATTCGTGTCTTGTATATGAAAGGAAACTTCTCGAATCTGTAAGCATCCCTACAAATCTACTTAATAAACCTAAATTTCCAAGCGAAATCATCTGTCTTATCATTCCATCTTTTTGGTCATTAAACCACCAACCTGATCCAAATTGTATTTTCCCGGGGATTCCTCCTCCTTGAAAACAGCCAATTAGAGTTCCTAAAGCTTCGTTGTCTCTAGGGTTTAATGTATATAAAATTGTTTTTGGTAGTTCATCAGTAGAATCTAACTTATCCATAAATTTAGCCAGACTTTCTATATATGAATAATCAGCGATAGTATCAAATCCTGTATCTGCTCCCAAAGTGTTATACATTCTAGTATTATTGTTTCTTCTTGTGCACATATGTAGTTGCATAACCCAATCTCTTTTATTGTATTCTTTTGCTAAAAAAGTCATAACCGCAGTTTTAAATTTGTCTATTTCTAATTTTGTGATATCATTTCCCTTTATTTTTTTAGAAAAAATTTCTTCTAACTCCTCTAGAGTAGATTCTTCGTAAACAGGAGGATCTAATGCATGGTCAGAAATTTTACATCCCATTTCATCAAAGAAATTAATTCTGTTTTCTAAAGCTTTTGTCAATTTTTCAAAACTGTTTATCTCTTTGCTTTCAACTTTTGAAAGCTCCTTTAACCAAGGAAAAAAAGTTTCTTTATCTATATTAAAAGCTTTATCAGGTCTAAAGGCAGGTAACACTTTTACGTCAAAATTATAATCTTTTGCAATTAAGGCATGGTATTCTAGTGTGTCTACAGGATCATCTGTAGTGCAAATAACTTTTACATTAGATTTCATAATTAGCTCTTTAGCTCTAAATTCATCTTTTGCCAAAAGTTCATTACATTTTATCCAAATATCCTCAGCAGTTTCTCTGCTCAAAAGTTCGTTTATTCCAAAATATTTTTTTAATTCAAGATGAGTCCAGTGGTAAAGAGGATTTCCTATGCAATTTTCTATTGTTTCTGCCCATTTCATAAACTTTTCTTTGTCATCAGCATCACCTGTAATGTATCTTTCATCTACCCCATTGCTTCTCATGGCTCTCCATTTGTAATGGTCACCACCTAACCATATATCCGTAATATTTTTGTATTTTTTGTTTTCTGCAATTTCCTTAGGGTTTAAATGACAATGATAATCGTATATTGGCATCTCTTTGGCAAAATTATGATATAACTTTACTGCTACTTCATTTTGCAATAAAAAATTATCGCACATAAATGTTTTCATACACTCGCTCCTTTACTTATTCTTTAATTAAAAAAACACTGTTATTATTTGATACATAATTTATACAATGAGATGATTTTTAATTCCATTAGAATTCTTGTGTTTTTTTTGTTTTTTATTGGTTTTTATTCTGTTTTAGGATAAAAAGTATTGTTTTGGTAAAAAAAACACTGTAACAGAATGTTTTCTTTATTGAAAAAAAATAGAAATATGGAATTTTAAGTTTTTCTGAGAAAGATTTTAGATAAAATCAAAAAAAGAAAAGTGATAGAAATCTTAAAAATTAAGATTTCTATCACTATAAGAGGCAGATTGTACACAAAATATAAATTAATTTCCTAATTTTCTGGAAATTTCCAAACTTGTTTTTAAAAGTTCTACAGCTTCGCTTTTAATATTACGATCTTTTGAAGAAAGTCCAGAAATACTAATAGCACCAACAAGTTCATTTTTAAAATTAAAAATAGGAGCACCTATGCAAAGCATATGTTTTTCAACTTCCCCACGATCTACAGCATATCCGTCAACTCTTATTTCTTCTAACTCTTTTAGCAGCTCCTCTTTATTAAGACTAAAAGGAGTCTTCTTTTCAAAAGATTGCATATTAATCAAATTATTTGAAAGCTCAATAGGTAAAAAAGCAAGAATAGCTTTACCTAAAGAGGTGCAATACATAGGATTAGTACTTCCTATGCCCGAAGTTGTAATAATTGCTTTTTTGGATTCGTGTTTTGAAATATAGACAATCTCTCCCGAATTTTCTACTGCATAAAATACAGTTTTTTCGGTTTTGTCTGCAAGGTCTTGAAGAGGTTTATCAATAATTTTAAATATTTCTCTGTCAGAGTAGGTATTTCCAATCTGATAACTCTTTAAACCTATTTTATAAAAATTGAATTCCCCCGGATTTTTTTCAAGCATTTCTAAATGTACCAAAGTTTCCAATATGTCGTAAGCACTTGTTTTGGGAATATTCATAGTATCCATAATATCTTTAATTGTTAAACCATTCTTTTCTTTTGCCAAAAGTTCCAGCATTTTGACAGCCCGTTCAACAGTTCTGTTTATTTTCATAAATTTTCCTCAATCCTTTGTTTTATAAAGATTATACCAGAAAAACCCTAAAAAATAAACTATCTTACTACATCAAAGCTATCTTTTTCAAATAAACTTTCAACTTCTGATTTAGACACCAAATTGACATCTCCGAAAATAGTATGTTTTAATGTGGCAGATGCTGCCGCAAATTCAACTTTATATTGATTGTTTTTTTCTTCTAAATATGCAAAAAGGAATCCCGAAGTAAAAGAGTCACCACTACCTACTCTATCTACAATTTCGATATTATATTCTTTTGATACAAAAATTTCTTTACCATCATAGGCGATACCTTTATACTTATTTTCTGAAGCAGAAATAGTTTTTCTTATGGAAGATACAATATATTTAAAACCATATTCAGCCATCACTTTTGGATAAAGCTCTTTATAACACTCTATTCTTTCCTCTTCAGAATAATCTCTTGTAGTTTTCATTCCTAAAATATTAGTAAAATCAAGATATCCTGCAAAAGTAATATCTACATATTTCAATACTTTTTTTATAGAAACAGCCGCTTCTTCTAGTGTCCAAAGTTTGCTTCTATAATTAAAATCAAAGCTGACTGTAATACCTCTTGTTTTTGCTTCTTTCATAAAATATTCTGCTAAATCACATATTTTTGAGTTTAGTCCTAAAGTTACTCCAGAAACATGAAAAAGAGAGACATCTTTAAAAATAAAATCAAAATCAAAATCATTTATTGTTGCGTTGGAAAATGATGAATTTTTTCTGTCATAGATGACTTTACTATTTCTGGTAGAAAATCCATTTTCTAAAAAATAAGAACCGATTCTTTCGCCACCTACTGCAATGTTATCAGTATTTACTCCAAAACCTCTTAAGTGACGAAGAGCAGCATTTCCCAGCTCATTATCAGGAACTTTGGTAACAACAGCAGTACTAATTCCCAAAAGAGAAAGGTTTACAGCAACATTTGTTTCTGCTCCCCCGTAATTAACATCAAATACAGTAGAATTTATTATTCTTTTATTGTCTGGAGGAGATAATCTTAGCAAGATTTCTCCTAAAGTAACCACCTTTTTTTTCATCTAATTATTCACCAATCCTCTAGCTTCTCTTACTTTTTGAACAAATTCTTTAGCTTTTGCAACAATTTCTTCATAAGATCCACTTGTCAATTGTCCTCCTGCACCTACAGCTATAACACCATTTTTTATCCATTGATCTACATTTTCTATACTAACTCCACCTGTAGGCATAATGTTTATTTGAGGAAGGGGAGCTTTTACTGCTTTTATAAAAGATGGTCCAAAAGCACTACCTGGGAACATTTTTATTATATCGCAACCTGATTCCATAGCAGTTACCATTTCTGTAATAGTCATACATCCAGGCATATAAGGAATTTGGTATCTATTACAAAGTTTAGCTGTATCTGGGTCAAAAGCGGGGGAAACAATATATTCTGCTCCTGCTAGTATTGCGATTCTTGCAGTTTCAGAATCAAGAACACTTCCTGCTCCAACAAGTAATTTTTCAGTTGGAATAGTTCTTTTTAGTTCGGCAATAACTTCTGAAGCTCCTGGAACGGTATATGTTACTTCAACAGCAGGAATTCCACCGTCGATACATGCTTTGGAAACATTGATTGCTTTTTCGATATTTTCTTCTCTTATTACGGCAACTACACCGACTTCTTTAATTCTATTTAATACTTCAAATTTTTCATAAAACCCTCCTTAAATTCTTATATACGAACTAAGTTCATATATGAGTTTTTGAAAGTCTACTCTCTTTATTTTTTTTGTCAAAAAAAATAAATAAATTCTATCTTGGGTTTAGTATTTTAAATGAGATAATAAAAATTGTACTTGATATTCCTAAAAAACTGTTGTATATTTACCAATGTACAAGGCATTAAGAATACTATTCCACACTTTTGGTGTGTAGAGAACGGAGGTAAAACTATGATTTTTGGAAATATAAATAATTTAAGAGATGAAAAAGCATTTCCTCAGATAATTTTGGAAGGACTTGGACATCTGAAAAATGAAGAATGGTCAAAAAAAGAAAATGGGAAATATGAGATAAAAGGACAGGATATGTTTATTATAATCTCTGAATATGAAACAACTCCTGAAGAGCTTAAAAAACCTGAAGTTCATAAAAAATATATCGATATTCAGTACATTTTTGAAGGAGAGGAAATAATTAAAGCTGTTGCAGATACAGGAGAAAATAAGGTTTTTTCTGAGTATAATGAAAAAAATGATATTATGTTTTATGAAAGTGCATCTGAAGAAGCCACTCTTATTATGACTCCGGGAACTTTTGCGGTATTTTATCCAAGTGATGTGCACAAACCCGGATGCAATTGCAAAGGCGTAAGCAAAATAAGAAAGGCTGTCCTGAAAATAAGCATTGATTTATAATTTGTTTGGATAGTAATAACCAAAAATAAAACAGGTACTGGAATCTCTAAGATTTCAGTACCTGTTTTATTTCTTATATCCAAGCTCTTCTGAAATTTTTTGAGAGCAATTTTTCAGAAAACTTATAGACTCATTAAATAGTTCATTGTTCATTTTACTTTTGGGAAAAGTTACACTGATTGCATGTTGAACCTCGCCGTTGTGTGAAAAAACAGGAACTCCTATACAGAATACGTTAGGTTCATGTTCTTCATTGTCAGTAGCATATGAATTTTTCTTAATTTCTTCTAGTTCTATTTTCAGTTCACTAAGATTAGTTATTGTTTTTGAAGTAAATTTTATAATACTTTTTTCCATTAATGCCCATTTTTTATCTAACTCAGCTTCACATAAAGATGCCAAATAAATTTTACCAACAGCTGTTGCGTACAGAGGTCCTCTCTTTCCAATAAAAGAATTTGCTCTAAAACTATTATTTTTGGGATGAATTACATCCAGATATATGGCTTCTATTCCCTCAAACATAACGAGATGAGTAGTTTCATTTGTTTTCATAGAGACTTCCATCAAGTAAGGTTTAACAATATCAATAATACTAATATCATTTAATAATTTATTTCCTAAACCTAATACCTTAAGAGTCAGTCTGTAATAGTTATCATTTGTTTTTGTTATATAGCCGATGTCCATAAGAGTAAATATGATTCTATAAATAGAACTTTTATGCATTTCCAATTGTTCTTCAAGTTCTTTTATGTTTAAACCTTTTTCATTTTGGCTTAAGACTTCAATGAGACTAAAAGTTTTTATAACTGATTGTATATTACTAGAATGAGTACTCACAATAAGACATTCCTTTCTCTGCAAATTTTAAAAAAATTATAACACAAATAATTTGATAAAGCAATCCTATAGAAATTGAGCTTTACCAATCGTGAAAAACTAAACAATTATTTTGAAAAAAAGTTGTTGACAATATTTGAAATAGGATATAGAATCATCTTATATCGAAATTCGAAACATCATTTCGTATTGCGAAAAAAGGAGGAGTAATTAATGAAAGCCATGGAAATTAGAGAACCGGCAAATTCGAAAGATGCAAAACATTATACTACAGAAAGATTAAGAGAAGAATTTTATATACCTCAATTATTCAAATTAGATGAAATGAAGCAAGTGTACAGTCATATTGACAGAATCATTACAATAGGGGTGTGTCCTAGTAAAACAGTAATATCTTTAGATAAAACATTGATGTGTTTAAAACTTTGGGAACAGATTTTTATCTTCAAAGAAGAGAGTTAGGGATAATTAATATTGGTGGAGACGGATTTGTTACTGTAGATGGAGAAAAATATACATTAAAATCAAAAGATGGATTATATATTGGACTTGGAAAAAAAGAAGTATTATTCGAAAGTGATAGCACAGATAATCCTGCAAAATTTTATTGTTTAAGTGCACCTGCTCACAAAGAATACCCTAATGTTCACATAGATATAAATAAAGCAAAAAAAGTTCCTATGGGTGAAAATTCAAAATCAAATAAAAGAATCATTAATCAATATATCCATCCAGATGTAATGGAAACATGTCAATTATCTATGGGACTTACAGAAATGGAAGAAGGAAATGTATGGAATACAATGCCTTGTCATACACATGAAAGAAGAATGGAAGTATATATGTATTTTAATTTGCCTGAAGATGGTGTGGTATTTCATTATATGGGACAACCAACAGAAACAAGACATATTGTAATGAGAAATGAAGAAGCAGTAATTTCTCCAAGTTGGTCTATTCATAGTGGTTGCGGAACTTCAGCATACTCTTTTATTTGGGGAATGGTTGGAGAAAATAAAACATTTAATGATATGGATCATGTTGATATGAAAGATATTAAATAATTAAATTTAAAACAAGGAGGAAAAAAATGATATTAGATAAATTTAGTTTAGAAGGAAAAGTAGCAATAGTAACAGGATGTAGTACAGGACTTGGACAAGGAATTGCATTGGGTCTTGCAGAAGCAGGGGCACATATTGTAGGAGTAGATTATGTAGAAGCTCCAGAAACTAAGGAAAAAATCGAGAAATCAGGTAAAAAATTCCTTGGAATTACAGCAAATCTTATGACTATAGAACCTATTCAAGATATTATAGATAAAGCAGTAAAAGAGTTTGGAAAAGTAGATATATTAGTTAATAATGCAGGAATAATAAGAAGACAAGATGCAATAGAGTTTTCTGAAGAAAACTGGGATGATGTAATGAATATTAACTTAAAAACAGTATTTTTCTTTTCTCAATCAGTTGCAAAACAATATGTAACACAAGGAACAGGTGGAAAAATAATCAATATTGCGTCAATGCTTTCATACCAAGGAGGAATAAGAGTTCCATCATATACAGCAAGTAAAAGTGCAGTAATGGGAATTACTAGAGCCCTTGCAAATGAGTGGGCTAAAGATAAAATAAATATAAATGCAATTGCACCAGGATATATGGCAACAAATAATACAGCTCCTTTAAGAGGGGATGAAGAGAGAAGCAAAGCTATATTAGATAGAATTCCTGCAGGTGAATGGGGAACTCCAGAAGATTTAGCAGGAGCAGCAGTATTTTTGGCTTCGGCAGCTTCAAGTTATATAAATGGTTATACTGTAGCTGTTGATGGTGGATGGCTTTCAAGATAAATTTTTAAATATATATACTAAATTAACCTTTTGAGATAAAGTTGTGTTAAAGATTAAAAAGAACCTATATTTAATATTAATTTATATTAAAGTAAGGGTTCTTTTTAATAAATATGAAGCTTATAAGTTTTTATTAATAAAAATATATTTTCTAGAAATCTAAAATTTTAAATGTTAAGGAGAGTTAATTAATGAAAACTTCACAAGAAATAATTGAAACATATACAAAAAAAGCTGAAGAAGATTTAATGAAATCAAAAGGAATAAGTGGCATGAGTATTTATGAGTTTGAAAATAGAGATTATACTTTTTTGAAAAAATCAGATTACGAAAATCTTATTCTAGATTTAGAAAAAGCGAAAAAATAAATTTTATTTGTTAAGTTATTAATTATTCATATTTTTGATTCGTCAAAGGTCTCTCCCTTATTCCCTATAATAGACCTTTGACGAAGTATTTAAAGATTTAAATTTAGTGAAACCTGAACAAAAATTAATTTTAGGAGGCTCTTATGGGTGAATCTGTTTTATTAGAGGCTAAAAGATGCTTACAGTGTAAAAAACCTCTTTGCAAAGAGGGCTGTCCAGTAAATACTCCAATAAATGAAATAGTGAAAATGCTTTTAGAAGGGCAAATAGAAGAAGCAGGAGAAAAGCTTTTTAAAAATAACCCTTTATCAATTGTTTGTTCATTAATTTGTCCTCACTCTAAACAATGTGAAGGACACTGTATTTTAGGAAAAAAAGGAAAGACTATACAAGTTGGTCATATAGAAAATTATATTTCAGATTATTATCTAAATCTGATTCCTATAAAATATGAAATAGATAAAAATAAGAAAGTTGCTATTATTGGAAGTGGACCAGCAGGTATAACTATTGCATTTATCCTTGCAAGCAAAGGATATGATATTACAATTTTTGAAGCACATGATAAAATAGGAGGAGTCATGCGTTATGGCATTCCTGAGTTTAGACTTCCTAAAGATATACTGGATAGAATCAAAGAAAAACTGATATATATGGGAATAAAAATAAGACCAAATACACTCATTGGTCCTACAATAACTATAGATGACCTTTTTAGGGACAATTATAGAGCAATATTTATAGGAACAGGAGCTTGGAAACCTCAAGATTTATCACTCAAAGGTGAAACGTTAGGGAATGTCCATTATGCAATAGATTATTTAAAAAATCCAAATGTATATAATTTAGGTAAAAAAGTTTCCATAATCGGCGCAGGGAACGTGGCTATGGATGTGGCAAGAACAGTATTAAGAAATGGGTCTAAAGAAGTAAGTATTATTTTTAGAGCAGGAGAAGAACATATTGAAGCTGATAAAATTGAAGTTGAGTATGCCAAAGTTGACGGAGTAAAATTTAAATATTATACAATGCCTTTGGAGATCTTAGATGAGGGAATAAATTTTGTAAAAACAGAAGTAAAAAAATCTGAAGATGGTGTAGATATAGTATATACGCTAGATAATACAGAAGGATTTATACCTTCAGATTCTGTCATTATAGCAATAGGTCAAGGACCGCGCGCAAATATAGTATCTTCAACCAAAGGAATTGAAGTAAGCTCTAAAGGACTTCTTTCAACTGATGAGTTTGGACGAACTAGTAGGCAAGGTGTCTTTGCGTCAGGAGATGTGGTTACTGGAGCTAAAACAGTAGTAGAAGCTGTAAAACTTTCTAAAAAAGTTGCTGAAGTTATTGATGAGTATGTAATGAGTTTGGCGAATATATAAATATATTCTTAAAGTAATGATGTTTAGGTGGTTCTGGTGCAAAAATAGAATTTGTATGATATAATCAACTAAAATTCTAAAATATGGAGATAGTGATGACATAAAATTTATTTGAAAACACTTTCAAACTTTTAATATTCAAATTCTAATAAAAGATCTTTGCATAAACTAGAAAACTAAAAAATATACCTTATTTTGTGTAAAATTTAGTTCTTATAATACATTTAAGCTAAAATTTGTCTTTTCTAAATGTTTTAGCCCTTGTTTTTTCTGCCCTTTTATCCTGTTTTTCAGGATTTTGGGCAGACTTATCCCTTTTATAAGGAATAACTTGCTTTTTTTATGTTAAATGATAAGGATTTTAACATGTACTCTAACTCAACTTTTCTTTGGCTTATGTATCTACATCTTGTATATCCAAAATGTAATTTAAGTAAACCAAAGGTTTGTTCCACTACATATCTAAACTTACTTATTTCTCTATTGTGTTCATTCTCTTCTGTTGTTAATTTCTTTGATTTTGTAGCTTTTAGCATGATTTTATCTAATAAGTTTCTAGATTCTAAAATACTACTATTTCTAGCGCTTGTATACCCTTTATCTGCTAAAACTGGAAGCCCTTCTTCTAACATTATCTCATTTAGAATTGATTCTAAATGTTTTGTATCTGATTCATTAGCACCTGTTACTACTCCACCTAAAATATAGCCTTCTTTATTTACCGAATTATGAATTTTGTAACCGTATAAGTATTTGCCATATTTCTTTATCCATGTAGCTTCTTTATCATCAGAATAACTTGTTACTATTTTAGTTTCAGAAGTTATCTCTTCCGTATTTTCTTCTTTTCTATCTTCTGTAACTAAATCATCTATTTTTTTAGGTCTTCTGTTTGATGAAATTATTGTTGCATCAACAATAGCACCATTTTTTACCAAGATTCCTTTTGATTCAAGCTGTCTATTAACTTCCAAAAATAGTTTTTTGTCCAGATTATTTTTTACTAACGAGTTTCTAAACCTTGATATAGTTGAATGGTCTGGTGTATCGCTTTCAATAGAAAGATTCAAAAATTTAATGAAAGAAATTCTATCATTAATAGCTTCTTCTACCTTAGTATCACTTAAATTAAACCAAGTTTGAAGAAGTAGTATTTTAAAAAGTAATAATTCAGAGTATGGTGGTTGACCTATAGCATTAAAACCTCTTTTAAGATTCGATTTAAGTATTTTTTCAATAGAATCCCAATCAAGTAAAGTACTAACACTTATTAAAAAATTATTTTTACCTTTATTTCCTATTGCTAAATCTCCAAACCCAAATTTTACATTTTCTTTATACATAAACGACTCTCCTTTTCAAATTTATATCTTATTATATCAATAAAATCAAAGGATTTAAACTAGTTTTAACTCATTTCCCGTGCAAATCTCTCTCTTAACGGTAACTTATTCTAGAACATA
>Ga0183099_1001227_pt1 | contig 15339 bp, 13 predicted proteins | sample Biomet1_FD_127788 | JGI IMG/M metagenome (GOLD analysis project Ga0183099, IMG submission 127788) | Microbial communities from bioreactor (seeded with anoxic lake sediment) at LBNL, California, USA - Biofuel metagenome 1 | ecosystem: Engineered > Bioreactor > Anaerobic > Unclassified ... | reverse complement strand
TTTTCTGCTGCCAATGGTTCATCTTCTACGATAATGCAAGATAAAGTCATAACTTAATGATTAATTGAACCTTAAAGGTATTTGATTTTTTAATTATTTGCAAGTCATGTTTTCCCGGATACAGCAAAACAAGACGTCTTTTTACATTTTCCAGTCCAACGCCTGATTGAATATCCGGCTTTAGCATTCTTTCCGTATCAAAGTAGTTTACACAAATGAATTCCAATACGTTTCCATTCAAACGAATACTTGTATCAATTACCGGCATGGGCTCTGCATAGCATGAATGTTTAAATGCATTTTCCACAAAAGGGATAAACAACATCGGAACTACTTGTATGTTACTAACATTCGGCTCCGGAAAGGAGAACCTGATATAATCACTATTCTTAAAACGTAATTGCTGAAGTTGTATGTAACTAGTAAGGTAATCAATTTCCTTTTGTAAAGGCACAGCATCCGTTCTGGTCTCATAAATCATATACCTAAGCATCCCGGACAAAGTAATAAGCATTTTTGAGGCATCCTTTGGGGATTTAATGATCAAGGAATCAATGTTATTCAACGTATTGAAAAGGAAATGAGGATTGACCTGTGATTTGAGCAGTTCAAGTTCATTTTTCAGGTTTTTGTTTTCAATCTCAGATTTTACCTGAATATTGGAGAACCATTTTTCAAAACCTCTCACCAGACATCCACATTGAGCAATAATGAAGGAACCGACCATCGGCGGCAAAAGAATATGATAATCAAACAAGTTAAAGTCGAAAAAGATAAGCTTGCAAAATACAAAAAAAACGGCTGAAACCATTACACTTAGAGTAATAGACAGGATGAGATACTTAACAAGCTGGCTTTTCTCAAAGTAACGTATCAGGCAATAATAAGAAACATAAAAAACCACAGCAGCCCAAATAAAATTGATATAAAACTGGGGAGTCAGTTCCTGTAATGCAACTAATATCTCTCCTTTTGGCATAACGATCATTATCAGGTAAAACAATACGTAGACCAGCCAAAAAAGAGTATGGATAAGTATTTTCAGAATATATTTCATGGTTTCATTTAATCTACAAAGCTATTAAAAAAGTTCTATCTGCAAAGGATTTATTACATATTGTTACAATTTCACCATCGGTTTTGAAAACAAAGGAATAGTATAAAATATCATGGGAACCAGACACATTATCAGTATGGCCGGGCTACTGGAACTAATACCGAAAAGAGTAAATTCTGCCACAATACGAATTAGATAGAAAATTGAGAAGAGACTAAGAATGCCATATTTGATAGAACTAGCTAAGAGGGCTTTTGTCTGAAAAACAGGAATAACGCTCATAAAAAGCAGCATCAAGATACAAATGGCATGGTATGTCAGGAAAATAGCCCTGTTCACACTTGATAAACCGTCCAGAGTATTCTCCCAATTAAACATCCGATAAAAGAGTAAGTGGAAGACAACAAAAAACAAGCTGATAAAGCCTGCAATACGTAGTAAGAGAATCTGATTTTTCATATTTATTTTTATGCAAAGATGGGATGCCAAAAGAATAAAACAAAATTTAGTTCACCAAACGGCATATCATGGTTATGAAACGGACAAACTCTGTTACGTATCTGTATTATATTGTTTTAGTAGTCATAGAGCATCATTTTATCCAAAAACTAATATGATTCGTATAAAAATAGATTTTGGTAAAAAAAAATGATATATCTTTGCGGCCAGATAAAAATTAGGTATAAAACTATTCAAGCGATGAATAATTATTTTTTTAAGGTAACATTGATAGGGCTTTTGGTTATGACAGATTTCGGGGCGTTGCATTCAGAGAATAATCATATTCTTAAAACGCCGTTGGTTTCAGAGAGCACAAAACGCAAATCGGAGATTTCGGGAGTTATTAAGGATACGGAGACGGGGGCACCGCTATCTGGAGTGAACATTTACATCAAGGAGTTGAGAACAGGAACATCTACAAATGATAATGGAGAATATCTTGTAAATGTTCCACAAGGGACTTTTACCCTCAGGGTATCTTGTGTAGGATACAAGACAAAGACAGAACAGGTGATGGTTACATCTTCTACCAAAATGAACTTTGGGATGGAATCTGACACAAAGCTAAATGAGGTAGTGGTTTATGCAAATAAGAAAGACCAGAATGTTACCAGTACTAGTATGGGAGTGGAAAAACTCAGTATTGGGGAAATAAGAAAAATGCCGGCATTAATGGGAGAAGTGGATGTGATAAAGGCTATTCAGCTTTTACCAGGAGTTCAGGCTACATCGGAAGGTGGATCGGGCTACAGCGTACGAGGCGGATCGGCGGATCAGAATCTTATCCTTCTTGATAATGCCACTGTGTATAATGCTTCTCACATGTTTGGCTTCTTTTCTGTGTTCAATAATGATGTGGTGAATAACGTGGAACTTTATAAAGGCGATCTTCCTATGAAATATGGCGGACGATTATCGTCTTTGCTTGATGTGCAACTGAAAGAGGACTATACCGGAAAGGTAAGAGGTACAGGTGGTATAGGTCTTATATCAAGTCGACTAATGATAGAAGGTGGCCTGGGAAAGAATACATCGTGGATGATTGGGGGAAGAAGAAGTTATGCGGATCTTTTTCTGAAACTTTCTTCCGACAAATCGCTCAAAGAAAGTTCTATCTATTTTTATGACCTTAATGCCAAGATTACTCACCGGTTTTCTCCTAAAGATAGGTTGTCACTGAACATGTATCTTGGAAAAGATAATTTCGGTTCTTCTGTGGGGCAATTTAACTATGGCAACAGAGTGGCATCACTTACCTGGGGGCATGCTTTCAATGAGAACGTTTTTTCTAAACTGAGCCTGAATGCTACCAATTATCATTATACCCTGCAGTCAAAGATGAGTGAATCGAAAGTGAAGTGGCAATCGGATATCACGGATGTGACATTAAGATGGGATTTTGATCATACTGTTTCTGATTTGATGAAACTGACATACGGGGTAACGAGCACATACCATAACTTTAATCCTGGGCTGATTACCCGACCCACTTATCCGGATTATAAAATGCCTTTATATAATGCTCTGGAGCATGGAATATATATTTCCGCCGAGCAGAAGCTAATGGAAAATATGACTGTAAAATACGGACTCCGGTTGTCTGCATTCCAGAATATGGGTAGTGTGACTTCGTATTCTTATGATGCCAGCCACAATGTGAGTGATTCTACTCATTACAGTGCAGGTAAAGTTTACCATACTTATTATGCGCTTGAACCGAGAGTGGGTGTTGTGTATAAATTGACGGAAAATTCTTCCGTGAAGGCTAATTATGCCCGCAACACTCAGTTTATTCAGTTAGCTAACAGTTCATCTTCAGGCTCACCGCTCGACTTGTGGTTTCCCTGCAGCCCAAATGTAAAACCTCAGAGAGTAGACATGGTATCTGCCGGATATTTCCGCAATTTTAATCAGAATGTATTTGAAACGTCAGTAGAGGTATACTATAAGAAGATGAATAATGTGGTTGACTTTGCAGATCATGCACAGTTGTTGCTGAACTCTAAGCTTGAAGGTGAAATAAGAGTGGGCACAGGGCAGGCCTATGGTGTGGAATTTATGGTAAGAAAGAACACTGGAAAACTGACAGGATTCATTAATTACACCCTGTCACGCTCGGAACGTACTATCCCGGAGATTAACAACGGAAAAACATATCTTTCTCCATACGACAAGACACATTGCGTAAACCTGTCTCTTTCTTATGAGTTGTCTAAGAAATGGAATATATCGGCTAACTGGGTTTATTCTACTGGAAATCCTACGACTTATCCTACTGGACGATTTGAAATTAACGGAGAGTATTTCCCTATTTACTCGGGAAGAAATGAATATCGCAGACCAGACTACCATCGTTTGGATTTGTCTGTAAACTATGTGCCTAAACATAATCCGAAGAAGTTATGGACGGGAGAATGGAATTTTTCTCTGTACAATGCTTATGGTCATAAAAATCCATGGATTATTACTTATGATCAGAATACTCCTTCAGGAGTGCCAGATGCAAATATGACTTATCTTTTCGGAGCTGTTCCTTCTATTACTTACAATTTTAAATTCTAAAGCGATGTTACATAATAGATATTTTTCATACATATTCAGACTCTTCTTTGTTGGTTTGCTGATGTCCTTTTTTAGCTGCACAGAGTCTATAGATATTGACACGGATAATTCAAAGCCTGTTATTGTAATTTACGGTACTATTACTGATATACCTTCTTATCAGGAGGTGAGCATAAGCAGTTCAACGGGTTATTTTGATAATAAGGCTAATCCGAATATTTCGGGAGCAAAGGTTACTATTACATCGGGCAGTGATGTGTATACACTGAACGAAGTGGAAGGTACACCGGGATTATACAGAACAACAACGCAGATGAGTGGTGCACCGGGAAGAACTTACAACTTGCGGGTTGAGGTTGACTATGATGAAGACGGGGTAAATGAGGTATATGAGGCCAATGCAAAGATGGAAGATAAAATTAAGTTGGACTCTATTGATGTAACTAGTCAGCCGCTTTCTCAATACAATTATTTTTCTGTAAATATCAATGCTCAGGATCCGGCTTCTGAAGATTATTACATGTGTCGTTATCAAATAAATGATTCTGTATACAATAAAATAAGCAGATATATAGTTTTTGATGATACAAGTGTTAACAATCAGTATGTAAAAGGATTGTCTGTAGGATATTTCCCTGATATAAATGATAAAAGTCTTTATAGTGATGATGAGGTGAAAGACATGACTTTTATGGCTGAGGGTGACTCTGTAAAATTGCAAATGTGCCGGATAACCAAGGGATACTACAAGTTTCTGTTTCAGTGCCAACAGGAAAAAAATGGTGAGGATCCTTTCTTTGGAGGTCCTTTAAGCAATATCGACACTAATATTTCAAACGGAGGCATAGGCTATTTTGCCGCTTTTGCGGTATCTGAGGCTAAAGGCATTGCTCCGAAACTGAATAGTAATGGAAAATAAGATTGACAATTTCTCTAAGGATTTTCTAACATGTTTTGCCACGAACAAACGTTACAGAGGGTTACATCATGCTTCACTGATATTGTTTGTTCTTGGCTTTATTCTTACTGATACAAAGAGGGATTACACAGGCAACTGGGACTATTATGTAGGTGCTGCCATGTTCAATTATTTCGTTGGAATCATATATTTTAATATGTACGTACTAGTACCCAAACTCTTGTTCAGAGAAAGGGCAGCTTTGTATCTAATTACAATAGGAGGAGTAGCACTAGGAACTTATTTTTTGTTTCTTGGGGTAGAATACACCATATTGAGACCTTATGAACTGGTTAAGATGCCTTTTAATATACCCGACATGCTGGCTAATCTTATAGGTTTCTTCTTTCTTTTTGGAGTGTTTATCGGACCATCTACTTTTCTGAAACTTCTTCAGCAATGGATGAAAGATACTAACCGCATTCATGAGTTGGAAAAGGCTACTATTCAGTCGGAACTGGAACAACTGAAGAAACAGGTGAATCCTCATTTCCTGTTTAATACGCTGAACAATGTAAATGTGCTTACTCAGACTGATCCGGAAAAAGCGTCTCAGGTTCTGACAAGGTTAAGTGACCTGATTCGCTTCCAGTTATATGACAGTGCAAAGGAAAAGATTTTTCTGAATGGAGATATTCATTTTCTGACTGATTACCTCAATCTGGAAAAGATACGAAGAGATAATTTTGAGTTTACCATATCTACTAAGGGAGGGATTAGTAACCAATTGATACCTCCGCTGTTATTTATTCCTTTTGTTGAAAATGCTGTAAAGTATAGTCTGGATGCAGAAAATAAATCATACATTTACCTCGATTTTGAAATAGAAAAAAACATATTGTATTTTGTTTGTGTAAATTCAAAACCACAAAAGAAAATTGCTCCTAACAAAAAAGGTGGCCTAGGGCTGACTAATGTAAGGAGACGGTTGGATTTGCTTTATGAGAAGAAGTATTCTCTGGATATTAAAGATAGTGAGAGTGCTTACCAGATAAATCTCTGTTTAATTCTTAAAAAATAAAACGAAAATGAATTGCATTGTGGTTGATGATGAACCTCTGGCAAGAGAAGGCATCGGGCTCTTAGTTAGCAAAATAAAAGGGCTGAACTTGATTGCCAGCTTGAATAATGCAGATTCCGCCGCAAAGTTTATGTTGTCGGAGTCTGTTGATCTGGTTTTTCTGGATATTCAAATGCCGGGGACCAACGGATTGGATTTTGCTAAAACTATTCCTCAAAATACTCTGGTTATCTTTACAACTGCTTATGCTGAATATGCTCTTAATAGCTATGAAGTGGATGCTATTGATTATCTTTTAAAACCTATAACTTTCAATCGGTTTCAAAAGGCGGTAGATAAAGCTTTTTCTTACCATGATATGCTGCAATCTAAGGTTAATAGTCAAATAGAGTCGGTTGAAACAGATTTTATATTCGTAAAATCCGAACGAAGGATTTTTAAGATTTACTTTAGAGATATCCGTTACATTGAAGGGTTAAAGGATTATGTTGTAATCTACGCACAGGATTTAAAGATAATAACTGCTATCAATCTTAAAAATATTTATGAGCAGCTACCACAAAATATTTTTATTCGTGTGAGTAAATCCTACATTGTCAATCTGTGTCATATAGATTCTTTGGATAATAATGACATCTTGATAGGAACTCAGAGAATTCCTATTGGTAACAGCTTTCGGGAATATCTTTTTAACCAATTTATTTCTAAAAAAATTCTGAATAATAAGTAGGTAGCAGTTTTTATAATCACTGGGGTGCACCTGATTTATTCTCTTTATATGTCAACGTCAAATTAGGATAAATCACTCCGTCCTTGTATACAAACTGATTGGAAAGAATAAAATGACTAAAAAAGTCTATATGCTGAAAGAAAAAGTCCGGAATAAGTCGTGAGCGACTCTCGGAATGAAGGCTAACTTCTCCAATGTTGGCCATTAGCATATAGTTAGAATGAGGTGCAAGATGGGAAATACACTCTTGATAAATGTTATTACCCTCAATTACCTGAGCCTTTTCCACCTGAGTAATATAAGACAGAATACTAACTGGTTCAGGAGCAATCAACAAAAGGTTCTTGTAGAAAACAGCATAAGAGTTGAGATCTGCGTCATTGATACCCGAAAGCTGTGAGAAAACCGTATTCTGAGGAAGTGAATAAAGATAATAGCTCTTAGATCCGGCAAACAACAATTGAGCTTTATGAGGGGCTGGTATTTTAGTCTGCAATATGTCATTCTGAATTAACATATGCAAGTCTTTCTCAGCTTTCACAGAGTCTTTCACAGGAATGTAAAGCAAAGAAAGCGGTCGGCGAATAGAATCTTCTGGATAAAAAGAAATTCCAGCCAAACGGTTAGAGGCATTTCTTTTAAGGAAACGCATTATATGAATATCTGTCCTTTTCACATCATCAGAATATAATGCAAGTGCATATTCTCTTTGTGCAGAATTAGCTGCAATATATTCAAACTGAGAAATGGACATCTCATTCATATAGTAAGTAGACCGTGGAAACTCCTTCCCTGAAATGAGTTCAATTGGAGACTGCTCCTTAAGTGCATTTACAAAAGAAGAACTTGTATCAGCATCCATCGTGATTCCTGAAAGATAAACCGCATCACGACCAAACTTAAGATTCAGTTCGCTCCAGCCTACTTGTTTCATTTTTAGATGCAAAGAAGCAATACTATTGAAACTTTTATGATCTCTAAAAAGTCCAAACACAGGATCAGAAAGGACTGATTTACCACTGATGCGAGTATCTATAACTTGTTCTATGAGTCTTTTGGAATAGCTGGCAGCTACAAACCCTGCCGATTTATAATAACAAAGAAACACGTCTCCTCCCATAGGACATATTTGTATCTCTTCGCCTTTATATGAAGCTGTTTTAAGGGGAAAATCAATAGGACGATTTTTCTGTATCTGCTGTTCAATCCACTCCTCATCTCGAGGGGTAGTACAAAAATAAAGCACTTGGTCCAAGTCTGTTCCTGGAGGATGGAAACTAATCAACATTCGGTTCATCCGTGGACTCAGTCCATGAGGAGCAGACATCGTCAATTCATCAAAATGTTCTCTCAGGTCATTGGCTATCCTTGATAGTCCAAGAGATGAGAGTTCCTTGCTGCAGATTGCATTATTTATTTCTTTTATCAGCGTGGTAAGGTCATTGGTTTCAAACACAGCGGTGCTACCCGACGGAATCAATGAATAAAGATCAACCTCAGTAACTCTTTCACGGGCACTTATGCCCATATAAAAGAACACCCCCATTCCTATGAAAAAGAGTAGAAAAAGTGAAATGACCAATGTTTTTATCCTCAATTTCCGGTTCATAGCTGCGTGCTTTCAATACAATATAAGTATCTTTGTACCGTTATTCTTTTTAGTTAACGTACAAAAGTAATAAATATTCTCACATATAATGAAATATTTGATTAGAAAAGAGATAGCAGGATTTTTTAGTTCAGCAATGGGATATGTAATACTCTTTGTCTGGTTATTGGCGGCATCTCTCATGTTATGGTTCTTTGCTGGAGAGTACAATTTACCGGACGGAGGTTACGCAACACTACGTCCGTTCTTTTCCCTCGCTCCCATCCTTTTCTTACTTTTGGTTCCGGCTACAACCATGCGGATGTTTGCTGAAGAAAAACGAATGGGCACACTGGAACTACTTTTCTCCCGTCCTCTAAAAATAAGTACTATAGTAATGAGCAAGTTCTGGTCGGCCTGGCTACTGATGATTATTGCCCTGCTACCTACTCTACTCTACGTGATAAGTATTTATATGCTAAGTATAGCCGGAATAGACTGGGGAGAAGTAGTAGGGGGATACTGCGGATTACTCTGTCTGCTAGCTGTATTCGTTAGCTTCGGACTGTTTACCTCTTCGCTGACCAGTAATCAGCTAATTGCATTTTTGCTTGCTATACTCCTCTCCTTTACTGCTTTCTACGGATTTGAACTAATAGCAAGTCTCACCACAAATGGCAGTATGCACAATGGCTGGGTGCAACTAGGCATTCAGGCTCATTACCAATCTATGGCAAGGGGAGTAATCGACACACGAGACCTGATATATTTTACCTCTCTTACTTTCTTCTTTATTTATCTCACTGTACAAGTAAACGCACGTAAACGATGAAAAAGAAAATTTTAAAAGGATTCGGATTGCTGGCATTACTTCTGATTGTAAACCTGTTTTCTTCTCGTATCTTCATAAGAACAGATCTCACTGCTGAAAAACGGTATACTCTCTCCGATCAAAGCAGGAAACTAATTAAAAGTCTTGATAAACCGCTGGAGGTAATACTTTATCTGAATGGCGATCTGAATCCGGCATTTGACCGTCTGCACACATCAACAACAGACATACTGGATGAACTTTCTGTTTATGCCTCTCACGGAATTATTCTGAGAGAAATCAATCCATCAGCTGCTCCTGATGAGAAAACCCGCCGGGAACATTACTTAAGAATGGATCAACGAGGCATGAAAGGACTCTCTGTCAATGAGCACGACCGTGAAGGTAAGCTTTCATCAAAAGTTATCTATCCTTGGGCGGAACTAGTATATAACGGAGATACAATTCCGGTGAGCTTACTTAAAAAGAATTTAAATCTTACGCCACAGGAAGTACTTAATACTTCTGCCGGAGAACTGGAATACAATCTTACCGAAGGAATCCGGATTCTTACGCTTACTAACCCGAGCAGAATAGCTTTTATTGAGGGGCACGGAGAATGGACCGAACCGTATGTATACGAAGCAACTAATCTTTTAAGCAAATATTATAATGTAGACAGAGGACAACTAAGTGGAAATCCCGAAGAATTACTGCCTTACAAAGTTTTGATTATAGCTTCACCACAAAAGGCTTTCAGTGAAAAAGAGAAATTTGCATTGGATCAATATCTGATGAGTGGTGGAAGTATTCTATGGCTTGTGGATGGAATAAAGGTCTCTATGCAGGAATTTGATGGCACAGGAGAATCATCAACTCTAAAACAGGATGTAAATCTGGATGATCTACTTTTCACTTACGGAGTTAGAATTAATCCGGTAACTATACAGGATATGCAATGTACTGCTATCCGCCTTGCCTCATCGGAGGCTGGATCAAAAGAGGCATTTACTACCCTTCCGTGGTACTTTGCACCATTACTTATTCCTTCAACAGAAAACGTAATTACACATAATCTTTCGCCACTTAAATCAGAATTCGTGAGTACTATTTCTTTTGTGGGTAACAATCAACTAAAAAAACAAGTATTGCTTACCACTTCTCCAAATGCACACACCTTGCCCGTACCAGAAAAAGTAAGTCTGCGTTATGTAGAAATGCCAGCAGAAACATCTTACTTCAATGAGCCCAATCTGTCCGTAGCCGGACTAATAGAAGGAGAATTCCCTTCAGCCTTTATCAATCGTCTTACTCCTGATAGCTGCATTGAGCTGCCACAAGGCAGATTACAACAGAGCAAGAACACAAGAATGATTGTGGCAGCTACCGGAAGTATCATTAAAAACGAATGGAAAGGACAGCGTGAAGCGGCGCAACCTGTTCCACTTGGATTCGATGAAGTGTCTGGTGAGCAGTTGGGAAATGCAGAATTCATGACTAATGCAGTAAATTATCTGGCAAGAAACGATCAATGGCTAAATCTTCGTTCTCGTAATTATAAGCTACGACTACTTAACAAGCAAGCCATCAATGAGCAAAGAAGATTATGGGAAATAATAAATATAGCTATTCCTCCTATCCTACTTTTAATAGCAGGATTCACATATTCAAGATACCGAAAACGAAGGGAATAACATTACTAGTGTCAATAATTGCACTATTTATGCCAAATACTCCTCACTAATTCACTCTGTGTTTTATTATCTTTGCGGTAAATAAACTAGTAACCAATAAAATTAATAACACAATGAGAAAAGTATTCGGAATAATTCCCCTGCTTTTAGTAGCTCTCCTTGCCAACGCTAATCCAATAGACAAAGCATGGGAAGAGTGCGCAAAGATTGAAAAACAAATAAAAAAGACATCATTTCCTCAACGCACATTCTTAATTACTGATTTCGGAGCAAAAGCTGAAAATGAGGCAGAACCTTGTCACGATGCTATAAACCAGGCAATAGTTATCTGCAATCAAGCTGGAGGTGGAACTGTTATTATTCCTAAAGGAGTATTCTATACAGGACCTATCACATTAAAGAGTAATGTAAATCTTCATTTTGAAGATGGAGCTACACTGAAATTCTCTACAAATCAGAAACTTTATTATCCTGCTGTACTAACCCGTTGGGAAGGGCTGGATTGCTGGAATGCTCATCCGCTGATTTATGCTTACGGTGAAACAAATATTGCCATTACAGGTAAAGGAACAATTGACGGGCAAGGAGCCAATGATAACTGGTGGAAAATGTCAGGTGCCAAACAATTTGGTTGGAAAGAAGGTATTGTTGCACAAAAGAATGGCGGACGTGAACGTTTGTTGATGTACGGAGAAACTTCCATGCCTGTTTATAAGCGTTATATGGCACCGGAAGATGGAATGCGCCCTCAGCTTATCAACTTCCATTCTTGCAACACGATTCTGATTGAAGATGTAAACTTACGCAATTCACCTTTTTGGGTAATTCATCCTCTGTTTTGTGAAAGCATGATTGTACGTGGAGTAAATATTCTAAGCCACGGACCTAACAACGATGGTTGCGATCCAGAATCAAGTAAGAATATATTGATAGAAAACTGTATATTCAATACAGGCGATGATTGCATTGCCATTAAATCGGGGCGAAATGCAGACGGACGTAAATGGAATGTTCCAAGTGAGAATATTATCGTACGTGGTTGCACTATGAAAGACGGACACGGAGGTGTTGTTATTGGTAGTGAAATTTCCGGTGGATATAAAAACTTATTTGTAGAAGACTGCAAGATGGATAGCAAAAATCTGGATCGTGTAATCAGAATCAAATCAAGTACATGCCGTGGAGGTTTGATAGAAAATGTATTTGTTCGGAATATTACTGTAGGCCAATGTCGTGAAGCAGTACTTCATATCAACCTTCAATACGAAAATCGCGAAAAATGTAACCGCGGATTTGATCCTACAGTACGTAATGTATATCTTCAGAACGTAACCAGTGAAAAAAGCAAGTACGGTGTCTGTGTTGTTGGATTGGAGGATAACAACCATGTATATAACATAAACGTGGAAAATTGTCACTTCAACAATGTAGCCGAAGGAAACTCTATTGCCGGAGCAAAAGATATAAACTTTAAAGAATTATATATTAACGGAACCGAGCTCAAAAAATAAAAACATTAAAAACTGGCGAATCTATTTATCTGAATTTGTTCTATTTCTTTTTAAATAAGAAATATAGAATTCCAATAATTATGACAATATTAAAGAAAGAGGCTAACTTTTAAAAGATAGCCTCTTTCTTTTTGCATAAAATTTAATCATATACAGACAAATTATATAAAATTAAATGATTAAAAAGAATAGTATATTGAATAAATTAACATCAGAAAGATAGTATTCCTACTTCTCAAAATTTTCTCTTTTTCTTGATTTTGATATCATTTTTTCTCTTTTTTCACTCTTCCCAATATGTAAATCAAAAAATAAAAAGTATCTTTGCATGTCTAAAGCATTGGAAATTCAAAAGATGGAAGAACTTAGCACTATAAAAGGACTTATCGATAAAGATGAAGTGGAAGCCGCCATTAACGCATTGGATCAGTTAATTGAGAATAACCCAACGTGTGACGAGGCGTATTATCTTCGCGGAAATGCTTACCGTAAACAAGGGAACTGGCAAGTGGCAATTAACAATTACCTGTCAGCTATTGAACTTAACCCTCAAAGCCCAGCCCTGCAAGCAAAAAAAATGATGATGGACATCCTGAATTTCTACAATAAGGATATGTACAACCAATAAATTCTTAAATTATGGCTAAAATAAAAGGAGCAATAGTAGTAGACACTGAGCGTTGCAAAGGATGTAATCTATGCGTAGTGGCCTGCCCGCTAGATGTTTTGTCTCTAACTAAAAAGGAAGTAAACATAAAGGGATACAATTTCGCTCAACAAGTGTTAGAAGACACTTGTAACGGATGCTCTTCATGCGCAACTGTATGTCCAGACGGATGTATTTCAGTTTATAAAGTAAACTTTAAGAAATTAAAGTCATTATTAATCAACAGTAAAGAACTCAAAAAACTTGAATATATGGAAGAAGAAGTTGTTTTAATGAAGGGTAACGAAGCCATATCTCATGCAGCAATCCGCTACGGTGCTGATGGATATTTTGGTTATCCTATCACTCCTCAATCTGAAGTATTAGAAACGCTGGCAGATCTAAAACCATGGGAAACGACCGGAATGGTTGTGCTACAGGCTGAAAGTGAAGTTGCAGCAATAAATATGGTATACGGAGGTGCTGGTTCCGGTAAAATGGTATTAACATCATCCTCTAGCCCAGGTGTAAGTTTAAAGCAAGAAGGTATTTCTTATATTGCCGGTGCTGAACTTCCTTGCTTAATTGTAAACGTAATGCGTGGAGGACCAGGTTTGGGAACTATCCAGCCAAGTCAGGCTGACTATTTTCAAACAGTAAAAGGCGGTGGCCACGGTGATTACAGACTGATAGCACTAGCACCAGCTTCTGTGCAGGAAATGGCTGATTTCGTAGGACTAGGCTTCGATCTTGCATTTAAATATAGAAATCCTGTTATTATTCTTGCCGATGGTGTAATTGGTCAGATGATGGAGAAAGTGGTACTTCCTGCACAAAGAAAACGCCGCACCGACGAAGAAGTAATTGCTCAATGTCCTTGGGCTACTACTGGAAAAGCCAATGGTCGCAAGCCTAATATTATCACTTCATTAGAGCTTGACCCAGCTATTATGGAACAAAACAACATTCGTTTTCAGGCTAAATATAAATTGATAGAAGAGAACGAAGTTCGTTATGAAGAAATAAATTGTGAAGATGCGGAATATTTAATCGTTGCATTCGGATCTTCTGCCCGTATCTGTCAAAAAGCAATGGAACTGGCTCGTGCTGAAGGAATTAAAGTTGGACTTCTTCGCCCTATTACTCTATGGCCTTTCCCAAAGAAAGCTATTGCCGAATATGCTGAAAAAGTTAAAGGTATGATCTCTGTTGAACTTAATGCCGGCCAAATGGTTGAAGATATTCGTCTTGCAGTTAACGGTCGTGTAAAAGTAGAGCATTTCGGACGTCTTGGAGGAATTGTTCCTGACCCTGATGAAGTAGTTGAAGCGATCAAAGAAAAACTAATTAGATAAGTATACGTATGATGAATTTAGATAAAATCAGATCGATTCTGAACATCCTTTTTATGATTGGCGCCGTAAGCACTATCATAATTTACTTCACTGTTGAGGATCCGATGGTGATGTTTATTGTATGCTGCTTTACTTTGTTAGTTAAATTCATAGAATACGCATTGCGATTCACTCAAAATAGTCTGAATAATAATAAGAGGAGGAAAGACAATGACTAAAGAAGATATAATCAAACCTGAGAACTTAGTATATAAAAAACCAAGATTAATGAATAACAACCCGATGCATTATTGCCCGGGATGTAGTCATGGTGTAGTGCATAAATTAGTAGCCGAAGTAATTGAAGAAATGGGAATGGAAGATAAAACAATTGGGATTTCTCCTGTAGGTTGTGCTGTCTTTATCTACAATTACATTGACATTGACTGGCAGGAAGCAGCTCACGGACGCGCTCCGGCACTTGCTTCTGCAATTAAACGTTTGTGGCCTTCAAGACTGGTATTTACATATCAGGGAGATGGCGACTTAGCTTGTATTGGCACAGCTGAAACTATTCATGCGTTAAACCGCGGTGAAAATATAACAATAATCTTTATCAATAACGCAATTTACGGTATGACTGGCGGTCAGATGGCTCCTACTACACTTGTAGGAATGAAAACTGCAACCAGTCCGTATGGCCGCGATGTAAAGCTACACGGATATCCACTCAAAATGACTGAAATTGCTGCTACTTTGGAAGGAACTGCTTATGTAACCCGCCAGTCAGTTCATACAACTGCTGCAATCCGCAAAACAAAAAAAGCAATTCGCAAAGCATTTGAGAATTCTATGAACGGCAAAGGATCAAATTTAGTGGAAGTTGTTTCAACCTGTAATTCCGGCTGGAAGATGAGTCCGGAGGC
>Ga0183099_1001226_pt1 | contig 15343 bp, 18 predicted proteins | sample Biomet1_FD_127788 | JGI IMG/M metagenome (GOLD analysis project Ga0183099, IMG submission 127788) | Microbial communities from bioreactor (seeded with anoxic lake sediment) at LBNL, California, USA - Biofuel metagenome 1 | ecosystem: Engineered > Bioreactor > Anaerobic > Unclassified ... | reverse complement strand
GCTATTTATTTTTATTTTTTTATTTTCTCAGGATCCGTTTCACCTGTTATTCGGTTTCTCAAATCCCGCCGCGCGATTTCAATAATCCAAAGCCACCATAAATGTTTAAACAATTCAAATAACTATTTATCAAAATCTAGCATTCATTATTAGCGTACACCTTATGCCATCGACTTATTCACATGAATTCAATAGAGTCTCTGTATCAATTACTTTTGCAAACATCCCATCCATGGCGCCCATAAAAACTTTATGGACGATATCAGCGGAAATTTCTTCATTCCCAAAATCAATTGATTTTGCTGCACAAGCGTCATGAATCAATGTCGTCTTTATCCCGTAATTTTGGCACGCCCTTACCGTTGTATCAATACACATATTTGACATCATTCCAACAATAACAACCTCAGATATCTTACCTGCGTTCAATACTTCCAATAAATCTGTTTTTAAAAATGAATTGGGATATCTTTTTTCTACTATTACTTCATTGTCCTTAGGCAGTACGGCTTCATGAATATCATTAAGATGCTTCAGCTCTTCATTCAATTGAAAATGATGTTTTACATGAATGACCGTATTTCCTGCGCTTCTCCATGAACTCAAAATTTTTCCTGCATTCTTTGCAGCCGCTTCGCTATTGGGTAAAAAATATTTTCCTTCACAAAAATATACTTTTTGGATATCAATTATAATCAATGCAACATTTTTCATATTCAACTACCCCTTAATTAATAGATTTATTTTTATTATAGAGATAGCCTTCCATCTTGTACATTACCCACTTTTTTGTGGGTATTTGTAATCTATTCAAGTGTAGAATCTAAGCCACCGGCAATATCCAATTCTTTCATGTAATCAATTCCTACACTTTGCAAAATCAAAACTGCATCCAATATTTTTCCACCGCGATCTGGTGTTAAGGAATATTCCACCCGCAAAGGATATCCAGGATACGCGTTTCGTTCAACAACACCAAATGTCGTTAATTCTTTCAATTGTTCAATTAGCATTTTCTGGTTAATTCCTTGTATTTGTCGCTCTAAATTGCCTAAAGTAATCGGCCCATTTCTAAGCTGAAATATAAGTATCGGCTTCCATTTTCCTTTTATTATGTCATGTGCAATTTCTAACGGACAGGTATATGCACTTCGTATTTTCATATTTTCATTTCTCCATTTTGCATTCATAAATTGGTTTCCCGAAAAGCAATATTCTTCTACAAAATCATCTATCATTTTATAAGAGGTATGTGTTCTTTTTCTAAAATATATCGTTTGAGATCATCCATCATTTCTGATTGATTAAAATGCATATTATTTGGTAATTCACTTAACGAAAAAAATCTAGCATCAGAAGTCTCTTCTCCTTTTTGCAAAAGCTGTCCATAAAAATCATTGCATACAAAGACCATTTGAATATTTGCAATCTCATCTTTGTTTTGTAAAATCACGTCTCGTTGAGGCCCTGAATATATACTCAGCAATTGCATTGCCTCTATATTTATAACAATACCAGTTTCTTCTCTTACTTCTCGTTTTGCAGCTTCTTTAACGCTTTCATTTAGTTCCACAAAACCACCTGGCACACACCAACAATTATTATCGGCTCTTCGTTGTAATAACACTTCATTTTTTTCATTAAATACAAAAGCACCCGAAGAAACAAGTATTATTTTTTGATGTCCGACACATTGGCGTATTGTTTTTATATAATCCATAGTATGTACCTCCATTTCTACCTTTAATGCAAAATTTTTACAACAACATTCAATTTCATCAACATAACATATGCCTGGTTTTCTAAATTACTTTCATTTTTTCACTTACTCCGAAATAAAAAAAATGTTATAACCCATACAGGTACTACAGCTTTTATAGAATTCAATTGACCAATATTTAGCATCCATGCCTCTACCTCAAATAACAGTTTATGATTTTACAGCGCAACCACGTTCAATTTCTTTATTATACTCCCCAATTTTTAAAACTGACAAGATTGTTTTTGCATAATTCAGAAAAGCCTCCATATAATGGGGTAATAAACATAGTGACGAAATTCAATATGAACTTTTTGAAAAACAGAAACAAATTTGTATAATCTTAAAGAAAAAATTGCAATTTACAAAAAGTAAATTGCAATCAATATAAAACACAAACAAATATTTATTTCATTTCAAACCCGCGTTTTTCTAAAAACGCCTTCATATGCGGACGCTGTTTTTCTTTGAGAAACGCCGCCATTGCTTCTGTCCAGCTATTGCTGCGTTCATTATTGCTTCTATCCCGATAATACTGCCGAATGACCTCATCATATTCTTGCAGCTTAATACTATCTTCTTGCGTTGAATATTCATCTTCTTTTAAAACAAGCGACAAGGGCAAGCGAGGTTTGGTACCATTTACTTTTTTTGGATACCCAAGGCACATACCAAACACAGGATACACAAGCTTGGGAATTTTAAGCAAATCACAAACCTCCTGTGGATTATTTCGTATTCCTCCGATATAAACTCCACCTAAACCTGCTGATTCAGCAGCAATCATGACATTTTGTGCAAAGAGAGCCGCGTCGACTGTTGCCATGATAAACAACTCCGTCAAACTGCTTTCAATCGTTTCATTATTCATACTGCAAGCTTTTCCCAAACGATTTAAATCTGCACAAAAAACCAGAAAGACCGGGCATTCTTCAACATAGCTTTGTTCACCCGTTAAATAAGCTAACTTCGTTTTCTTTTCTTGATCTTTGATATGAATCACTGTATAAGCTTGAATATGATGTGAAGTCGATGCATATTGACTCGATTTGATTATATCCTGCAGTAGATTTTCATCGACGACCTGTTCTTTAAATTTCCTAACTGAGGAATGTTTTTTTAATAATTCCATAACCTGATTCATGCTAATCCTCCTAAAAAAATAAAAATAGTTTTTATTTTTCAATTCTTATATGCATAGTAACACTGACAACCAATTTAATCAAACAAAACACTTACTCAACCATAAATCGTGTGATTCAATGATTGTTTTTCGTAATTTTCAGATTCATCTATTCTACTTATTAGCGTATTTTTCCAACAATGTTTCTCCACCGACACCAATACTATCAGGATCATACTCTTCAATGAAAACAGTAAAAGCGCTTGAAGGAGAATTTGTAACCTCAACAGCTGCAGCTGTTAATTTTTCAATCAATTCCTTCTTCTTTTCTGACTGAGTTTTTTTCATTTTCATTATAATTACTGGCACAATAACACTTCCTTTCAATTCAATTAAATAACCAGCACTGTGCTACTGATATAGTAGCACGCTATAAAATAAATAGCAATATTTTTTTAAAATGCCCAGGTTTTTAATACTTGCCAATTGTGATATATATTATACTTTTAGTCTTTATCAACCACTAACGAATTGGGCTGTTCGATCCCACCCTAATATTTTATATATGTTAGTTTTTAGCTTCCGAATCTTTAGGTTCTAAAGTATATCATATTAATGTAATTTTAAATTTTCTCACTATACATTTGCTATATAAACGGTAGCATGATATCATTTATATAGCATAATATCAATATTTTATTATGAAAGAACGGCATATTTACAACAGTGAGTACAATTAAAATTAAAAACGCAACCTAAAAAAATTGATTGGATCATTTGATTTCGGCAAGATTAGGTTTGCCGGACAAGCATTGCAAAAAAGTCATCAATAAACAATCTTTGGCCATTACCGCGCCCTTATATGTACGCGGTGTATTCAAAAATGATCATAGACAAAACACATAAGGGGGATTAAAAATATGTCAGTTCCGCATCCAGGGAAACCAGTTCGTGGTTCCAAATCAGGACTTCCTATTATGGCCCTTTTCGATCTTTTAGGTAGAAATTGGGCAATGGGTATCATCTGGAATTTACAGGATGATTCCACTACGTTCAGAGAACTTCAGCAACGATGCGAGTCTATTTCTCCTGGAATATTAAACAATCGCATCAAAGAGTTAAGAGAAGCCGATATTATAGAACGTACTATTGAGGGCTATCAATTGACCCAGCGCGGGAAAAAACTTATGGAATTATTGCGTCCATTTGGCGAATGGTCACGCAGCTGGTCAAAAGAAGTATTCAACTATACCAAGACCCTTAGCAATCAAAACAAGGATGATATGTAGTTGATTTTAGGGAGCCTTTGGGGAGACTTTCAAGTTTTGTGTAAATCATCAAAGGCTAATGTAACAGTTTAAATTAATATACTATCTAGAGGCACAGCTTAAAATTCTTAAGCTGTGCCTTTTTAAACATTCTGATTAGAAAGGCGTTCTTCAAAGTAGATTTCTAACTGAGCTCGTATTTGGCTCCAGTCTTGCCGGCGTCCCGTCCATTTTTTAGTAATATCAATCATTGCTAAACTATCTGTCTCTGGCACAGAAGAATAGCCCTTAAACACCTTCTGTCCGCAAGGATGCTCATTCCCTCTACCTTCACGCTTTCATATTGAATTTATCTCCCCAAAATTTTCTTACTTGCAATCGAAAATTCTATTTTAATTCCAGATTCTATTTATATTCTTTTTTTCTTTTTCAATAACAGCTTCAAGAAAATTAATATTCAGTACATTACACAGAGATATTAAGACAATAGCTACATCCGCAATTTCGCTTTCAACGGATTCGTAAGAATTAATTCTGCTCCGATCAATTCCAAGAACAGCATCCTCTTTCCGCAAAGCCTTAGCCAATTCCCCAACTTCTTCAATTAACAATAATAGCTTATCTTTGGATGACTGTTGCCCAAAACCTCTAATCTCAAAAATTTCTTTAAAATAATCTTGCACTTGATTTACACCGATACTTATGTTATCCAACTTTTCAAATAATTCTCTTTGCTTATTGATTTTTTTTAAGTTATCAATTTCATGATTTCGCATATGAAAATCACTCCTGTATTATTACTTGAGACTTTAGTGACGAGTTTATTGCTTAGATTTAACTTTACTGACACGGAAAGTACCTCTCATATTTTTAAAGATGAACAAAAATCCCGATATCTGTAATTTCCAATATCGGGATTAAAACATGAACTACGGCTATTACTATTTCGCTACTTTCTTGGTATATTTTCTCAACATTTGGTAACTTCTCGTAAAACATTTATTCCATTGATCGACGATGGAAATCCTGAAAAAACCGTTAACAATAACATGATTTCTTTTATTTCATCAGCCGTTATTCCAATGTTAAGCCCTGCGCTAATGTGAAACTTTAATTGCGCCCGGGCATTGCCTAATGCTGCCAAAGCTGCTATGGTTGCAATTTGTCGATATTTTATATCTAGGTTATTTCTTGAAAAAATTTCAGCATAGCTGTTAATAACTAAATAGGTTAAGTCCGGACAAAAATCTTTATATTCCTTTTCTAATTTCTCAACTTGCATAGAATCTAATTTTGAAAGTTCTTTGACTCCAACTTCATATTTTTCAGTATTATCCGTTTTCTTATTTGTAGGAGGGTCCCCCAGACAATCATCATGCCCTTGATTCTTCCGTTCTATCAATACGTCCTTAAATTCATTCATCGCATTAATACAAGTTGGGAATCCTGAATATGACGACATCTGCAAAATAACCTCTTTAATTTCATTGATTGTACACCCTACATTCAATGCTCCATTTAAGTGAACTTTTAGTTGTGGCACAGCATTGCCCAATGCAGTTAATGCTGCAACAACTGCAATTTCTTTTGATTTTAGATCTAATCCAGACCTTGAGTAAATATCACCAAATGCATATTCCACAATATATCTTGATAAATCTGGTGATATTTCATCCAAACTGTTTGTTACTTCTTCTCCGGCACCACCATCCACTTCTCGTAGTATTTTATACCCGCGTTCCATTCTACTTTCTTGATTCATTATGTTTTTCCTCCATATCGTTATAAATGCTAATTTTTTTTACAACATATTCTTTAACTTCCAAAAGTCCATTGATTTGACTTTCAATATCCGCAAGATGCTCATACAAAATATTTTTTCTTTCCTTGATCGTTTCATCTCCTAGATTTCTAAGCCGAGTATATTCTTTCATTTTGCTTATCTTCATACCAGTCAATCGAAGTCTGTTGATAAATTCCAACCATTTTAAATCCTGTTCGTTATAAACTCTTTTCCCTAGAGCATCTCTCTTTATATTTTTTATAAGCCCTATACTTTCATAATATCTAAGCGTATGCGGCTTTACATCAGCAATTTTTGCTGCCTCATTAATTCCTATATCTGACATAATATTCCTCCCATAAAAAGAATATCACTTAAAGTGCACTTGATGTCAAGCATTCTTTATATAAATGAAACAAGGCGGCCTCATATTCATTGTCTATCTTTAAAGACGGCTGCACCACTTTAGCTGCAATAACAGAAAATTTCCCTCTCGCAACTTCGATGGCAGTGTTCATCTTAGAAACTTTTTGTTTATTCTTATGATTTTTCAAAATAAATAAAAATTCCTGTCATTAAATCAAAATAAAAAAAGCCCCTATCAATGATATGACCTCTTATCCTTAGATTTATAGAGTCTAAGATTTAAGATCGTTTCACTAATGAGGCCTTTTTTATACTATCTTACCATTTTTCTTTTGCTATATGATTTTCTATCTCAGCCTTTGCTCGCTGTTTTATAATATAAGCTTCTTCAATTGTCTGTTTAAATCCTTTGACACAAGCAGGATCTAAATCTAATTCAATACCTCTTTTAGAAAGTGCAATCATTTTGCTCGTTAAGCTAATAATCTCTGCATGAATATCATTTGTCTTTTCTGACCCATAAACTTTTTCTACTGTTTCAAGAGGCAATTCTTTAAAAACATCATGTTTCTGCCCGCATTTAGGACATATCTCTGGGGGATTATCTCCTTCCCAAATAAAATTACAAACACTACATTTAAACAATTTTTTAGCCATATAAACAACTCCTCTCTATAAATACATAGTTACGCCAAATATTTACAATATCCTTTGAATCTTCAATGTATTTTTTTACTTTCATAGAATCACTGCACTCCACATGAATTAATTATCCACTATATTATTTTACAGAAAAAGCTCAACCAAGTGCCTCCTCGCACGGACTCTGCCTTCGCTCCTACGTCGTCCCACTCATCCCGACATCATTTCTCAGCTGTATAGCCTTCGCCACGTGGCGATCGCTGATTGTATCTGCACAGTCAGCTATTGTTCTGGATACTTTTATAATGCGGTCATACGACCTTGCACTCAGACGCATTTTTTCAGCATCGCAGGGCTCATCTGGGCGTTGCAAAATATCTTAGACCTCATTAACCGTTCCGTTTGGCGCTGCCGTGCCGCCTCGACTCTTGTTCTGATTACCTCTGATGCTTCGCTTTCTACAGGGTTTACTAGATCCTTAACTCAATCCTTGGCACTTGTATATCAAATAGATCCAAAAGCGCCCCAGAAATCTTTTTGGTGTATCTTTTGATCTCATTTGCACTACAGGTGCATTCATGGTCCAAATCTCCATTCCAGCCGCAAGGATGCGGATTCATCGATGCGATAAGAATCATTCTCGACGGGAAGGATACGGATGCCTTGATATGCTGACAACCCCATTTTCAAGTGAACAATTATTAGAGACATATCTTTCTATTAAAAAGTTTTATATAGAAAAACGTCCAAATCCACCTTTAAAACCAATTCCCCGTATTTTTTTTTCATATGAAATATTTCTCACTTCATTATATGATTCAAAAAACCATTGCACCTTTTCTTGCTCTCGTAAATTATCAACAATTTCTTTTATATATGGCATATCAACATCTCCATATGAAAATCCATATGAATAAATCATTCGCATATCTTGTATCCCTTGAAAGAAGCCTATATTTTTCTCTAAGTTACTCCGTACATCTTTTCTCCATGCATTGCACATATCTCTAGCTCTGTTCTGACATTCTTCAATTGCAGAACATGAAGATAACTCGCCTAATGGATTTCTATCACCCGCACAATATACATATTCTTTCAATTTATCATTCCCATGTCCTACTAAAATTCCATCTGCTTCACCATATTCATCAATACTTCCATGAATATGCATTGGTAAAAAAACATTGTAAATATTCTCTAAAGTGCGTGTATAGTTAAATGTCAAAAATTTATTAAAACGCCCCTGTATAATTTTCATAAAACACCCTTTTGGCTTTGCATGTATAACATCAATCGTTGATATCCAGCTAGCAAAAATTGAAGGCAACAATTCTACATCAAACTGTTTGGCAAGCATATTATCTATTACCTGGTAATCATAGTAATCTGTATCCTTATCTGTATTGTCATCATTCTGATCAATGTAATATTCTGACGTCATTTCTATCTCTGTTTCAAAATCAACCATACCTAACAAACTCTCTAAATCACTCCAAACTTTATTAACTTCATCTTCATATACGCCAAGTTCATCTGTCAATAAATCCAAAAGACTTTGTTCATCAAGTGAAGCATCCTTTCGTGATAAATATTTATAAAAATTATCATATGATGTTTTTAAACCGTGAGCACAATCAAAACCATTTCCTATAATGAACAGCTTTTTTTCAAAACCATTTTTCATATCTAGTGTTTTTTCTCGCATTCTCAATCTATTATTCATTTTCTATATCCTTTTTCGATGTTTCAACCCATATTTCGCCGACTTTTATAACTTAACGCTCTATTAATCCTCTTCACATGTCACATAATTACTTTCTTGGACAAAAATCATCTATATTTTCTAAAACTTGTTCAATATTTAAGTCAAAATATCGTTTTTCCACCAATATCCGCTCCTTTACATATGATTTATCTATATTCATCAATAAAAAAAGCTGCTATAACCAATACAGTTACTACAGCTTTTATAGAATTCAACTTGCCAATATTTAGCATCCGTGCCCCCTACCTCAAATAACAATTTATTATCTTACAGGGTAACCTCTTTCAATTTCTTTATTATACTCTCAAATTTTGAAAACCTACAAGGCCTATTCAAAATAAAGTTATGTAAAATTTTCACTTTATACATCCATAAAGTGTTTTCCCCACAGGCAAAGTTCTTGCATAACATGACGTAATGATTCTCCTTTTTGTGTTGCTATATATTCAACACGAGGCGGTATTAGTGGATACTGTATTCTTTTTATAAGATGATCAAGTACTAACGCTCTTAATTCCTTTGCCAATTCTTTGTCACTAATATAGGGAATTTCCTTTTTTAACTCCCCATATCGAATATACGGATTTTGTAAAATATGCCATAAAATAATGGCACGCCATTTACTTCCAATTACTGTCATCGTAAACCCCAATGAGCATTTAAAATTCTTTTGTCTTTTTTCTAAATTATAAAAAGTAGCTTCATCTTCTTCATCAACCATTATCATTTCTCCCATTACAAACTAAAAGGTTAGCATCTAACAAAAAAGTGCCGTCTAGTTTGCTATTCTTCTTTGGATTATACTTTCAATGTAAATAAAAAACAAATCTATTATATGGGGAGGATTTTTATGAGAACCTATACCTGCTATCAAGTAGACGCTTTTACAGAGACTATTTTTTCCGGCAATCCAGCCAGTGTTATTCTCGATGCTACTAATTTAACAGATGATGAAATGCAACAGATTGCACGCGAATTTAACAACTCGGAAACTGCATTTATTATTCCTTCTTTGAATCCTAATTATGATGTTCATATTCGTTTTTTCACACCAACTAATGAGGTTCCAATTTGTGGTCATGCCACAATTGCAGCTCATTTTATTCGGGCTTTGACATTAAAATTAAAAAATCAACGCGTATATCAAAAAACAAAAGCCGGCATCTTGCCTGTAGACATCATTCTTGAAGAAAATTCTTATCGTATTGTTATGACACAAGGCAATGTAAAATTTGGTGATATACTATCTCCTTCACTCTGTTCTTCACTACAAAATGCATTGGGCATCACGCCTACGGATATAAATTGCAATTTTCCCATACAAATTGTTTCAACAGGACATTCAAAAGTTATGGTCCCCATTAATAATCTCAATCTGTTACACAGGCTTCAACCAAATTTAGAAAAGCTAAAATCGATTAGCAAACAAATCGAATGTAACGGTTTTTACATTTTCACACTAACCCCCAATGAAAAAGTTCTTGTTCATGGCCGAATGTTTGCCCCAGCAATCGGTATATCTGAAGATCCTGTAACCGGTAATGCGAATGGTCCACTCGGAGCCTATTTATTTCGTTACTATAAAGAACTTATTAAGGCAAACAAACTGCATTTTTTTGCCCGCCAAGGCGAATCCATGGGACGCGCAGGAATTATCGAAGTAACCATTTCAATTGAAAATGAAAAAATTAGTCAAGTACAAGTTGCAGGAAAAGCAACTTTGGTTTTTCAAACAAAAATTACTTTACCGGATAGTCAAGCATAATATAGAACCCTACCACATTTAATCAATTCTATACTCATCATATTTTCACCTCATATTTAATCTCTAATTTCTGCTTGAGCTATTAGTATAAATCAACTATTATGCACTAAAATAAAATGAAGTACTAATTCATATAATGAGATTCAACACGAAATTTATTAGAGCCTTTATTGGATTTACAGATAATTTCGAAGTATACTACTTATAGTTAAATATAACTTTAATTAACTACCTACAAATTTATGAAGCATTCCTGTAATGTCTAAAAACGGCCTTTGAAAAAAGAGTATAATGGCATCATAAATTAAGACATTTTCTGAACACGTTTATAATGAATCTGCTATACTGAAAAAAGCACAGAAAGAGGGTTCGTTATATGTCGCGTACAAGAAGAAATTTTTCAGCTAAATTCAAATCAGAGTTAGTTCTTGAACTATTGAAAGGAGAGAAAGATCTCAACACCATATCCACTGAAAACAAAATCCAGCCAAATCTTCTCCGTAACTGGAAGAAAGAATTTCTCGACAAGGCCAGTATTGTTTTTGACGACTCCCGCGAAGAAAACTTAAAGGAAAAGCTCGTAGTGGAGCGCAAAGAGAAGAATGCCTATGCCAATAAGGTCGGCCAGCTCACCATGCAGGTGGACTGGTTGAAAAAAAAATCTGAAGAATTGTTCGGACCTGACTACGAGAATCAATATAGTCCGAAACCTTTTGAAGACTAAGAAACTATCTGTAAAAACGGGCGCGAAGCTGCTCGACGTCAATCGTACCAGCATCTACTACCACACGCCGCCAGTATCGGAAGAAGAACTTGCTTGTAAGGCCATTATTGACCATCTGCACACGGACAACCCAGTTTGGGGTGCTCGACAGATGTCCTCTCAGCTTAAGAGTTACGGCTACAATGCTGGCCGCCGAAAAGCACGCCGCTACATGATGGAAATGGGCATTGATGCCATCTATCCGAAGATGAATTTGTCCAAACGCCAGCAAAAAGCGAAAGTCTTCCCATACCTGCTGAAGAACGCTGTTATTAATCGTCCGAACCAAGCATGGTCAATCGATATTACCTATATCCCGATCAAGCACGGTTTCTTGTACCTTACTGATGTAATTGACTGGTACAGTCGTTGCATTGTTGGATGGGAAGTCGATGACACGCTTGATACCAGGATGGTCATCATGGCGCTCAAGAAGTCTTTTAAAATAGCTAAGCCGCTGATTTTAAACTCAGATCAAGGCAGTCAATTCACCAGCAGCGACTACATTGACTTCATAAAGCAGAACCATATCCGTCAAAGCATGGACGGCAAGAGTCGATGGGCTGATAATATCATGATTGAGCGGTGGTTTCGTACGTTCAAGTACGAGGAGGCTTATTTGACACAGTATAACAATATCAAGGAAGCGCGTAAAGCCGTTAAGAAATACATCAAGACATACAATTTCCAGCGTTGCCACTCAGCTATCGGTAACATTCCGCCGGCAAAGGTTTATTTTCCCGCAATGTTGCTAGATGATGCAGAGGCGGCTTCCTGAATCATCAGGTTCATTATAAAATCTTCAAAATTCTGTCTTGACAAGTGAACCACTATATTTGTCCTGTCTGTCCTTCAAAAAAATAAATACTGTTACGTCTTGTTATATCAACCTATTTCCAAAATCGCCCCGGACAACGGACGGAAACATCTATTTTTCGCTTTTAAAATCATCCCTTGTATTATGCCAATTAAAGTCCTTTTTTACATCACTTTTCTTTAAAATCCACATCACATCTACCGGAAAATGTCTCAAAAAAAAACCTTGTACCACAATTGGGTACAAGGATTTTATGACTGTTTTTTGTCAAACCTAAACCAAAGGTATATAAATTTTTTATTATCTTTCCATTGCACTCCATCGTAAATAAAACAATAAAAACGGATCAAGAATAAATAGCTCCTGCTCTCGCCATCCGATAGTGTCCAATCTAGGAGCAACCTCTGACAATATTTTTGAAATATGATTTACTGTATTAGATATCGTTAATGAGTTTGGAATCTTTTCATTTTCTGTCAGCAATTCAGCAAACCGCTTTTTTATCTGTTCAACATGCATAGATAACACTGGCGGATCGATGGTCATTGCACGTAACAATAAATGGTATATATCTTGTTCCGATCCATCTTTAAATTGATATTTTTTGCGTTTGTCACGACCTTGTGCCGGACCATTCAGAACATGCTTTAAAATAGACTTATAGTGTGAATAATTTATTACGGTGTCTTTAAACGCTTTCTGAATAAAATCTATAGAAGCTTCTTTTGATTTTTCATATATAAGTCGATCCGCTAAGTTTAAACAATTTTCCTGCATTAATTGAGGAGATGTTATACTTTCTTTCGCCAAAAGAGAAAGTGCCTCATCCTCTGTTTTTATTCCCAGCAATGAAAATCCCTTCTCAGGAATCCCCTTCAATTCAGCTTCTGCCCATGGAGCGATTTCAATGAATGTCGTCCTGCCAATCAAATCCGGATTATGCCGTACAGCATCATCCGATCTATGCGGTAAATATATGATAATTGCTTTTAATCCGTTAAACAATTCTGTTTTTAAAACTCTGGCAATATACATTTGCAAACTATCTTCAACATAGTGAAAATCATCAATTAGCAATATTTTCTTATTACTAATCATATATTCCATAATAGCGCTATTACTGCGCATTTCTTTTTCAGCAACATTTTCACCCGTCATATGTTCCTGACCAACCTGTCCGCCAAGATTTCCACTTGCAATAAAAGGAATGGTTCCCTTAGCTTGGGCATTTACGGTAAGATTTGTTTTATTTGACACCAATTTTGTCGTTTGAACTTCAATGGGAAGACGAATTTTTTCTGCAAGCTGATTCCAAAAATCAGCTTGTGATTGAATTTGCGCCCCACTTAAATCAATAATATCATCCTTATCAATGACCTTATGACAAAGCACTGTTTTCCCCGACTTTGACGTACCTGTAATCGAGACTAAACGACCCGAACTACGCAGAGCTTTTTTCAAACGGAATTCATATGTGTCATCTTCTGATACTTTCCGATCTATATAAGTATGCCAAGGAAATGATGTTGGTCTAAAAATATCTTCTGCTGTATATTTTATTTTAGTCATCTGATACCTCCATCAAAAACACCTTTTCATCTATCGTTATATAATATATACTTTTATTATATCATGATAACATATCTTCTTACTAATGCTTTATATTATCTTCTACAATAATAAAATCCAGTTGCCTATTTGGTTGCCTATTTTAAAGAAAAGCACCTAAAGAAAACATAAAAACGGACACGTAAAACAAAAAAGAAAAATCCGCTAACACTTGATTTTATTGATATATCAAGCATTAGCGGCTCAAACATTGTTTCCCGCATGGAAAATTCGTAATGAGCAGGTCGTAGGTTCGAATCCTATCATCTGCTCCAGTGAAATTAAGACCTCCTATGGTTTAGGAGGCTTTTTTATTGTCTAAGAATGCAAATTTATCCCTTAATTACAAGAACAAACAAGCACCTTTATGCAGAAAACACCTCCCTTAATAATGAAACGTTTTTCTTCATTTATCTCACTCAATCGCAGTTTTTCACATTTAAAACAAAGAACCAATTCTTCGGATAGAACAACTATGCTGGTAACGATGTGTTTTTAGGTACAAGAAATAAACCGCGTTCATTTCCGTATTTTTAGGCCATTGGGATTCCACATCAGCTCCAGGCGGCAAACCTCCCATATCTTACGGCATCATCGTGCCTAATTCCTTCGTTCTGCCTATCCCGAAGATGGAACGTCAATCATGCTCCAACGCTGGGTCTATGCCCTAAAGGTAAAATTCAACTTGACTGCCCCGGCTCTAGTTTTCAATGTGCTGTTCCTAAATTGAAATAGTAATTTTCTCTTCCTGTAAGGGTACAAGTTTATCCGTTGCGGCCTCCAGAGTCCTATGTACCTTACTTTGTCTGCATATCTCCAGCAGCTATGCCGCTGCTTTCATCGATCCTTTCATATCCACGGTCAACTTTCCGGCATCATATTTGCAGCCTTTGGTTAGCAACGCATAGATGATACGAACCAGTTTGCCGCAAAGCGCGACAATGGACTGCAACTTTTTCAACGGATTATTCGCTCTCGTCAAATTGCGTTGATGCATTGCCTTAAATTCTTCATTATTCGCCAATATCGGAATCATCACCCGAAATAAACCTTCTCGTAGCCTCTTTCTTCCACGCTTACTAATGGTTGTTTTCCCCTTGTGCTTACCAGAACTGTTTTCTTTCAGGCTCAGTCCCGCCATTTTCAGAATCTGGCGTGGATCTTCAAATCGGTGAATATCGCCAATTTCGCTGATGATCACGGCCGCCGTGACCATCCCGACTCCTTTGATTTCAAGTAATGTTCCTGCATTTTTTACTCGCAGCAGCAACTCTGACATAAGTCCTTCTATATTATCTTTTTGTGCCGCAATTAGCTCGTATTGTACCAGTAAATTTAATAGTGCCGCCTCTGCTGCTTCACGTCCTGCTACTCGTCCTATTGACTCTGACGCCGCTTTCACTAGTCGTTCCGCTTTTTTCAAGCTACTACGCTTCAAGTGCTCTTGCCATAATTTTAATACGCCCCCGGCTCCTGCACTTACTACCTTTGCTGGTGTCGGCAAGTTGCTCAGTGTCACTAACGCTGTTTTAGCACTCCAATCTTTAAATACACTGCCGAATTCTGGAAATCGTATATCCAGCCAGCGAATTACCTGATTACTGATCCTATTGAGCTGTTCTTGTAGACGCTCGCGCTCGGATACTGCCTCACGCAGTTCCTGATACACATCTTCTGGAATATA
>Ga0183099_1001225_pt1 | contig 15362 bp, 12 predicted proteins | sample Biomet1_FD_127788 | JGI IMG/M metagenome (GOLD analysis project Ga0183099, IMG submission 127788) | Microbial communities from bioreactor (seeded with anoxic lake sediment) at LBNL, California, USA - Biofuel metagenome 1 | ecosystem: Engineered > Bioreactor > Anaerobic > Unclassified ... | reverse complement strand
ATCGAAAATAACACGCCGGCCATCGTTTTTTTTGACCATCAGCGGGATTTTTTCTATAACCTCATAAGTTGTGAACCGTTTACCACAGCCTGTACATTCACGGCGGCGCCGGATGGTATTGCCATCATCGGCTGCACGGGAGTCAATAACCCGGCTGTCAAGAGCTTTACAAAAGGGACAACGCATTACAGCACCTTCTCTTCTAAAATCAATATGAGTTCTCAGCCGCGAATCCGCTTGCCTCGCCCCTGAAAATTCGGCTTTTCGGCATTGCTACGACGGCTGGTATCATGTTCTTTTTGTGGTGGCCGGATCAGGCACTTCGGCCCGTAGCCGATCAGATCCTGCCGCTGTTCTTTGATCAAGGCCCTATATACAAGCGGATAGTTTTTCGGATCGCGATACTGCATCAGGGCCCGCTGCATCCGTTTTTCCATTGGATCCTTAGCTGTATAAACCTGATCCCCCGTCAACGGGTCAAATCCACTGTAATACATGCAGGTCGATAAGGTTCCCGGGGTCGGAATGAAATCCTGCACCTGCTCCGGACGATAATTGAGATCGCGGATAAACTCCGCCAGCTCAATAGCTTCCTTCAACGTCGACCCTGGATGACTTGACATAAAATACGGCACAAGATATTGTTCTTTGCCAATTTTTTCGTTCATTTTCTTAAAAGCCGCCGCAAAGCGGACATATACTTCCTTGGGCGATTTCCCCATGAGCCTGGTAACCTTCGCCGCAACATGTTCAGGTGCAACTTTCAGCTGCCCGCTGACATGATAGCGACATAATTCCTCTAGAAAATCATCATTTGCTTCCATAAGATAATCAAACCGGATGCCCGAACGGATAAACACCTTTTTGACTTTTGGCAGTGCCCGCAGCTGACGCAACAGGTCAAGATAGTCCGTATGATCGGCTTTAAGATTCCTGCACGGCTTCGGCGTCATACAGGCTTTACCGCGGCACGTTCCGCGTTCAAGCTGCTGGCGGCAGGACGGAATGCGAAAATTAGCCGTAGGGCCGCCGACATCGTGGATATAACCCTTAAACTGTGACAGTCCTGTGAGAATTTTTGCTTCGGCCAGCAACGAATCCTTGCTGCGTTGCTGAATAATACGACCCTGATGGGATACAATCGCACAGAAGTGACAGCCACCAAAGCAACCCCGATGACTGACCAAACTGAACTGAACCTCGAGTATCGCTGGTACTCCGCCCGACTTTTCATAGACAGGATGGTATGTGCGCATATAAGGCAAATCATAGATTTCATCCATTTGTGCCTCATTGAGCGGCAGGGCTGGGGGGTTCTGCACAACAAAATGATTGCCACAGCGCTGAACCACAGTCCTTCCCCGAATAGCATCTTGTTCAAGGTATTCTTCTTTAAACGCCTGCGCAAATACTGCTTTATCGGCAATAACCGCTTCATAAGAAGGAATTTCTTTATATTCCCAAATACTGTCGAGTTCCTTCAGCAGACAGGCTGTCCCGCGGACCGTTGTAATATCCGTAACGGCAATCCCCTGCTGTAGCTGAGCAGCAATTTCCAGGATCTGACGTTCGCCCATCCCGTAAATCAAAAGATTCGCACGACTATCAAACAAAATAGATCGGCGAATCATATTTGACCAATAATCATAATGAGCAAACCGGCGCAGACTAGCCTCTATGCCGCCGATAATAATCGGCACATCCTTCCAGACCTCACGTAAGCGGTTTGAATAGACGACAACAGCTCGATCTGGTCGACAGCCAGCCTTCCCCCCTGGAGAATAAGCATCGCTGTGCCTTGTCTTTTTGGCTGCTGTAAATTTATTGAGCATCGAATCCAAATTTCCACTCGATACCAAAAAGCCAAGGCGCGGACGCCCCAGCCGTTTAAAGTCATCGGTACTGTGCCAATCCGGCTGGGCTATAAGCCCCACCCGATAGCCATGCTTCTCAAGCAGCCGACAGATAATTGCCGGGCCAAAGCTGGGATGATCAACATAAGCATCTCCTGAAACAAAGATAAAATCAAGTTCCTCCCAGCCACGCTGGTTCATATCATTTCTATTTATTGGTAAAAAATCATTCATCCATTAACCTCTGTCAATCGGCATTTTCAGCCTTATCCTGCGTTATTTTTTTTGTGACAACATCGCCGACAGCGCCAAGTTTGCCTAAAGACTTGCCGTTGTAAACGACATCAACAGCCCCAGCATTGCCTGCGGTAACTACGATCTGCTGTTTTGCCTTCCATGTAAGCTTTTCTCCAGACTCAACCGTTCCCTCAAATACCGTTTTATCATCCACTATAATTTTTGTCCAACATTTATCTGAAAAAGTAGCGGTCAGTTCAACCCCGTCTGCCTTTTTTTCCGGTACAGCAGCCGGTGCAGTTTCTTTATGTACTGCCGGAGCCTGCGTAACTGCCGGCGTGGTGGCTGCCGGTTTTTCACTGTCAGAACGCACTCCCATATAAATGCCGCCAAAAACGAGTCCGGCCGCGGCAAGTCCAATCAGTATTTTTTGTGTCTGGCGCGATTTTTCAACACGTTCGCGAAATTCAGTTTTCATTCCAGCTGGAATTTCCACCGAAGCAGTCTTGACAACGCCGTTATTTTCTGTCGGATTTACCGGCACTTCAGCCGGGGCTTTTTCCGCATAATACTGCTGCAGCAAGGCTGCGCCGTCAAGCTTAAGATACTCCGCATAGGACCGGATAAAACCTTTCAGATAAACTTCCCCCGGAAGAAGATCATATTCTCCGTTCTCAATCGCTGAAATATATAAACCGCGGATGCTCGTATCCCGTTCTACATCTTTGACTGTTAAATTTTGTCGTTCTCGTTCTTTTCGTAAAATATCCCCCAACATGTATAATAACTCCTCCTTATTATTGGAAAAAACCATACATACAACTTCCCTCTATTATACATTACTGAATGATTTTAGACAAATAAAAGCCCTTTTTATTTGCAATTATTGATAAAATCTTTTAAGATTAGGACAAAGGACGGTGATTTTTTGGCAATTCAAATCAAAGGCTATTATAAATTACCGCAAAGTCCAAATGTTCAGCTGATAGACTTTGCGCTTGTGTTCCACACATCATTTATGCGGAAATTCACCAAATACAAAACATTTGAAAAATTTCTCCTGGGCGGAAAATTCCATATAACCTGTCAGAAAGACTTTGAAGACCTGCCCGAAGAGCAAATGGATCTACATGTAAGACAAACAACAAAATTTTCAAGCTGGCAGGAAATGCTTGATTTTGCCACCGACAAGTATATTCTTCGTCAAAACTCCTGAAACAGAACAAAAGCCTTGAATTCCAATTGGATTTCAAGGCTTTTGTTACATTTATTTATATTTCCATAATAATTGGCAGAATCATCGGCCGGCGGCGGGTCTTTTCAAACAAATACCGGCCCAGGGCATCACGAACATTGGACTTAATCGTTGCCCATTCCGTGATTTTGCCTTCTGAACATTTATCCAGCGCCTGGCAAACACGTTCACGCGCGCCTTCCATCAGAGCTTCCGACTCACGGACATAGACAAAACCGCGGGAAACAATATCTGGTCCCGATACAACACAACCACCGGCCTTGTTCATCGTAACCACAACAATTAAAATCCCGTCCTGTGACAGCTGACGACGGTCGCGCAGGACAATATTGCCGACATCCCCAACACCAAGACCATCAACCAGAACAACCCCTGCCGTTACCTTCCCGGCAACCACACCTTTTTCACGGGTAAATTCAAGAACCTGTCCATTTTCACCAATAAAAATATTTTCCTTTGCCATGCCAAGATCCTGGGCGAGCTTGGCATGGCGGACCAAATGACGGTATTCGCCATGCACCGGCATAAAGAATTTCGGACGAACTAGATTGTGCATCAGTTTTAATTCTTCCTGGCTCGCATGTCCTGACACATGAATCCCCTGTGAACGCCCATAAACAACGTTTGCTCCCAACTTCATCAGCTTGTCCACTGTCCGTGAAACAAGTTTTTCATTTCCCGGAATCGGTGTAGCTGAAATGATAATCGTATCCCCAGGAACAATTGTCACCTTGCGGTGATCCGACATCGCCATTCTGGTCAGCGCCGACATCGGCTCCCCCTGACTGCCAGTCGTGATAATAACAACCTGTGACATTGGATACCGGTTGATCTCATCAATATCAATCAACACACCTTCCGGCGCTGTAAGATATCCCAGTTCCAGCGAAATATTTACCACATTGACCATGCTACGCCCGAGAATCGCGACCTTGCGCTTAAAGCGGCAGGCAGTATCAATCGCCTGCTGAATCCGGTGGACATTCGACGAAAATGTCGCAATGATAATCCGTTCCCTTGCATTATGAAATACCTTTTCAAAGGCAGCACCAACTGTGCGTTCACTTGGGGTATGCCCTTCGCGTTCAGCATTTGTGCTGTCAGCCATCATCAGCAATACACCTTTATTGCCCAAATCGGCAAAGCGACGGAAATCCGTCATCTGTCCGTCGACCGGCGTATAATCGAGCTTAAAGTCACCGGTATGAACGATCATTCCCATCGGAGTCTTAATCGACAGCCCCACAGCATCCGCAATACTGTGATTGACGCGAATAAATCCGACGCTGAAACAACCGGCGTTAATGATATCCCCCTGTGACACGGGTATCAGATTGCTCGCATCCACATTGGCTTCCTTCAGCCGTCCCTGCAAAATCCCCAAAGTCAGTTTCGTGCCATATACGGGAACATTCAACCGCTTTAGAACATACGGCAAAGCTCCGATATGGTCTTCATGACCATGTGTGAGGACAATCGCCTTTATCATATCGCGATTCTCCATCAGATATGAAATGTCCGGCAACACCAAATCAATGCCGAGCATATCATCATCTGGAAACATCAGCCCCGCATCGACAATCAAGATTTCGTCGTTAATCTTGATCACCGTCATGTTTTTGCCGACTTCTCCGAGCCCACCAAGTGGAATAATTTGAAGTTTTTGTGATCCTTTTGACAAAAATTACACCTCCGTAATTAAATCATATTACTTTTTATTTAAGCTTCCGCTTGAATCCAAATAGAGTAAGTCCGAACCGTTCAATTAAAATACTAAGAAAATCGACCGTTCTGCTCATTACTTACATTATATATCCTGTGCTCCCGTATTGTAAAGCACAATTGCGTTGCTGCCTGTACCTCCATTTCCTTATTAAAACAGCGCACAAAATTTTTCATGCGCTGTTTTAATAAGGAAATCCGCGATGGACATCCCGCTTTTCGGTTTTGTCCATCGCCTGATTTCAATCTTGTCAGATCATATTATGATCAATCATGTATTCGGCAATCTGCAGGGCATTAAGCGCCGCGCCCTTGCGAATCTGATCCCCGACAACCCAGAAGTTTAAGCCATGCGCAATCGAATAATCCTTGCGAATCCGGCCAACAGATACATCATCTTTTCCGGACGTAAAGAGCGGCATCGGATACTCCATCTCAGCGGGATTATCTTCAACAATGACGCCAGGGAAAGCGGCCATTGCGGCTTTTGCCTCTTCAACACTCAGCTCCTCTGTCAATTCAACATTGACAGATTCTGCATGACTGCGATAAACAGGCACCCTTACCGTCGTCGAAGTGATGCCAATAGAATCATCGCCAAGAATCTTATGTGTCTCGTCGATCATCTTCATCTCTTCTTTTGTATAAAGGTTTTCCTTGAAAACATCGATCTGCGGAATCAGGTTAAAAGCAATTTGATAATGTTTGGGCAAACTTGCCCCTGGCAAAATATTCGCCGTAACTTCTTTGCCAACAACAATATCTTTGACCTGTTCTTCAAGCTCCGCCATGGCTTCCTTGCCGCCGCCAGAAACTGCCTGATATGTCGAAACGACGACCCGTTTAATTTTCACTTTATCGTAAATAGGCTTCAGTGCCATGACCATAATGATGGTCGAACAATTCGGATTGGCAATGATGCCCTTGTGGCTGGAAATCGCCTCCGGATTTACTTCCGGCACAACCAAAGGGACTTCTGGATCCATGCGAAACGCACTGGAGTTATCGATAACGACAGCCCCTGCCTTTACCGCAGCCGGGGCAAATGTTTTACTGGCAGCACCACCGGCAAACAAGGCAATGTCAATACCGGCGAAGGAATCTTCGGTCGCTTCTTCAACCGTATAATCTTTTCCCATAAACGAGATGATTTTCCCGGCCGATCGCTTCGAGGCCAGCAGCCTCAATTCACCAAACGGGAACTTTCGCTCCTCGATTAAATCCAAAAACTCCTGTCCCACAGCGCCAGTTGCGCCTAAAATTGCCACATTGTACTTTTTCACAATTTCTGCACTCCTTTGTATCAATCCAAATAATTTTCCAACCCGCAGACAAGCCCATTGCTCTGCATTACTTTCTTGCAGGCAAGTACGACTCCCGGCATAAAGGAATCCCGGGTAATCGAATCATGACGTATCGTCAGCGTCTGCCCCAACCCACCGAAAATCACTTCCTGATGTGCTACATATCCCGGCAGACGAACACTGTGAATATGCATGCCATCAATATCTGCCCCGCGGGCACCAAATACCTTTTCGACCTCATCCGGATGTCCCTGAGCCATTGTATCCCGTACCTGCTGAATCATTTCAGCCGTCTTTAAAGCTGTTCCCGATGGCGCATCAAGTTTTTGATCATGATGCATTTCAATGATCTCAACATGCGGCATATACTTTGCGGCTTCAACGGCCATCTTCATCATCAGGACAGCTCCGATAGCAAAATTCGGCGCAATAAATGCTGCGGTATTATATTGGGCAGCCAACTGGGCAATCTCAACTTTACTGTCCTCCGATAGTCCGGTTGTCCCGATAACCGGACGCACACCATTTTTTAACGCCAGGCAGGCATTGCCAAAGACAACTGCCGGCTGGGTAAAGTCAACCATTACATCAGGCTTTTTTTCATCGATGGCCCGCTGCAGATCCGCTTCGACAATAACACCAATTTTCCCGATGCCGATCAGATCTCCGGCATCAGCTCCGGCATTCAAATCCACTGCTCCAACAAGTTCAAGTTCAGCATCCTGGTATACGGCATTTAAAACAGCCCGGCCCATTCGCCCGCAGGCACCACTCACAATTACTTTAACCAAAAACAACGCCTCCTAAAAATTCAATCAAAAAAAGCCAATGAGACAATATTATCTCATCAGCCGCCACGTATTAGCCATTAGGAATATAATTTTCCCAGATAAGATAGCTCCCCATCAAAATGATGACAGTCCGATACCTGTTCGATATCGCCCCAGCATCAACATCGGGCCTTATTAATGCTTCGGCAGGCAACCCTTTTGTCTCATTTCATCACAACCCAGCTCCTCAAGACTACTCATGTTGTCTGCGCCTCTATTTCATCTCACACAGAATCCTTATTTGATTTATATATATTGTATATCAAGTCCACCTTAAAAATCAATATGTTTTTCCGCTGCAGGCAAATTTATTTTAAACTTTCGTTCTTTCTCCCGTGTTTTTTATACCACCAGACTCCGGCCAAGATAAATAGCGCCAGTACAGCTACCAAAATAAAATGCCTGCTGTCCCTTTGTTTTGTCACCAATTCATAGCCGATCACAACCTCAAGTGCGGTTGAAGGAAACTTCCCCAACAGGTTTGCTAAAATATAATCACGCAACTGGATTTTGCTCACCGCCCCCAGCGCCGTGATGATTCCCGACGGAAAATATGGCAGCATGCGAATTACCAGCATAATCTGAAATCCTTTTCGCCCGCTAAGATCGTCAAGCTTCGTCAAATATTTGCTTTTAGCGATAAGTTTCTGTGCTGATTCCCGCAAAATGCTGCGCATCAGCAAAAAACTCAGTATAACCCCTACCGTTTCAGCTAACCAGGAAACAAGAATGCCCACAAAAACACCAAACAGTACACCATTGGCAGTTGAAACAAACACGGACGGCAAAAAGCCAACCGCATTGATCAGCACATCCAGAAAAAAACTAAAGACAATGGCTGCTGTGCCAAAAGAATTGATATATTCTATCGTCTCTGTCATATTACCATTTGTTACAATATGCCAAAGCTGCGGGAAAATTTCTGGATTAAATAAATGAAACAATCCCAAAAGAAGAACCAGGAGGAACGCTGCCGTGACTTTCACTTTATTTTCTGAAGATAATGTATTCAAAAAAACCTCCTGTGCCGCTTGCGCTGCAACCATACAAAATATTCTATATTTTATATTATACTTAATTTTACTGTAAAAGCCATGAAAATCTCACGTATCGGTTATATTCGTAAAATGTTCTTTATATTGCAGGGCTAAGACTTCCCTGACCTGTCCCAGATCCTCACTGCGTTCCATGGTTTCAAGCGCTGCACTTCTGGCCTTTAAGAGTAACTCTACATCCTGTAAGACATCGGCAATTTTCAAGTCGGGAAGTCCATGCTGCATGGAGCCAAAGAACTGTCCCGGCCCACGAAGCTTTAAATCCTCCTCGGCTAAAACAAAGCCGCTGCTCGTACTCTCCATGATTTTTAAGCGTTCCTTCGCAACTTCGGATTTCCCTTCAGCAACCAATACACAGTACGAGGCATATTCGCCCCGCCCGATTCGTCCCCGAAGCTGATGTAGCTGGGCAAGCCCGAACCTGTCAGCTCCCTCGACAACCATAATACTGGCATTGGGGACATTTACCCCGACCTCAATGACGGTTGTCGCTACTAAGAGCTGAATCTTATTGTCATAAAAATCAAGCATAATACGTTCTTTTTCCTTAGAAGACAACTTCCCATGGATAAGCGCGCAATTTACATCAAAAAAAATCCCCTGCGATAATTCTTCAAAAACCTCTTGGGCAGAGCGCTGTTTTACAGCTTCCGATATTTCAATCAGCGGGCAGACAACATACGCCTGCCGGCCCTGTTCAATTTCCGCCCGGACAAACCGATAAATTTGTTCACACTTATGTGGGGAACGGACAAAAGTCCGAACGGGCTTTCGCCCCGGCGGCAGCTGCTGAATTAAAGAAACATCCAAATCGCCATATACCGTCAGCGTCATAGTGCGAGGAATCGGCGTTGCCGTCATCACCAGCACATCCGGCATTTTACGACTTTTTTCTTCGAGCTTTGCCCGCTGCCGGATTCCGAACCGGTGCTGTTCATCGGTGACAACCAGACCGAGGGCAGAAAAATGAACTTCCTCTTGAATTAAGGCGTGTGTGCCAATAACCAGATCAATTTCTCCGGCCGCAATTTTCTCGTGCAAAAGCTCTTTTTTCTTTTTGCTCAGATGTCCGCTCAAGAGGCCGATGCGAATCCCACAGCCAGCAAACAACTTCATAAAACTATCAAAGTGTTGACTCGCAAGAATTTCTGTCGGAGCCATCAAGGCTCCTTGGTAGCCATTTTCGATCGTCTTTGCCAGTCCCAGAGCCGCAATAATCGTCTTACCAGAACCGACGTCGCCCTGCACCAGGCGACGCATGGGCGTCTTTCGCTCCATATCGGCACAAATTTCCCGCCAGACTTTTTTTTGGTCCGGGGTCAGTGTAAAGGGAATATTTCCCTGTACCTGTTCAAGCAGGCGGCTGTTTTCGAGGTGGCGGATACCTGCCTTTTTCTCCCGCTGCAGCTTTTTTACGAGCAACAACCCGCATTGGATCAGATATAATTCCTCAAACGCCAGTCGCTCCCTGGCCTCTTTTATCGATTCGTTATCTGTGGGAAAATGAATCTGCCGCAAGGCCTTATCCCGCGATATCAACTTACAGCGATCCCGGACATACCGCGGCAGGACTTCGGGGATTTCCGTCGTCTCACTTAAAATTTCCTCCATGGTTTTTCGCAGAAAGTTCTGCGTCAAAACCTCAGTTGATCCATACACCGGCAGTATATTATAGGAAATCTTTTCCTGCTGCGTCTCAGCAATCTCATAGGATATGATCTGATTCATAGCAAATTGCCCCTGTCCGCCATATGCATACTGTATTTTCCCCGTCGCAAAAATCTTTTTCCCAGTTTTAATTTTTGCCTTTAGATAGGGCTGGTTAAACCAGCTCAGCTGTATATACGCCGACCCATCGCTGACCAATGCTTTCAAAATCTTAAGCCCGCGGCGCGGACAGCTTTCTGTTACGCTGATAATCACCCCGCTAACTGTGCCCTCTTCCCCCGGTACCGACTCGGCAATTGTCCGTAAATTGCTCTGATCCTCATACCGCCGAGGATAATATGTCAACAGATCGTAAACAAGTACGATTCCTAGCCTCGCCAAGGCTTGGCTTTTTTTCGGGCCAACGCCTTTTATGTATTGTACTTTTTGCTCTAGTTTCATTCATCATCATACTCCGGCATCAAAATAAGAACTTGTATTCTATTTTAGCAAAGCTTGTGGTTTAGAACAAGTTGTATCTTCCCGTTAATCTAAATCTAATATTGCTCATAAAAATAGCCGGTGCAGGATTGCTGCATCGGCTGTTTTTATAAAACTTCTTATTCAGAGGCCTTAGGGCCGGCATTTAAAATATCATCAGACATTTCGCCTTTAAATTTCTTTACATTCTCCGCAAACCGTTTCACCAGCTTGTTGGCGGCAATCTTGTATTCATTCTTATCCGCCCAAGTATTTTCCGGCGTCAACAGCTCTTTCGGAACATTCGGGCAGGATTCTGGGATATAGACCTGGAAGATCGGATCCCGCTTCCATTCAACATTGTCCAGCTGGCCGTCAAGTGCCGCTGTAACCATAGCCCGTGTATATTTTAAGTTCATTCTGTGCCCGACCCCATAAGGGCCACCGGTCCAGCCGGTATTGAGCAAATATACCTGCGTATTATACTTGTCAATTTTTTCGCCGAGCAGCCGCGCATATTTAAGCGGTGACAGCGGCAGGAACGGTTCGCCAAACCCAATGGAGAATGTCGCCTGTGGGTCCGTTATGCCACGTTCCGTACCGGCAACCTTACTCGTATAGCCAGATAAGAAATGGTACATAGCCTCTTCTTTGGTGAGTTTAGAGATCGGCGGCAAAACACCAAATGCATCCGCCGTCAGGAAGATGATCACATTAGGATGATCCGCCATACTCGGCTGAATTGCATCCGGAATATAGTCGAGCGGATACGCTGTTCTGGTATTTTCCGTATAACGCGAATCAAAGTAATCCGGCAGCCGGGTCTGTTCATGAATATAGACATTTTCCAGCACGCTGCCATAGCGAATCGCCCGATAAATTTCCGGCTCGGTTTCTTCGGTAAGTTTTATGCATTTTGCATAACAGCCGCCCTCAATATTGAATATACCGTTGTCACTCCAGCCATGCTCATCGTCGCCAATCAGGCTGCGGTTCGGATCAGCTGACAGCGTAGTTTTTCCTGTCCCGCTGAGACCAAAGAAAAGTGCTGATTTGCCGTCTTTGCCGACATTTGCCGAGCAGTGCATGGACAAAATTCCCTTTTGCGGCAAAATATAATTCATCACCGAGAAAATCGATTTTTTCATTTCTCCGGCATATTCCCCGCCGCCAATCAATACCATTTTTTTATCAAAATTTAAAACGATAAAGGTTTCCGAATGCGTATTGTCTTCGATCGGATCGGCCTTTACCCCTGGCATGCACATTACCGTAAAGCCTTCCGGAACTTTTGGCTTTGTCTCGGGCTTAATAAACAGCTGTTTTATAAACAGATGCTGCCAGGCGTATTCATTGATGAATTTTACCTGGAGACGATTTTGTGGATCTGCTCCGGCATAAACATCGGTAACATATAGCTGATGATCGACAGCATATTTTCTCATCTTGGCATAAAGCCGATTAAATGTATCTTCACTGCAAGGTGTATTATTTGTCCAGCTGATTAAATCATGTACAGCCGGGGTATCCACAATAAACTTGTCTTTCGGTGACCGCCCTGTATGTTTTCCAGTCGTAACGCATAAAGCACCCTTATCAGAGAGAATCCCTTCTTGGTTCCTGACGGCCTCTTCAATCAACTCCACAACACTTAAATCATGAGCTACTCTTCTTGCCACAGATAAAATATCTGCACTTGACTGTTGAATCGATCCATTAATTTCCATTTCAAGTCAACCTCCCTATGCTTAGTCATAATACAATCAGCCTGTATGTACCTTGATAGTATCGGATTGTATTATACGTATTCATTTCTCCAGCAAACTGTAAAATCCTTCTAATATTTCAAAAAAATATTTTATTCTAAATTTTATGAATAAAATATGAGTTATTTTATGATAATTATACATTATGATAAAAGCGGCCGCATTGCTTTTATCTGCGGCCGCTTTTATTTCTATTTTTCGATTAGGCTCGTTACCACTTTCGGCATTGCCGCTATGGCACAAAGTTCTTTATGGCGTATTTCTGCCGTACGCAGGCTGGTCAAGGCCGCCGGCGGCGCCTGCAGCGTGTTATATTTTGCCAGCTCTTCCAGCAGGGCAAATTCATCCATACCCGCAGCTGGCACGCCCAGCGCCTGAAGTACGCTCTCATTGAACTTATACGGACTGGCCGTAGAAACAATCACCATCTCATGTAAATCACCGGTTGTCTGGCGATATTCGTCTGCTACCTGCCAGGCAACCGCTGTATGCGTATCCATTACATACTTTTGCTCTTTATAAACAGAAGCGATTTTTGCCTGTGTCCTTTGATCATCCGTCCAGCCAGCCCAGAAGATGTTCTGAATTGCTGCCAGATGCTTTGCCCCGACATTATATACTCCCGACTGCTTCAAGGCCTCCATCCAGCTGAAAATCTGGTTCGTGTCGCCACCACTTACATGGTATAAAAGCCGCTCGAGATTACTGGAGATCAATATATCCATGGACGGCGTAATCGTCTTAAAAAAGCCGCGATTGCGATTATATGTTCCCGTTTTAAGGAAATCTGTTAAAACATTGTTGGCATTTGAAGCACAAACAAGTTTATGCACGGGTAGTCCCATTTGTTTTGCATAATATCCGGCCAGGATATTCCCAAAATTGCCAGTAGGAACGCAAAAATTAATTTCATCTCCCAGCGATATTTTCTTTTTCTTCAGCAAATCCGCATAAGAACTGAAATAATATACAATCTGCGGTACCAAACGCCCCCAATTGATGGAATTCGCTGATGATAATTGAACATTGTTGTTTTTAAGCTGTTCCTTAAATTGCATATCGCCAAAAATCTGCTTTACGCCTGTCTGGGCATCATCAAAATTCCCCTCCACAGCAACAACAGCGACATTGCCGCCTGTTTGCGTAACCATCTGCAGCCGCTGAATCTTACTGACACCGGTCTCGGGATAAAAAACGATAATGCGGATCTGCTCCACATCCTTAAAGCCTTCGAGTGCAGCCTTGCCGGTATCCCCCGAAGTTGCCACCAGAATTACAATGTCACTCTTTTCACCGGTCTTGCGCAATGCTGTCGACATCAGCTGTGGCAAAAGCTGCAACGCCATGTCTTTAAAAGCACTTGTCGGACCGTGCCACAGTTCCAGAACGCTTTCACCGGCCAAGGCTGTAACCGGAGCGATTTCCTTAGTATCAAATTTATCTTTGCCGTAGGCACGTTCTACACAGCCTTGAAGCTCGTCTTCGCTGTAGTCCGTCAAAAATTTCTCCAGGATTTTGACTGCCCGCTGCTCATAAGATAAGTCTGTAAGGCTTTCGATAAAGGCCAGATCAACCACTGGCAGTTCTTCGGGAACAAACAGACCGCCATCAGTGGCAATCCCCGCGATAATTGCCTGTGCGGCACCTAATTTTTCTTTACTGCCCCGGGTACTGATATAATTCATCTTCATCGCCTCTTCTATTCATAAATTAAATTTCATAATAAAACATTCTATGCTAAAATAATAATGTTACTGCACAATATTGCTAACGGTGGCCTTGACTGCCGTAACCAAATCTGTCGGTGATAATAAAATTTGTTGTCCGCGAATACCCGCACTTATGGCGATAATCTCGCAGTCTTCACTGCTCTTATCAAGATACACCGGATATTCCTTCTTGGCCCCCAAGGGAGAACACCCGCCACGAACATAGCCGGTCAAGCCCAGCACTTCCCGGAGATGAACCATTTCCACCTTTTTATTGCCGCTGACAGCTGCCAGCTGTTTTAAATGGAGTTCCGCATTGCCAGGGATGCAGGCCATCAACACTCCTGTCTTATCGCCCCGGACGACAAGCGTCTTAAAGACCATCTCCACCGGCATGCCAACTTTTTGAGCCACATTTACGGCACTGAGATCGTCAAGATCTACCAGATATTCCTTTAACTCATAGGAAATTTTTAATCGGTCCAATATTCTTGCTGCATTTGTTTTTTTCATCCTTCATCCGTCCCAACCATGATCTATAAATTAAAATCTGTAGCATCCCGCTGCAAACAGATTTTATTATATCATAGAAATTCTTTCAATCCTATACCCGATATTTATTTTTGTCATCCAGTAAAATACTTTTTGTATTCAAATTAACAATTATCGTAATTAAACACAGTTTATATATTGAAATTGTAATCCATAAATAAGAGGTGCTTCACCATGATTAAATTAGCTTTGGCACAAATTGAAATACAGCCCGGGCATCCGGCAAAAAATGCTGAAAAAATGCTGGCAAGGATTGAAGAGGCCAAGAGAAATCAAACCGATATTATTATTTTCCCTGAAATGTCAATTCCCGGCTATCTGCTCGGTGATACCTGGGAACAGTCTGCTTTCCTTGAAGACTGTATGTATTACGGGCAAAAAATCATCGAATCCTCTGCCGGGATTTGCATCATGTTTGGCAATGTTGGTGTCGATTGGCAGAAAAAAAACAATGATGGCCGAGTTCGCAAGTACAATGCATTCTTTACCGCCTGTAATGGAAAACTCGTCCAAAATAAAACCATGGCTTATCCTTTTGTCATTAAAACTTTGCTGCCAAATTATCGGGAATTTGATGATACACGCTATTTTTTCAGCCTGGAAAAACTGGCGGCGGAACGCCGGCAGCCGGTAGAAGAACTTATTGCCCCTGTAGAACTAGAAATTCGCGGGCAAAAGGTCCGCATTGGCTGCCTGCTGTGTGAAGACGGCTGGAGTGATGACTATCAGCTCGCACCGATGGAAATTCTGCAACAGCAGCAGGTAGACGTATTCATCAATTTTATCACCATCTCCTTATACCCTTGGCAAAAATGAACAAACGCCATCGGGTATTCGGCCAGCAGGCAGAAAAATTCACACACCGATTGTCTATGTAAATAATACCGGGATTACAAAACAATAGGACAAGACGATCTATACATTTGATGGTCAAGCACCGTTATAACCATAG
>Ga0183099_1001224_pt1 | contig 15376 bp, 17 predicted proteins | sample Biomet1_FD_127788 | JGI IMG/M metagenome (GOLD analysis project Ga0183099, IMG submission 127788) | Microbial communities from bioreactor (seeded with anoxic lake sediment) at LBNL, California, USA - Biofuel metagenome 1 | ecosystem: Engineered > Bioreactor > Anaerobic > Unclassified ... | reverse complement strand
TCCCGCGGCGCAAGACGCAGGCCGTTCTGCCACGGAACTAAAGAACAGCTCATCCAAACAGAAACCGGTCCCGGCAGGAACGTCCGAAACAACCCCGGTAAAACCCGTAGCAGCTGTTCCGTCAGCGGCAGCGGTAAAACCGAAAGCAGCACAGGAACCGGCATCCCCCGCCGTGACAAAAAAGAAACAGCCGGTCACCACGCCCGAACCCAAAGCATCGCCGCAGGACGCTTCTGAAACGGCCCGGAGCGAAGAACAGGCCAAACCCTCTCCGTCGCGTTCCGTAACGCTCGACCGCAATCAGTACCTTGACGTACAATATCCGGGCACGGGATGGATATATCTTGGCGAAACAGACGGTACCAAAAACATGATCTTCTTCGGCCGTAAGCTCGGAGAAACCGACACGTCGTTCACGCTGCGCGCGCGCAGTACGGGACGGTCGCTGCTCCATTTTTATAAAAACGACGTGCTCACGGGTAAGTATATCGACGATTATCTGGAAGTACTCGTTTCGGACAAGGACGCTTCTTCGCAGGAGCACGCGAAAGCTCCGTCGTACGCGGACATTGTCCCGCCCCGCCCCTCGTCCGCCGTTGCCGCAGTATCGGGCGGCGCCTCGGACGTAAAGTCCCCTGCGGCAGCATCCGGCGGCAGCGAAGGATCGAACAGCAGCGTCTCCGGCAGGACACAGCAGAAAGGACAGTCTCCGCAGACTGTGCAGGAAGACGCTTCCGGGCAAACGGTCATTCAGACCTCGGAATCTGCACCGGAAAATCTGCCGCAGGCAGCCGGTGCGAACAATACGTATTCCGGCGTGAACAGTACAGCGCCTGACTCTGCGGCTGTACCGGGTGATACGCTGAGCGCACAGGCTCAGAACGAAGGGCCGGACGATCTGCTGAAACAGGCACAGGACGCGTACAACGGAAAACAGTACGAAACCGCCAGGGCGCTTCTTACGCTGTTTTTTGACAAAGCCGTTACACGTATAGACGAAGGTCTGTATCTTCAGGGACAGGTGCTTGAAGCAAAGTCACCCGTTCAGAATATAAAGGGAGCGGTCGATTCATATGAAATTCTTATGAAAAACTGGCCGGACAGCGCGCTCTGGCAGAATGCCCGCGAGCGGAGCATTTATCTCCGCCGTATGTACATAGAAATACGTTGAACCGGGTCGTACCGGTTAAATTACATATACGTATGAGACAATGAGGAGGTCGTATGAAAAAAATCTTCGCAATTCTGGTATCTGCTTTAGCAGTGTGCTCGTTTTTTTCCTGTGCGTATAAAAAGCCTGCCGACACGCAGCGCACGATCACAGTGAGCGGAACAGGCAACGTTAGTGCAGAACCCGATCAGGCGTCCATCATCGTTTCTGTCGTAACGCAGGAATGGGTCGCAAAACTTGCAACTGACGAAAACGCGGCCGCCATGACCAAAGTGCGCGACGCAGTGATCGCAGCCGGTGTGAAAGCCGTAGACATTACGACGACCGATTACAGTGTCGCACGCCAGGATACGTGGGCAAACGGACGCAGCTGGCCCGGAAAATTCCAGGTACGTAACAGCCTGAACATAATGATAAAAAACATTTCTTCGTCAGGAGCGGTCATAGACGCGGCAGTGGCAGCAGGAGCCAACGAACTTTCGTCTCTGTCGTTCAGCGTTGCAGACACGGCTCCCCTTGTGCGGCAGGCGCGTATGCTTGCGGTACAGCAGGCGCTCGACACAGCATCCCTTCTTGCCGGCGCAAGCGGCTGTAAGATCGGACAGGTCGTCTCTATTCAGGAAAACGGGAGCGCTCCGTCCCCGGTGTTCGACAGAATGGTTAAAACAGAAGCGGCTGCCGCGGCTGCGGATGTGCCTACGCCGCTTACTGCAGGAAAGGTCACGGTGAGCGCGGGCGTTACCGTAACATACGCCTTGCAATAAAGGCACTTTACAGTTAATATAATAGATCATAAATCTTAACAATTAAGGAAGAAAAGACAATGCTGGACTATAAATTCATAAAAGATAATCTTGAAGCCGTAAAACAGAATATCACCAACCGCAATATGGTTGCCGACGCGGATCTTGTCGTAAAGCTGTACGACGAACGCGCGTCCCTTACGACAAATCTGCAGCTTCTTCAGCAGAAACGGAACGAGAACGCCGCAGCTATGAAAGGCAAAATGGACGACGCGATGCGCCAGGAACTTATTGCAGCAGGTAAAAAACTGAAAGACGATATCGCCGCCGCTGAAAAAGAACTTGCCGATATTGAGCCGCGTCTCGAAGACGCTGCCAGAAAGATTCCAAATATGGCGAATCCCGCGGCTCCCGTCGGAAAAGTCGATACGGAAAATCTTGAGGTAAAAAAAGTCGGCACTCCCCGTACGTTCACGTTCAAGCCCAAGGACCACGTCGAACTCGGCGAATCCCTTGACATCATCGATTTTGACCGCGGCACGAAGGTTTCCGGTCCGAAATTTTATTATCTGAAAAACGACGCGGTTTTTCTTGAACAGGCGCTCATTATGTACGCTCTGAACATACTGCGGAAACACGGTTTTACCCCGTTCATCACGCCGGATATTGCCAAACAGGAAGTCCTTCAGGGTATCGGATTCAATCCGCGCGGAAACGAATCAAACGTATACTGCATCGAAGACGAAGGCACCTGCCTTGTAGCGACTGCGGAAATCACTCTCGGCGGCTACCACTCCGGTGAGATCCTTGACAAAGCTACACTTCCGCTGTTCTATTGCGGTCTGTCTCACTGTTTCCGCCGCGAAGCTGGAGCAGCGGGGCATTTCAGCAAGGGGTTGTACCGCGTACATCAGTTCGACAAGGTAGAAATGTTCGTGTACTGTCTTCCTGAACAGTCCGACGAGCTTCATGAAAAACTTCGTCTGGTGGAAGAGGAAATATTCACCGGACTCGGTCTTCCCTTCCGCGTAGTGGATACGTGTACGGGCGATCTCGGCGCACCTGCGTACCGGAAGTGGGATCTTGAAGCGTGGATGCCCGGCAGAGCGGATGAAGCGTACCCGGACGGAGACTACGGCGAAGTTACTTCCACGTCCAACTGTACGGACTATCAGGCCCGCAGGCTTAACATAAAATACAAGGACGACGCGGGAAAAACAAGTACGTCCATAAGCTCAACGGTACGGCGATCGCGGTCGGCAGAGCTATGCTTGCGATACTCGAAAACTATCAGAATGAAGACGGTTCAGTCTCCATTCCGGAAGCGCTCAGACCGGTCTGCGGATTCGACAAGATCGAACCGAAAACAAAGAACTGACCCGTGGGAGAATCCGATCACGCAAAGCAGATCACGTATCTGCTTATTTTCATAGCCGCCGCAATTTTTTTCGCAATACTAAAAATTACGGCGCAGGTTTTGATTCCCGTCGTACTGGCAGTCATGCTTTCTTTCGTCATGCTTCCGATCGTTCGGACAATGAACAAGATGCACCTGCCGTGGATCCTTAACGTCGTTATAGTCACGATCATTCTCGTCGCCTGCATTGCCGTCATAGGCACGCTGATCGGCGCCAGCCTGAGAACGATCGTGTCGCAATACGGCAAATACGAGTCTAAATTTCTGTCCATCTACGAATTCGTCGCAGAAAAGCTCAATTTAAAATTCGACGCGCATCTGAGTTTTTTTAATAATATTCAGAGCGCGCTCGAAGGGCAGATCGACATACACGGAGCTATAAAAAAGGGAATATTCACGTTCTCCGAAAACATGCTTTCGCTCGTCAGAAACACGCTCGTTGTTGTTCTCATGTTCATTTTTCTGCTCGTAGAGATGCACCTTACGGGAGAAAAACTCAAGGAAGCGTTTGAAGGAAAAATGAAAGGACGAATGATGAACATCGTCAGGCGGACGATGACGCAGGTTGTCCGTTTCCTTTTTATTAAATTCTTCATTTCACTTGCCACCGGAGTCCTTGTGTTCCTGTCCGCAAAGCTTGTCGGGCTCGACTTCCCCGTCGTCTGGGGATTCATCGCGTTCGTTCTTAATTTTATACCCACGTTCGGCTCTATCGTGTCAGTCGCTGCGACGTCCCTGTTCGCGCTGCTCCAGTTCTTCCCGCAGCCGGAACCGATCGTTTTTATTTTTCTGATAATGGTCGCGATCAACATGATCCTCGGCAATTTTCTTGAGCCGCGTATCGAAGGCACGAATCTGGGCATATCGCCGTTCGTTATTCTCGTAATGCTTTCGCTGTGGGGATGGATGTGGGGGTTTGTCGGTATGATCCTTGCGGTGCCGTTGACCGTTATTATTAAGATATTCTGCGAAAATATTCCGATGCTCCATCCCGTCGCGATCCTTATCGGCAACAAGCCCCAGGATACGAAGATGGAAATTTCCACCGATGAAAAATCAGAGGAATAACTTTTTCGTCGCCTTTTCGTACATAAACCGTTTGTCTTCCTCCTGCATCGACGTATAGATGCAGTCGGCGCACGTGCGGCGTCCGTCAGCGCTCCGGTACAGCTTTACCGGAACGCACGTTGCGAACACATCGCGTCTGGCAACGGGACCCTGGCGGAGCATGAACGACATTCTGAGAGCGTATTCCGCTCCCTGTGAGAGCGGATTCGTTTCGTTGTCGCTTCCAAGTACAAGACGCTCGTGATCTACGTACAGGATACCGAACGGTTTTACCCGCCCCTGAACCGATTCGAGGGACATATTCTTTTCTACAAGATATCTGCATATAGGAATGAGCTGCAGTCCGTTGCCCGCGTTCTTTTCTTTCTTCGCTTCGGATACGAACTGTTCAAGACGGGCTTTCGCCTGCGCCTGGTCCTCGAGCGGAATAGAACTCCAGACGGGCCGCGTAAAAAGTTCAAAACCTTCGCCGGGTATGCACGAAATGCTCACCTCAGACTTGTTGCTGCACGAATAATAAATCGACGCGGAAAAATCATAATCGTGTTTCGGTTCAACGTCCGAGATACGGTGTATCACGCCGGGGATCACAAGCGCGAGTCCTGCGGAGACGGATTTCATTTCCGTCGTAAAATACAGTCCTACCCGGTTAAAATAAAATTCCACGCGGACCTGTTTTCCCGCAAATCCGACGACAGACTGCGGCGGATTCTTGAGCAGAATGATCCCTTTATCAAACACAGTGATCTGTTCGGCTTTGAGCGCAACGGGAAACACCGCCGACAGAAGCGGCCTTATTTTTTCTTCATCGCCTTCCGACTTTGTCTCCACGGGGGTCACAGTTACAGGAACGTTTCCGTCTGTCAAATACTGCAGCACAAGCTGCCGTTCTATTCCCGTCAGGTCTTTAGTTTCCATCCGTTCTCCCCCACTTCTGTATGTCTATCTGGCTGATTTTATAGCCACCGTCATTCTTAATAAAACAGAAAAGCACGTCCGCGTATCCTTTCGCGCATTTGAAACGCACGGGGATTTCATAATCATCCTGAATGAACGGCGCTCCGTATACGCGGGATGTGAACAGGTTCACCGGCGGATCGGGCATATCCTGACCGAACGCCGTCTTCCATCCGTTCTTGAAATCGGATAAAAAAAGCACGTACGAATAGAGACAACCCTGCGCCATCAGGCTGTCAGCGCTCTGCTGAGACGATACTGCCGCGCACGCCGAATCCAGAGCTGCCAGAAGATCCGGGGATATACGGGACGTATCAAGACTGCCGAACCCGTCGATGAACGGATATACGGGCGATTCCGCCGACGGAGCGGAGATAACCGACTGCGGAGTGAGCTTTACCGCTTTATCCACACCGTCCTGCCGGGAAATATCCTGTACCAGGCGCATGCTTTCCAGCTCCCTCGTCCAGAGAACGTCCGCTTCTTTCCCGTCAGCCTCGGACCGGAGAGTATTTTTCCCCTGTTCCGTAACGGCTGAAGACGAACCGTTCGCGCATGAAACGCCTGAAAAAGATACGACTGAAAAAAGAATTACGGTAAGATACGATCCCATACGTTTCATTTGCAGAAAGTATACCACATTTTCAGATAAAAATATAGTATCACTTCACTGTCTGAATCAGCAGTCATTGAAAGGTATGTTCTTTTCTGGTAAAATAATAAGAAATAGTTATATCTGATTTTTTACCGAGGTACGCATATGCCGCTTACACTTACAGAAAAAATTTTGCAGGCTCACATCATTCCTGAAGCCTGCGAAGACACGAAATTCATTCCCGGCGAACGCATTGAACGCGGAGCCGATATTGCGGTTCGCATCGACCAGACGCTCACTCAGGACGCGACTGGTACCATGACGTACCTCCAGTTTGAAACGATCGGCATTCCGCGCGTTAAGACGGAAGTCTCTGTTTCCTACGTTGACCATAACACGCTCCAGACCGATTACAAGAACATGGACGACCACCGCTATCTTCAGAGCATAGCGGCAAAATACGGCCTGTATTTTTCCCGCGCGGGTAACGGCATATGCCACCAGGTACATCTTGAACATTTCGGAAAACCTGGAAAAACGCTGCTCGGTTCCGACAGCCATACGCCGACAGGCGGCGGGATCGGCATGATCGCAGTCGGTGCGGGCGGACTTGACGTCGCGGTCGCAATGGGCGGAGGAGCGTTCCATCTTGCAATGCCAAAAGTGTTCGGCGTACAGCTGACCGGCAGGCTCCGCAAAGGTGTGAGCGCGAAGGACATTATCCTTGAAGTGCTCCGCAGGGAAACAGTTAAAGGCGGAGTCGGCGCCGTTTACGAGTATTTCGGCTCAGGCGTTTCCGGACTTTCAGTTCCTCAGCGCGCGACGATCACGAATATGGGTGCCGAACTTGGCGCGACGTGTTCGATCTTCCCGTCCGACCAGAAAACAAAAACGTTTCTTTCTGCAATGGGACGGCCGAAAGACTGGACAAAACTTGAAGCAGACATCGGCGCAGAATACGACAAGATCATACAGATCGATCTGAACAAACTCGGTGCAATGGCGGCCCAGCCGCATTCACCAGACGCGGTTACGACGGTAAAAAAACTGTCCGGTACGAAAGTGACGCAGATTGTCATCGGGTCGTGCACGAACAGTTCGCTCGACGATCTTGAAACGGTCGCGGCTATCGTAAAGGGAAAGCATATCGCTGCGGGAGTAGAAGCCGGTATTGCCCCTGGCAGCCGTGCCACGCTCATGATGGCGGATAAGGCGGGCATACTCGGAACGCTCATTGAAGCGGGATTCCGTATTCTGGAGAGCGCGTGCGGTCCGTGCATAGGCATGGGATTCTCACCGAACAGCGAAGGCGTGTCCCTCCGCACGTTCAACCGCAACTTCAAAGGCCGCAGCGGTACAGCCGACGCTGACGTATATCTTGTTTCCCCCGAAACGGCGGCCGCATCAGCCGTCACGGGCACGATCACGGAAGCGGAAAAACTCACCTACACCGACCATGCGTACGTGCGCGGAATGCGCGTGAGCATGCTTGACGGAAAAGATAAACGTCTTGCCATCGCTGCCGTCAGAAAGGCAGGCAAGGACGAGGGAATGCTCATTCCGCCTCTGACACCTGCCGCATCCGCAAAAATCGAAATTGTGCGCGGTCCCAATATCAAGCCGTGTCCGCCAAGCCCGCAGTGCGCCGCGTCGCTCAAATTCCCCGTTCTGCTCAAAACCAGCGACAACGTTTCCACCGACGACATTATGCCTGCCGGAACGAAAGTACTTCCGTTCCGCTCCAACATTCCCGAAATCAGTAAATTCACGTTTTCCCGGCTGGACGAAACGTTCTACAGCCGCGCCGAAGCGACGAAATTCAGCGGCTGCTTCGTAGTAGGCGGTGAAAATTACGGACAGGGGTCGTCGCGCGAACACGCGGCGCTCGGCCCGATGTATCTCGGCGTCAGGGCAGTCATTACACGGAGTTTCGCGCGCATTCACAAGGCAAATCTGGTTAATTACGGAATTCTTCCGATAACGTTTGTAAATCCATCCGATTATGATATAATTAAACAGGGTGATGTGCTGGAAATTACAAATATAACGGAAGCGCTTAAAACCGGATGTGAATTTACTATTTTAGCCGGCGGAAAAACGATAAAAGGCGTTAACGATCTGAGCAAACGGAGCCGGTCTATTCTTATTGCCGGGGGGCTCGCATCGTATACGAGAAAAGGCGGAAATTGATTTTTTGAGGAGAGTGCCGATGAACGTCCATAATATTATGGAAGAGTATGTGACGACCTGCGTCAATCAGATGCTTGACCAGCTCATGACGAACAAACCCGTGTGGTTTTCATGCGACTGCGAAGACTGCCGTCTAGAAACAGTCAGTTACGTACTCAACCGCGTTCAGCCACGGTACATCGTATCAGGACGCGGCATCGTGCATAATTCCGAGGAACTTGACAATTCGCAGATACGGGCAGACGTAGACGCTCTCGTAATAGAAGGCATCCGCCTTATAAGCACAGTGCGCCGCCCGTACCATAAAACGCCAAAGCGGGCCGAAGGACTTTTACCCAGAGGACCGTCTTTTAACTTTCCGGTATTCATCGGCACCGTTTTTGACGGATCAAGCTTCCAGCCCCTGTCCGACGCAACTATTTCTCTTACGTACAATGATAAAATCGTTGAAATGATCGATAAAACATGGACGAACCCGTGCAATACGTATAATGCGACGAAAGGCACGTACTCGTTCTGGGTAAAACCGTTCAAGGCAGACGGACCGGACATAAGCCGCCAGTTTAATTTTACAGTAAAAGTGTCTGCAGCTGACTACACGCCTGTCACTTACGCGTTCGACATTCCTGTCGTGAGCGAAGCGGAAAATAAAACCGAAGCGAACACGTCTTATTCAGTCAAAATACAGGATTTATTCCTGTTCCGTACCACGATTTTTAATCCGATGGAAGACTGATTTTTTACCGCTTCCCGTCTTGACACGGTGAGTTCTTTTCTATATAGTAGAAAAACATTCGGACGATTAGCTCAGCCGGTTAGAGCACTTGGTTTACACCCAAGGTGTCGGGGGTTCGAATCCCTCATCGTCCATCTCTCCTGTGTATACGCTGCAACAGCGAACAATCAAAACAAAAGGGAAAAATACTCACTGCGGCAGTTATTCGTATTTTGCCCCGTTTTACAGAAAAAATCTACGGATCTGTCGTATCTACCTAACCATGCAGAAGCATACGTATTTCAACCCTTCTATGACAAAACAGTCTCAGTCAGAACCGGAACCCTGTTCGTTTTTTATGGACAAAGACATCCGCCGTTACAGCACTGAGTCCCCTGCCCGTGAATACAGAACAGAAAGACAGTGCGTACAATAATACAGCCGGGAACTCGCCGCACAACAGCCGGGATTTGTCCGTAGAGCGCAGAAGAATTGCAAGAAACATGACACGTTTCGTCATGAAACCAGTCCGGTTTCACCGTGAAACGAGCCACGTTTCATCGTAAAACCGGACAGGTTTCTTTTGCACGGGATTTGTTTCAGGTAAAAGACGGCGGAACGTAATGCTGACAGGTGCCCGGAACGGATAACATTCCCCCGAAGCTGATCACCCTTTCTGTCTTCCGAATGCGCCTGCCTTCACGCAGTATGTAAACCTTCCCAAGTTTTTTTTTCTTTTTAAATAGTACGAGCCAGAGAAAAAAACAAGGATAGATTCTATTGTTTTACTGCTTTACAGGGGGGCAAAACATGATTTCAACTCATGTACATAACCATCCCCCTTTGAAGCGTGTTCCCGGTATTTACATGAAGATAAAAACTTCATTAGTTCCGCCGTATCGTCCGTCATTTTCGGCGTGTTCCGGGTAAAGATAAAAGGTGCGTCCGACACGGGCAGTTTTATGACGGTGGATTCTTCGGACACCGCAGATATTGCCGGTAAAATCAAGTTCATTACTGATCCGGCCGGCTGCCTGATATAGGCGGAAATCTTCATATGTGGTACGTTGATCCCGATCATGTTTCGGAGGACGGTACATTTTCTGAAACAGACGAAGGAGGAAGTATTATTCAGAAATCAAATCCAAGTCCTGATACCATTTTCATGCTCATTGTTTTTGCACGTTTATATTGCTCGACATATTTTTTATCTTCAAATAAAATATGCTGAGCAAATAAAATTCTGAGCTTATTTATTATATGCTGGGAAATAATTATATTTCCAGACCGAATATCTTTTCTTAAATGCTCGACTACTGCACCAATTTCAGCGTGTTCTTTCTGTTGTTCCCGAAGTGCAGAATATCCGATGATCTGCATCATTCTTTCTTCTTCGGAAAAATGATAATGAATATAATCAATAGCTGTATTAAACATTGCGTGAACGAGGTCTTTATCATTCTGCTCTTTAAATTCTTTATACATGTGATTCACTAATTCGATCCAGAATCTATGCTGCTGATCCATTTCAGGAATACCGAATTCGTATTTCAACGACCATGTGATAAAACTCATAACCTGCCTCCGTAAAACTGTCTATTCATATTATACAGTCAGAAAAAGGTATTTACAGTTTTTATTTGAGATTTATGACGGAAACAGTTCAGAATGACTATATCCGCAGAGAGGGCACAGAGGGGAACGGAAAGCAGCGAGACCGCCGGACGGAAAAACTGATGAACCGGCGGTTCGACGAACTGGAAAAGCGCATACTCGACCGGAAGGAATACGCGTTATGTAAGCCAGTGCGTAATCAGTGATTATTTTGAGTGTAGACATGATATTGTTCACGGACTTCAGGAACATCTTCTGTTCCTGTACGAGCCAGAATAGAAAGTAGTATTTTGAGTACTTTTTTGTATACTTGGCACTTTTTCAGCCTGCAATGAAAATGCTTGACAGTATGCACATTATATACAAGATGAATAGGGATATACCTCTAGAAGCTGTCTTCTATGAAACAGAAACAGGAAATCAACCTGCCCGTGATTTTATCCTTAGTTTATCCCGAAATGATAAGAAGGAAATCGGAGCTGATATTTTTTGCTGTTCAGGAAGGATTCCTTATAGGGTTACCGTTCTGCAGAAAACTTGAAAAATATATCCGGGAAATACGGTCAACAATTGCAGACGGGATTTGTTGTATTCTTTTTACGATTGATAACAACACGATGATTCTTTTGCACGGATTTTTTGAGAAAACGCAGAAAACACCGCCGGACGAACTGAAAACTGCGCGTAATCGTCTGGCAGAATACAGGAGGTTTCATACATGAATGGACGCGGACAAAACTTCAATGACTTTATGAAAGAACAGGGATTATTTGAAGAAGCTCACGAATTGGCAGCAAAGAAAATAATAGCAGCACAGCTTAAACAGGAAATGGATATTCAGCATCTCACAAAAACTGCCATTGCTAAAAAAATGAACACTACCCGTTCTGCTGTAGATAATGCGCTTGATCCTGAGTTTAATACTTCTATAGAAACACTGGATCGATTCGCCTGTGCTTTAGGGAAACAGTTATCTTTGACACTAAGATAAAAAAGGTTATTAGTCCAATTACACACATAAACAATACATATACTTTATCACTATATTATAATGCATCTACTTATCAATATTTTTTTTACTTCCTAGGGAAAAGATTTTTTGCAATTATATATAGATCGCTTTTCTGATTTCCGGTGGGTACTTGAAAAACTCGATCAGATCATTCCAGTACGTATCCCATGATTTAAATAGTACGGGGTATTTTCTTTTCCATTTTTTACCGAAATCATCAAGCGACTGCCGCCCTGCATCCTCGGTTGCAGCAGAATAAATTTTTTTCAGGTCAACGCAAACTTCCTTCAAGTCTTTGTACAGTCTGCTTCCGCGAACACATGTCCGGAACTTTGCGCCCTCGTTCTCAGCAAGCCAAAGCCCCAGAACTTCCTTCTTTCCATCATAATTAACGGCAAGTGCTACGTATAGAGCTTTATTCAGCGTCTTACCTGTCAACGCCGGTGATAAAATGCCGTAATTCGCCGACGAGAAATTGCCGGTTTTATGCATAGAAAAGGGGTCCAAAATCCTTAATACTGTTAGTTACGACAATTAACAAAATAAGGAAGGACCCCGTGGAGTATCTTATGCTTAAGGCGCGAGAATTACAAGCGCAAGGGCTTACCCAGGTAGAAATTGCAGCAGCAATCGGCAAATGTGAAAGGACAGTTAGAAATTATCTGTCAGAAAAACCAAGAGAACGGAAAAATCCGGTCCGTACAAGGAAACTTGATTCTTTCAAGGATTTTATCAAAGTAATTATTGAAGAAAATCCAAATGCAAACGGTGCAAAGATTTACGAAAGACTACAGAAGATGGGTTTTGACGGAAAAATGTCAATTGTAAAAGAATACATAACAAGTCTTAGAAAAGAAATAAACCGCAAGGCAGTAATCCGATTTGAAACAGAACCTGCAAGACAAGCACAGGCAGACTGGATTGTGCTGGGAAAACAATATGTTGACGGCAAAAAAAATAAGCTTTACGTCTTTGTAATGGTCATGGGTTATTCAAGAGTGCCTTTTGCCATGTTTACGACAAGCATGGACGAATCAACTCTCCTGTATTGCCATCAGAAAGCGTTTGAATGGTTCGGCGGAGTTCCCTATGAAATTCTTTATGACAACATGAAAACTGCATGGATTTTTGACGTTGACAGCTGGCATCCTCAAAAAGATCTTTCCCGTTGTGCGGTTCATTATGGTTTCGTTCCAAAACGGTGCCGAATTCACAGACCGGAAACGAAAGGTAAAGTTGAAAGATTCAACCAGTACCTGGAAGGAAACTTCTTTGATGATTATGACGGACGAATTCTTACACTCAACCAGCTTAATGAAGACGTCCGCCAATGGATTTCAAAGATTCAGAACAACAGACTTTCACAGTTCAACCAGACACGGAAAGAGCGTTTCGACATTGAACAATCACTTCTGAAACCTGTATCCGGAAACCCGTATGATGTCCGCCCGGGCATTCCTGTAATTGTAAACAGAGAATCATGCATCAGATTCAAAACAAACAGTTACAGTGTTCCGCCTGTATATATTGGCCGGAAGTTAGTCGTCAGACCTTTTATGAACTTAAATAAAATAGAGATCTTTGATCCTGAGGGGAAATCTATAAGAATTATCCCCTGTGAAAAACAGGGAGAAAGAAAAACCTTCATATTTCCGGAAGACCGTAAGCAGATTCAAAAAGCATGGGAGCTTTGCAGAAGCAGAACCGATATTCACCGCTCTTTGAAAAAGGAAACTCTCATTATTTCCAAAGAGCCGGTTGTAATAATCAGAAAACCGGAATTCTATAATCAGTTTGTTCTGGAGGCACCACTTTGAAAGATTTACAGACAGAAACACTGATTACACGTATGAATGATCTTGGACTGTCTTTCATGGCTGCCAATTTTGAAAGTTATATTTCTGAACAGAGCCGGAATGACAATACGCTTCTTGAGCGGATATATGACCTGATTGAGACAGAATATATTCCAAGAAATGAACGTGCAGGAAAAACACGGTTGAAGCTTTCAAGTATTCCGCAGTACAAGACACTCGAATCTTTTGACTTGTCATGGCTTCAAGGCGGATTGAGTACGGAAAAGCTGAATGAACTTTCGACACTGGCATTCATTGACCGGAAGGAGAACGTATTTTTTCTTGGACCTTCGGGAGTGGGAAAAACCCACTTGATGTCTGCTCTTGGTTGCAAAGCATGTCTTGAAGGTAAATCTGCGTATTTTACTTCCTGTCATGACCTTGTTGAAACTCTTTTAAGGGCAAAGGAACAGAACAGGCTTTCAAGAAAACTTAGATGGTTTAAGAGTCCGGCGGTACTTCTCATTGATGAAGTGGGCTACGAACCTTTAAATGCAGAACAGACTCATGTTCTGTTTCAGTTGATAAATGCAAGGTATGAAACCGGCTCAATAATTATGACCAGCAACAAAGTATTTGGAAAATGGGCAGAATTTATGAACAACGATGACGCTGTGGCTTCTGCAAGTCTGGACCGTATGCTTCATCATTGCCATATCCTTAGTCTTCAGGCGGATTCTTACAGAATGAAAGACCGCATGAAAGTCGGAGTCGTTGGCTTCGAATAATTATTTTTTTGCATATATCCGGCAAAATTAAACCGGCAAAAACCGGCAATTTCTCGCTGGCGTTGACACTTGTCATAGACCAGTATACCGGGAACGAAGTCGTCATAACGAAATCATTCACGGCATACCTTTACCTGCAGGTACGCAAGGTTCTGTATTCACAGACTGCCGGGGAAAAGTTCGAACGCTGGTGTATAGAGCGCCGAATAAACTTATTCACACTGGACGACGGCGCGCGCGAACGGGCTAAAGCTAAGTTTGAAGCGGAGGAAAAGGAATGAACAGACGGAAAATTGACAGGTATTTAGATGAAGTAAGGAAAAATGGAAAAAAGCGGAAAATCACAATATGCTATACATGCGGTGATCTGTGCCATAGAAAGCACCGGATAAAAACAGGGGCGTTTCTGCACTGGTTATTTATACGGATAACCCGCAGAAAACAGCCATAAAACTAAGCCGTTTTGTTTTTTTGTTTATAAATTTCTGCGAATTTTTTATCTTCTGCAAGAATATATTTTTTAAACCATTTTTTCATTTCAGCGGCGAGCTGTTCCGGAACTACAGGTTCATCTCTGACAATTCTGACTCTGAAATCTTCAAACTTTTTGCTCATTTCTGCATGAAGTTTTTTTTGCTCAGACAACGCGGGATATCCGATATTCTGCATTAGTATTTCTTCTTCAGCAAAATGATAATTCGCATATTCAACAGCTTCATACAGAACACTTACAATATGAAGCTTCATATGCTGTTCCGAAAGAGTTGTACAAAGAGAATCCAGCAGTTCAGCGCAATGCCTTAGCTGCTTGTCCATTTCAGGGATACCGATTTCGTATTTCTGCGACCATTTTAAAAACGCCATATTCTCTCTCCTTACAAAAGTGCATTACATAGTATAACCATTAAAAAATATTTATCACTGATAGAATTATGAAAAAAAAAGGTTATACTAATAATGGTACTATTGATTATCTATCATACATCCCCTCAATAGTACGTTATATCCGTTGGCAGCCGATCTTCCCAGAGCGACTGCCATTTTTTATGCCCGAACGACTATATCCGCAGAGGGCACAGATGGGAACGGAAAGCAGCGAAATCGCCGGACTGAAAGAACTGATGAACCGGCGGTTCGACGAACTGGAAAAGCGCATGAGCGACCGGAAAGAATACGACGAGTCAAACATAAAAGCGCTGCATGACAAAGACACCGAACAGGATATCAGGCTCAACGATCATGCAGAGCGCATACGCGCGCTGGAGCAGTCGCTCGCCGTCATTGCGAAACCGGCAGCAAAGACAACATGG
>Ga0183099_1001223_pt1 | contig 15377 bp, 12 predicted proteins | sample Biomet1_FD_127788 | JGI IMG/M metagenome (GOLD analysis project Ga0183099, IMG submission 127788) | Microbial communities from bioreactor (seeded with anoxic lake sediment) at LBNL, California, USA - Biofuel metagenome 1 | ecosystem: Engineered > Bioreactor > Anaerobic > Unclassified ... | reverse complement strand
AAATCCATTTTAGACGGCCCGAGATTATTCCAGCTTTTTTCAATAGCTTTGACGCGGTTTGTTGATGTCATGGTTGGAGAAACTAAGGCTAATCTCAACCCTGTTGTTTTACTTGTGAATTGATGGTCATCATCGTAGTAGTTTACTTCCTTGCGGGCTGCACTACGAATGGCTGACTCTTCAGTCAAATAGTTACCACCCCGGACAACATACCCCCCTGCTTGCCCATGAAGTCTGTCGAGTTTATTCAGATAGAATGGATCAAATACCATCTCGTCGGCGTTGCCAAGCATATCATATAAACCCAAAGAGTTCGGTTTTAGCAACCCGATAAGCTGTAATCTACCATTGGCTGATTGAGCCCCTGAAAACCACTCATATTCCTTTAGTCCATTCATTGGATAACGTAAATCACGAAACTCAGCACTATTTACTTTCAGACCCCCTCTGGCGGCAAACTCCCACTCAATTTCGGTTGGTAATCGCAAGAAACCTGATTTTCCATCCTCTTTGGGGATCTCTTTTTCAGCATTTTTTCGTAGCCAAATATTATATTTATCGGCAGCATTGACGGCATCAAACCAACTGATGCCAGTAATTGGCACACTCAGTTTTCGCGATATGTTTGGACAGCTATCATTCATTATTGCCTGATATTGTAATGTAGACATTTCATATTTGGCGATCAGGTAATAACGACCTTTTTCTTTACTGGATTGAGTGAAGCTTCCGGAAATAAATGCCGAGTGACTGTGATCGATGAAGCCCCAATCGCCACCATCTTGCCCCACATGAATCGGCATATCATCCAAAGGCCCAGCAACAGGTACTTCGACACGCCGGAATACCATGGTGCCATCACATGGCATTGGAAGTTTGACATCATCAGCATCTGGTTTCGGGTTGTATGTCTTTTCGGGCCAAGATTCTCCCCAAACTTGACTCATGGAGAAAACCAAGCCTAGTAAGGAGAATAATGACAATTTTTTGGCAAAACAATTTTTATAGTTCACGTAAACTCTCCGCCGGTTGAATTGCAATGGCTCTGTATGCACCAATAGAGGCTACAATCGTAGCGATGACCTGAGATAAAATAAATGCAACTACGCTATGGAATAAGGTGATTTTACAAACCATATGTTCCGTACTTTGATTGCTAGCAAGTGTTTGATTAAATATTTCACTTCCTATGAAATAAAGAGAATAGCCACCTAAATAAGCCATTGCTGTAATCATCAGCCCTTGGATTATTATGAATAACCCTATGCTGAGGCTGGAAAAACCAAGCAGTCGTAGTACAGCAATGTTTTTCCGCTTACGATCAACATTAGCCAAGAATGCTCCGACAAGTGAGGCAATACAACCAATGAGAGCCGTTGTCGCGATGATATTGAATATCATGCCAAGTACGCGGTTGATATTTTTAATATTTTCTATGTCTGCTAATCGACTAATTGTCTCTATGCGTTGTTCTTTTAGCCAGTTATCGAGTTCAGCTACCACATTGATATTCGCCGCATTACAAACGGGTCTCTTGAAAAAATAGCTTTTTTGTAGTCTAGAGGCGCACCTGTTTCGATTCCTAATTCTAGTGAAATATACCCATCTCTAAAGTGCTCTAATGACAACAATAACGACTCTGAAACGAAGAGGGCTGGGCGGTTAAAGTAAGTCGGTGGAAGCACACCTGCAACCGTGAGTCGTTTATTACCCCATTCGCGATGTTCATTAAGTTGCCTTATCACACGCAAATGGATTGTGTCTCCTTTTATTACTGCTAATTGTCTTGCCGCCTCGGTTGTTAGAATTGCTTCATGGCTATTTGTTAATTGTAAATCACCGAGTAGCGGATCATCTTCGGCTGTTGGTATTACCTCTGCACTTTCTATAAAGTGATTTTTATCTTTGATTAAATCAGCCAGCGTATTTAGTGAGCGGGTTTGGCCGATTGCGAATCCGACCCCACTTTTTTCACGCAGCTTTGTAATCCATTCCGCAGTAAAGTTGCCACTGCTTAGCATCTTGATCTCCAAGTTTCGAGGATCTCTTGCTAATTCATCTTGCAGTTGACTAACAATTCCGAATTTTAAACCAAATAACAGTAGTAACGGTGCAATAACAGCAATTAATGACGATGTAATACAAAAGGATACAGTTCGATCGTGCCATAAATCCTGAATAGATAGTTTTAGCAACAGCAGAAGTTTGCTAGAGCATGACTTGTCAGAATTCAAATTTAGTTTCTCCTGGCATGCAATTGGCTGCCAGAACTGGCAAGTTAAATGTTCTCACTAATTCCCAGTCATGTGAGGCGACAATGGCCATGATATTCCACTCCTTTACTAACTCGATAAATAACGAAAATAGTTTTCTGGCAGAATGAGGATCCAATGATGCAGTTGGTTCATCAGCCAAAAGGAGGCGAGGTTGGTGAGTAATAGCACGAAGAAATGCGACCCGCTGACGTTCACCGATTGATAATGCTGCCGGTTTCTTGGATAGCAAATGTTGAAGTTTTAGCCTGTCGATTGAGTGTTCAAATAATGCCATATCTGCCATGGTTCCAAGCATATGGCAGGGTAAGAGGATGTTCTCCCTGACGCTTAAAAATGGGAGTAACCCTCCGCTTTGAAGTATAAATCCTATATATGTTGCACGAATAGTAGCTAGGACAGCTTGGTTATTATTCGTCAAATGTTCAGCAATTTTCAGCTTACTCTGTTGAGGCGTTACGATATCCAAGTCAAACCGATGAATGTTGGAAGGTCTGAGAAGAAGACCAATACTCTCGAGGAGGGTGCTTTTCCCGCACCCGCTTTCACCTGTTACGGCTACTATCTGTCCGGGCATGATAGAGAGAGAAGACAAGCAGACTGTGTGTGTCTGCTTGCCGATGCCACGGAGGGTTGTCAGACCTTCGATTGTGAGCATTAGGGCATCATCCCAAGAGGTACGGGGTAGACATGATCACGCGGATCACTGTCTTTGGCCAATGATACCCAGCGATTTACGTCAGCGTTATAGCGTTGGTAATGACGTAATTTGGTTGTCAGTGTGCGGATAAATTTTTCTTGCGCCAATCCATCCCAGCTCTTCCAGGTTTCTTCGTCAAGATTTAAGACATCGCTGCGATAAGGAAGATCCGCCAAATATTCACCCATAACCCCCAAGTCGTTAATTTTTGCATTTTCTACATGTTTGAGCTGATTTGGATCTGCCCCCATGGTCGCTGCGACAGTTCTTAACTGTTCAAACATCTTAGCAGGTGAAATCATCCCCTCGTTTGCAGCATCGAGGATCTGTTTAACGATGTCGCTGAGATCACTGAGCTGTCCTTTAGTGAGCAAAACTCGGACTTCGGTTGTCGGAATATTCTGCTTGATCAGGTCACGATCACTTATCCATGCTTTGAATATTAATGGAGCTTGTGTGCCATTTTTTTTGCCGAGATAGGATAGTTGCATGGCATGACCGATAAGAGCTGTATCTTGTAGTAATTTCTGCTCGGGTGTCAGTTTCCCATCTTCAATGGCATAGAGGGCACTGCCGATCGCCGCTTCACCAAAGTAAGAGGCTTTAACCTGTTCTGTAATTGCCGAGGCTAAAGAATCGACTTTATTGCCAAATTCATCCACATCACCGGCGTCAACTGGGTAATAAAGCGATGTGTTTGTGCCATTAAAAGTTGAAAGCTCTGTATATTGACTTTCAGCGGTCGAGTGATCTTTCTTACCGGAAGCAGTCTTTAAGTGAAGTGTGTAGATAGCAACGCCGGGATTGCCGGCTTCCAATCTAATTTGTTTGGCTCCGAGGCCAGTACTGGATAGCTTGTTATCAGCTTCAATGGCACCAGCATCTGTAATCAGGACCACATATCTGGCACCGAAGTGACTCCAGTCTATTTTATCTATCGCGGTCATTACGCCAGCATAAGCATCTTCATCAAAAAGCTTGCTGGATACTTTAGCTTCTTGGAGATTTTCTACTTTCTTGAGAAAGTCATCACCGCTTTTGACATCATTGGGATCCACATACATTCGGGTTGTGTATTCTAACCCTGGTACTTCTTTTGTGCTGGATCGGAAAGATACTAGGCCAAACTTGACCTGTTGTCCGAGATTATCCTTGTTTATCTTGTCATATACTTTTTTAACGGCCTCACGTGTTCTTTCAATATAGGGACCCATTGAAATCGTTGAGTCAATGACGAAGACAACTGCTGCGTTGAATTCTTTGAGCTGACTTACCTCGTCATTGGTTTTATTGGCAGGGGTCGTTGATTTACTGATTGATGCGACATTGAGAAGACGGGTGTAAAAACCATCTTCTGTCATGACCTCTTCGCCACTCAAAATTGGCAGTAGGTAAAACTGCTTTTGCAAGTCAACGAAATATTCTGGCTCTTGAGCTAGAACCCCCTCGGCAGTTCCCTTTTTCTTTAGTTGCGCACGCAAAGGAGCCACCATGGAAACTGGGTCAGCTGTTTCCAGTATTTGGTCGAGTTTGGTTCGATCTTTGAAAAAGATTAGTCGGTCCCGATTAGCCGGATTGGTAAATGCCAAGGTGAGCTGCATCTTCCAATCAACAGTACAAGATTTAGGCAGCCATCCGATCGTTTTTCCATAGCTGTCAGGTCCGACTTTTACCCAAGAATTACTTTTGGTTGTTGCATGTTCATAAACATAAAAGCTGCTAAATGCGGGCTGCAATACACCTTTTTCATCACCGGCAGATGGGGCTAATTGACATCCTGGTGTGGTTAAGCCTCGCTGATAGAGACTTTTCTTCCCCTCTTGGAGTAGAGGGTGGGCACTGGTTTCTGCTTCTGCCGCCGTGATCGAGCCATAGGCCGCAAATCCTAGACACAACACGAGCGCTAACGATTTGCTTGGTGATTTTCTTATTCTCATTTGCTGAGCTCCTCATAGCGCTGCTTGGCATCGGCATTATCAGGCTCGGACTGCAGAGCTGTATCGTACCAATAGGCGGCGGTGTCTTTATCCGCGTCTTTGAAGCAGGAATTCGGCTGGTGATATTTCGGGTCATATTCATGCGCATAGGCAAGCGCGATCTTAGCATCACCGCTCTGGGCTCGGTTGGCATACAGCCGCTGTGCTATTTCGCATTTTTGAGCTTCTTTTGCGGCCTGGATGATTTTTAGCAAGTCATCTGCAGGCAGATTTTGGCTGAAACATGCCTGAACAAACGCCATTTGGTCCTTAGTTCCAGAGCCAATACTGTTGATGTCGCAAGTCTGACTGTTTTCTTCAGTTGCTGGTCCTGGCTCTGCTGGCGCCTTTGTTGTCGTTACCTCTTCACTCGATTGTTCTGTGTCTTTGGTAAGTGAGCCTAATTTGCTGAACCAGAAGAAAACCGCAGCCAGGATGAGGAGCAGTAGTACTATGCCAGCCACAATGAAAGGCAGTTTGCTTTTAGTTTTGATTGGAGTTTGCGGTTTGGTTCTTGGTTCCTGCTCTGTGGGGGCGATGACTGGTTCGGGGGCTAACTGCGGCTCCGTGGCGACGATATTAGTCTGTGACTCAGAGTCGAGGGGAGTGCTGATTTCTCGAGTTGATACGGGAAGCTCGCTGCTACCGCCATATTCGCAACTCTCTCCACGGGCGCTGGAAGGAAGGAGTTCATCGCGATTAATTTTCAGGGTTGTAGTGAGAGTCTCACCTGAGGCCATCCTTGCCTGGATCTGGATTTGGCTGTGGGAGGCCAAGAGTGGATCAACAATTTCGTGGCCAATGTAGAATCCACTACCGTTGGATAACGAATAGCCGCCCTGAATAGCAAACCAGTGTGGTGCAGGGCTCCATGATTTATCAGATTGTAGGTAGTTCTGCTCATTGTTGAGCAGAGAAAACTCAAGCTTTTCTACCAGCTCTGATACCCCGCGTAACATAACCACTAACTGGGCATCACCAGGTATTGAAGGGGATGTGGCAATAATTTTGACTAGCATGCTGATTACTCTTGTTTTATTAGACTAATGATCTGGCCCAGATTCTTGTTTTGTTCAGATGAAATATCTCGCCCCGCACTGTGACCGGCATTTTCCTGGGTGATAACCACGAGTGCAGAGATCCAGTCACCCAAAAACTGTAACGACGGCTCGCTGGCGGTCGCAGGCAGATGGGGTAACTCGTCTGGTGCGATGATGTGATTTCTGGCGAAGACCTTTCCTTTACTGCCCACATAGCTGTTGGGGACTTTCTCGGATGGCTGTGACAAAAAGCCAAACCAGGCGATAAAATCGCGCAAAGCCAATTGGGCCTTCATTACTTGTTTTGTAAGTAACTGTTCTCTGCGCACACCTGCTTGTTCCTGGCCGGCAAGCGCTCTTTTTAGGGTCCCTTCCAGATCGAGTCGATTGGCCGCAGTGATTAACTCCTCGGTGAGAAGGCTCACCAACTCTTTTTCGATCTTAAGCTGATTCCAGATTGCACTTCGTGTTGAGAGATCACGCAGATGGGCAGCCCAGGCGACAAACACGTTATGAGCAAAATTATCGTCCTGACCAACTCGAACTTTGCTCTGCGAAGTTTCAGGCGTCGGCGAGGGTGGGGGCGTCGTGGGACTGTTGGTGCCGAATGGACTCGCTTCAAATGGTGAACCACCAAATGGTGAATCTCCGAATGGATTGTTGTTGAATGCTTGTTCGGAGTCGTTACCAAATGCATCGATGCTACCAATCTCGGATTTTGATTCCGCTTCCTGAACTGTATTTCGGATACTGAGATAGATGTTATGGAGTTCCGATGTGGGGAGGTCAAAACTATTGATGAGCTCGCCAAGACAATAGACTCGTTTACTTAAACCATCCCAAAGTTGCTTGGCGACAGCCTGTTTTTTGGCAAATTGCTGATCCCCTTCTTGCTGATACCAACGTCCTAGCTGGTGTTCACCGAGATCTTTGCGAATGTTCTGCAATTGTTGATCGATGCGAGTGAGCTTAAAGTCCAGATGGGCGACATTTCTCAATGCAGTAGTCAGTCTGGCCATGCCACCATCATTCAGCTCTAGCATGGATTGCCAAGCGTCCTTGGGTTGGCAATGTGTTGCTCTACACTTTTGCTTGCTACAAAGGTTGAAGCCATCTGCTGCAAGACGTCACTATATTGAGATGCAACGCCAGTTTCCGCTTGGACCTCTTGGTTGGGCTGGTTTTGCAAGTCTAAGAAGGGAACCGGCATTCCTGGTTTGCGAACTAAAAAACAGTTGTTAAACGGTGTGCCGGGTAACCACTCTTGCAGCCAATCATATTGCCCGAATCTTTCGAGCAAGGTTTGCTGCATTAATCCTTCCCATCCCTCCTTGAATTGAGCGGTGGTTAGACCGAGGCTTTGAGTAATGCGCATATCACACATGGTGATGGCCCAGAACAAACCTGGTTTGCGGGATTTACGTTCGGAGCAGGTTGCACCTTGGGTCTTTTCTACCCAACGAGTCAGGACTGGACCAACGCTGGTTACATCGCTTTGCTTGACCGAGCTGGCGCATACAACCAGCGCGTTCATCTCTTGATTATCTGTATAGCGCTCAAAGAGGTAGGCCACTTTACCGCGCAGTAGCAGTTGCGATACGGGGTTGTTACCGGTACTTTTTATCTCGTCAAGGCTACAGATGGCTAGCCGACCGCGGTAACCGGGAAAGTCGAGAAGGTCAACCTGCTCCATCAAACTATTTTGTGGAACATCGGTCAGCGGGAATATTAGTTCTGTTGTCAGGGCGGCTAATTCTGCTTGAGAGAGGGACGCACTGCTGAACTGTTGTCCATCTTGGCTCGAATAACGAATTTCGATCTGCCGATCTTCTAGGGTTCCTAATCGATTGAGGCTGTCAACATTCATAATGCTGCTACAACTCGATTGGCTAACAAGGCAATCCAGAGGAGCAAACACTGTATTAGCATGCTTGAGTTTATCCAGACTGCAGGCCAGCGCCTGATAGGTTGCTGTTAATGCTGGTTGCTCCCCCCATAATAGAGAGAACAGTTCTGCGCGTTCGCTGGGACTTAGCGTTGGGGCTAGCTTTAAAACTCGAGGCCAGTAGGCATGTTCAAGTTTTTCGACTGACTTCCTGAATGAGCTGTTCAGATAATCCCATAAGGCGACAACATCATCACGGCTTACACCGGTGTAGCTTGATGTGGTGGCGTGTCGTTGTTCGAAGGGACGAAGCTTAGACTCGATTCGTTCCTCATCGAGTTGATAGGTTAATTGCTCATGATTGAAATCATTGAACCAGGTATTAGCCAGGATCTTTGCTAAATCAATTTCACTGAATAAACGCAGTGGGACAGGAAATCCGGGAGGGGTATTCGGCTGGTTGCGTGTGAATCGGGTCACTAAGCCTGTTGCTTCCTTTCCGCCACCAACAGGGTTTACCTCTTTGATGAAGTCTACCTGCTTCCCGTCGTATTCACCGACAAGAATGCCGTTGTTACCTGCCGCCAACGCAGAGATCAGATAGGATTTACCAGCTTGAGAAATACCAAAAAATCCGACTGTCATCGGGGTGGTTGCGACCTGCATCAAGCTACTTGCCAGATTGCGGGCCCGGTGCAAGCTCAAATTTAACTTGTCCGCTTCGTTGTCCAAACGTCGAGAATCCCGGCGTACAGTCTCTACCCAGTCCAGAGCTTTTTGGCTGCTGCTGGCGATCATGTTCCAACCTTGGCTTAATGTCTCCTGTTGATGGGTCATAGTTGCTTCACACTCCCGCTGTCAAGCCAGTGTCGGTTATCGATAAGGCCGGTATCTGGCATGGTATTGAGTTCGAGTTCCAGGTCTCGTTTGTTAAATGACTTATCGGTATTGCTGTTTACTTCAGCAACCGTCAGCTTGTCGCTGATAAGCCCGAGGATCCTGGCTTTATTGTCTTTTGCGATGGCAAGTCTGACCGCAAGATAAGGAGTGCCACCCTCTGGGACTTTGGCTTGCGTGAACTTTGCACGCCCTTCTTCGCTAAACCTTAAGGTATAAAGAGGTGCGGCTGTCCAGCGTTCGGTGTCCAGTTGGCGATACCCCAGTCGCAGATCACCTCGCATGATCCACGCTGGCGTGGTGGTTTCACCATTTACCTCAATGGTTGGCAGTTTTATTTGCCCATTTTCAGATTGGATATCACGGTATGTGACATCGTTATCCCGGATGAGATTTTGCAGGTCGATGATCCCCATGTGACGGATGGTCGAGTAGGGCTTGAGAGCTGCGGTTCTGAAATGGAAATTGGGTATGCTGTGATTGGCGCACAGCAGCGACAACATGGCACCCACCGAGGCTGTACTTTTCGGGTCATCGATTCGACTGTTCTTATGGAATGGATACCAGGTCCCGGTTTGATAACCATGCAGGGGAAGAATCCGTCCCGGAGGTAAAGGAAGGTTTCTGCGAATGATGGATTGGATTCCGGGAAGTAGTGATGGCCGACCGGTAAGTAGTAACATGTCACAGTGATAGCAAGCCATAACTTCACAAAGTGCAGTCAGGACCTTACAGATATTAATTTTCCCCAAGAAAAAAGCTTGGTTGATGAGCGCCAGATTGACCGAAAGGGGGACGTTAGCCAGTTTGAAATCAATCTGCCCTCCTGCTTTTTGAACTTCGCGCCGCACATAATTATCGACAGCTTCACTGATGGCGTTGGCTGGTAGTAACTCGCCATACCGCTGATTGATGATCTCGTTTGTTTGTTCGGCAAAGGGATCGTAGTGCTCAGAACGCCCCAGAATATGGAGGGCTAGCGGGACGAATACTTGCAAGTTGAGCTGTTGTCGAAGTATCGCTTCGGCTGCGCTCACGTTTTGCGCACCACAAAGCTGAGACATCAAAGTATCGACCGATATTACACCTGCTTCTTTGAATGACGATTCAAGGGATGGCAAAACAAATTGTTGGATGATGTCGAGCATCACATCGTCCCCGGCAATTTTAAAACTATCTCGGAAACGCTGCTGAGGAATGATGTGGGCGTTAACACCTGCCCCTGAATGTCCCGTTCGATCCAGGTAGTAATCTGTGATGACTAAATCGGTTGTTCCACCACCAATGTCGATGGAAGCAATCGAGATGGCTTCTTGATTCGTCCGGTCTGGGCGGCCAAGAGCATGAAAGAACTCTTCGGGGTGGCCGCCAAAATTCTGATTAATTTCGGTATAGAGATAAACTAACTGAGCACAGGATGCTTCGTCCCATTCGACCCTGATGCTGGGTAGCGGTATCTTTAGGTTACGCAAGTTGGCGCCATCATCCTGCGGCTGATACGGATCCTGTTCACCGAGATGCCAGCGTAGTGCTTTCCAGACCAGACCAACGGCTTGATGCATCCGTTCATCGAGAATACAGCGCTCAGCCATTGGCATTCCAGGCGGAACAGTCATGATGATGTTGCGTAATTGACGTGGAATTCCCGCATGGCCTTGACGCATTCTCTGGTCTGGACTGTTGATCTGTGTAATAGCCTGCGTCAGGATTTCGGCAAGCATAAATGTCATTAGTGAGCTGCGAGAATAGCGAGGTGTGAAGACAGGAATTCTATCCATCTCATCTTCGATGGTATGTAGTGCTTCACCTTTCTCATTGATCAGGTTGGCGAATGGTGCCGCTGTCGCCAATGGGTTGCTGTCTTGGGTATAAGTGCCGTTGAATCGCCAGCCTTGCCCGTAGAAATTCTCGTCCCAGAGATAACGCTTGGGGCTGGAAAGACCTGTGGAACCTTCACTTCCACGACGACAGGCTGCCAGTTTATTGGCCTCTTTGCCGATGCGAGCGATCGTTGGCCATTGAAATGCGTCATGTCGGCCACTGCGTACTGAGCAATGATCCTTGCCAAAAGAAACTTGTGAAAACTCGACTCGACTCTCGAACGGATCGGTATAGACATGTTCGGGTGAATTCAAGTCACGTAATTTCAAGACGTAGTTGTGCATTAAACCTGAGCCAGATTGGCCATGGTCTTCAATCAAGATGCCACAGGTTCGGGAGTTTCCGACATCCAGAACCAGATCGACGGGGATTGGTTTGATGGCATTAGTTTCGCCATTGGCAATAATCCGGAACTGTGGGATGACGACATGGGGGGGAGTCTGGGTTTGTTGATCTTCGACTGGCATCGCCAGCAAAGAGAGTAAATTCAGATAGTGTGCCACCGGATATTGTTGAGCGATTTCTTCATCTCGCTCGTCTCTGTCTCGGCCTTTACTTCCGTCACTGTAGGTTTCAAGCAGCCACTCCTTGAGCCACGGCTGGCTGAGATACCAGTTCAGGGCATAAGTTGAGGTCGCGATCTGGAAGGTAGCTCCCGCACTTACGTCTTCTTGATTGGGCCCCAGATCTGCAGTTCCCTGGGATTTGTTCATGATCCGGGTATCGAATGCCAGCGTCAGGCGATGGGTGTAGCCGTCCATATCTGGTTCTGGCAATTTTACCAGCCGGAAACGAGACCAGTTCAGAGGACCCTCTTGGTAAAAATGGGGGGGGCTGAAACGAAATACCGGTAGAGGAAGCCACTGTCCATCCAGTAACTTCAGGCTCAGATCCATGGGGATGTCGTATTTGCTTTTCGCTTTTTCAATTGCATCTGGCTTGGGCTGGAAGAAATAAAAATCTTTCGCCTCGTTGTACAGTAAACGAGTCAGAATTCCGCTAGCTAACTCAACAAACTCGCCTGCTGGTATACGTCCTAGCTTTAGGCCGAAATCCATAAAGTGGATCCCTGAGTCACCCACCAAGGTAACTTGTCGATCAAATTGTACTATTTCTGGCAACATAATAATTTGTCCTGCCGTTAGGAATTGTGTTGGAGCATTCTGATCGGGAACTGCCGTTCCCCTTCATTGCGCCCCATGCAGTCCGCATTTCCAGTCGATGAGGAGCTGCACTCGATATCGGGGATCATGTAACTGGAGCCGTCACTGCAGTTGGCTTGTCCGTTGTTGCTAATATTGAGGATGCCGTTGCCAACGGTGCCATTTGCTGTTCCATTGCATAGAACGCCATTGGATTGCCGCAGACTCACGGAGCCGACTCCATCTTTGAAGGTGTATTCAAGTTGCAATGGTTTGCCGGTTTGCTTGTCTTGGATCCCGCCGTTTACTTTCCAATCCCCGTTGAGGAATGTTGCCGGCCCATTGGATGCCTTCGGTGGAATATGCAATGGGTTATTTTGTTGACCTTGAGCGGAAGGGCTTGGCGGCTGTTGGGACGGAGACGAGTCTAATGATGGCGTCGTCTTGTCTGTTGGATCGGTTTTTTGAGACGCAGGCGGCTCTTTGATATTGGGCTCAGCCTTGGCAATATCTTCAGAACCGAGGGGGGTCTTGAGCGAACCATCGGTGCTAGGTGGCAAATCTTGGTTTGGTCTTTCAACATTTGGAACGCGTGGCTGATTGCTACTGTTGATGTTGTGCCCAGCAGATACGGGGAGGCTCATGTTATCTAACGCGGGTTTTACATTCGCTCCACTCAACTCTGGCAGCGAGTTTCCCATGGTTGGGAGCTTACCAAGGGCTGGAATATTGGCGGTTGGTAAACCAGGTAACGACAATGAAGGGACACAGCCACGTAGTAGGAATAATGCCAGTAACAGCCCCAACAGAAGTAGAAGAGGCCACAGCAACCAGCGCCAGCTTCGCCACCAGCTTGCTTGATTTCTGACAACATGTGTGGTTTCGAAAACCTGCTTGGAGTGAATTTCTTTCAATGACGAGCTCCCTACTGTGGGGGCTCGGTCAACTGGCTTGCCATGCATTGGCTCTTGGGCTAAAGCCGGCAGAGGGGCTGGTCGTAACCAATGCATGGGATCTCGCAGCTCTTCCTCTTTGTGGATAAAGCCCCAGAAGGTTATCACCAAAACACCATTGACCAAGTAGACGAAATCTTGATCGGGAAAGTTAACTACCAATTTTAATAATTGGGCGAAAGCACGCCTGTCACCGCCTGAACTCCGGTCCCCAGCGGCAAGAAATTGTTCGTTCAGAGAGGCGATTGCATTTTGGAGTACTTCAAATTGTTGGCTGGCTGAGGCGCGTTCTACTTCTGTTGCATTAGCCCAGGGGACTACATCGCCAGGGAAACTGCTGTACCAGTCTGTTTGGTCACCGGTTTGATTATTGTGCGGGATGGCCAAATGACGGGCGAGATCTCGTCCTGAGTCGAAACGCTGAATTGCTTCTCGTAACTGAAACGCCATCCGGAATACGGGGTATCCGGTTTCGCCAAGGGCCTTGAACACAGAGTTCTGACCACTGCGTAGTAATGGGCCCTGAGTGGAACTCTGCATTACAAATACTCCAAATTAAAAATTGTTATGGTTTCTTTGACACAAACCGAATTAATTCGGTTTTCCTGTTGTTTTGTGCCAGTCGAATTCCCATCCGTAAGCTTTATCGACATCCATTCTGTCTCTAAAAAACCTATCAACGCGTTCAACTTTTATATCTCCCCCGACATTAACGAGCCGAGCGATGACTCCGACACTTTTATTGGTAGACTCATCCGTGAGTCGACTCACGATTGGTGTTTGATCAGGAATGTAGATGGTGACAGAGGCATTCGTGCCCTGCCAATTGGCTGTGCCATCGTAAATAAAGCTATAGATCAGGATCTCATCTATGTTTTGCCACTGACTTCCGTTGACGAATAGCCATTCACCATCACGATTGTTACCACTACGTTCATCACGTTGTAAGGTGACAAAGGGCGGTTTATCGTCATGACCGAAGGCGCGACTTAATGCTTCCACTCCCCATTTGGATTTATTTTTCAGCCGAATGAATGCGCCTATATCGAGATCAATGGGCAAGGTTGATGCCGTCTGTTCCCAACGTAGATTGATTCTGATTTGGCCGAAATTATCTTTTTTGGACAGATTTACACTTGGGTTGTTTTTGCTCAATTCTGTAAGTGATGGAGCCTTGGGTGGCTGATGTACTTCAGGCTGACGGTCTCGTTGAAATAATCCAAGTTGCCAGCACAACCAACCAAGTAATAGCGCTAACAGTAAGGCCAAGAGTAGCCATAGGTATCGTTTTTTGTGGTTGAAAATTGCTCAGCACTCTGTGCTGCGGCTGGTGTGGCGTGTGGTGCCGGTGGGAGTCCCCAATTGACCAGTACGGGTTCTCCACCGATTGAGTAGCACACCTGGCTTGGGGTGTTGCTTAATAATGCATAAAGGCGATTAGCCGATTGTTGTTCACCTCGCGTACTCAATTCGGCAGCAAGGTTTTTTATCGCTGTCTGATACAGTTGCAGTTTTTCTTTGACTAAGCACTGCTCAGTATCGGATAAGGCATCAATAGGAAATGGTTGACCTTGTCGCTCACTCCACCATCCCAATGTCCCATCCTGGTTTGGTCGTGGAATTGCGTACAAAAAAATAATAGTCGGGGGAAAATGGCGGCGCAGAACTGCCACGCTTTGCTCGTAGCTAGTTAAGGTCTGTTCATCAACAGGATTGCTTACCGTGATTCGTTGCATAGCGCTCGAGTTAAATCTGTCGGGAACTGAATCGTCCCGAACCGATAATTAGACGTTTATAGATTTGAGTCATGGTTAATAACCCAGACTCTCACTCAGTTGTTTGACCTTAGCTTCAAGGACTACGGCTTCCTTCTTCTTGGCTTCTACCTGAGCGGCTGAATCACTAGTCGATGGCTTGAAACGCTGTTCTGCTGCAGCCAGATCATCAATCTGTTGTTGCAAACGAGCATGATTACCAGTACTTGACTTCAATTTACCAATTAGTACACCAACGGAGTCTTTCACGCTCTGAAGATCGGCCTTTTCTTGTGAAAGAGTTTGATTTGATCTCTGTTTTCGAGTCTCAGTATCCGCCAAGATCTGGTGTGTAAGCCGGTTGATTTCTTGATTTCGTTGTAACTGCTGTTCATTGATCGTGATATTTTGACGATATCCACCTGATGTATCACAGCTTAACTTTGCAAATAGACTTGCGTCCGTGTTTGATGGATCGCATTCAGTAGCTGTAGTAGCACAACCACTCAAGAAAAAATACTCAAAAAACAATTTTAAAAATTCATAAGCGATAACTCAATGCCTCTTATATAAGAGGCATTGATATTCCTTGTGTGTATTTAAAAATCAACCTAGCGTAATGGCTGAGCGCTGATCGTAAAGACCATTAACTTCTTTTTCCAAGACTGAAATTTGGCTATTCAAATCCCCAATTTTGGCTGTTAAAGTGCTGAGTTCCTCAGTGCTTGCCCCACTTTGCTCACCGTTAATGACACTTTGATATTCGTAAGCCTTTTTATGCATATTGCCTTGATCGTGATATTTTGACGATATCCACCTGATGTATCACAGCTTAACTTTGCAAATAGACTTGCGTCCGTGTTTGATGGATCGCAT
>Ga0183099_1001222_pt1 | contig 15384 bp, 16 predicted proteins | sample Biomet1_FD_127788 | JGI IMG/M metagenome (GOLD analysis project Ga0183099, IMG submission 127788) | Microbial communities from bioreactor (seeded with anoxic lake sediment) at LBNL, California, USA - Biofuel metagenome 1 | ecosystem: Engineered > Bioreactor > Anaerobic > Unclassified ... | reverse complement strand
TAAAATATCCTTTTCATCACTGTACTTCAACCAAAAGCATCGAGCCCAAGCTCCCATGCCGTGTATAGGTATTCTTTGAGCTGTTGCGGCGAAAGTATCCTCGCAATCAAAAGAACTGCATCCGCACCAAGGTAACGAGCCTGATAGATTTGGTATGGATCAATAATGAAATCTTTTCGCAGAACCGGCAAATCAACTGCGGCTTTAACCTTTTTTATATCTTCATTTTTCCCAAGAAAATGGGGATCCGTATGCACCGACAAGACACTTGCTTGATTGGCTGCATAGATTTTTGCCAGCTCCACAACGGAATGGCTGCTGCACAAACCCACGCACGTCTCGGGCTGCTGCCACGCCCTGCGCGTGTCCGTCCTTGCGGAGCTGGGCGGGTTCGATATCCGCTTCAGCCCCACGCAGTTCGACGACCTGGACCGCGACCTGCGCAGCGCCGTGGCCGGGCATCCGGCCGCCTATGCCGGAGACGTCGCCATCGCCCACGTGCAGCACTCCAGCCTGGCCAAGGCCAAGGGCCCGGCCGCCACGGGCCAGGTGCTGGGCAACAAGATCAAGCTGGAGGGCAAGCACACGCGGGAGCAGATGGACGCCGTGTTCCGCGCCGGGCTGGCCGCCCTATGGCAGGACCTGGGGCGCAAGTGGGGCGTGCTCGGCCAGGGCTAGCTTTGCAGGAATTATTTGCATCTTCCCTTGATTATGATACGTTGTAGTCATGAATAAAAGGAAGAGCCTCCCCACCGCGTTTTGCGCCGTGCTCCTGCTGGTGACGGCGCTTCTTGCCGGTTGCGCGCACCCGCCCATGACCGTGGGCCACCTGAAGCGCGACCCCTGGTCCCTTGAGGAACCGCACTCGCTGCAAACCAACTTCATGCGCTTTGACTACCAGGTGCTGCCCGTGGGAGACGCCGCCGGCATCAAGGGCTGGGCCTATCTGGACACCAAGAAATTGCCCGCCTGGGCCAAGTGGGTCGAGTCCGTCGGCTTCACAGCCTATCTGTGCGACCCGGAAGGCCATGTGATCGCCGAGGACACGCGCACCTTCCTCCCGCGCGAGGCCAGCGCGGACGAAGGCATCGGCTTCGAGTTCACCCTGCGGCCGGAAGCGTGGGGCAAGCGGCCCCTGTTCATCGCCTTCGGCTACCGTCTGGTCCTTACCGAGGGCCGCGACGCGCCGGGCGGCCGCGAACCCTTCTTCGCCAGCGAAGACGCCATAACGAGGTAATGTATGCCACTGCCAGGAAGCCGGGACAGCTCCGTGGTCATGAAGCGCGTGAGCCAAGGTTCGTTCCTGCAGCGCACCGTGCTCAAGCACAACGTGCTCTTCACCGAGGGCAGCAAGGGCGACGAGGCCTACATCCTCACCGAGGGCAAGATGGAGATTTCCGGCGCGGTGGACGGCCGCAAGAAGGTCTTCGCCGTGCTGCAGCCCGTGTCCATGTTCGGCGAAATGGCCCTGTTCCTCGACAGCCACGCCCGCACGGCCACGGCCATCGCCCTTGAGGACTCCAAGGTCGTGGTGCTGAACAGCGACGACCTGGACGGCTACATCGCCACCGCGCCGCCCGCCATACAGGCCATGCTTAACGTCCTCGTGTCCCGCCTCAAAAACACCACCCAAAAAGCCCTGCGCGCGCCCAACGTGCCCATGGGCATCGTCCGCGTGCTCGACCTGTTCGAAACCAACGGCAAGACCGAGCTTCTCTATGACTCCGCCGTGCGGCAATTGTCCGACATCTTCGTGTGCAGCCCAAGCACGGTGGAGGGCTACCTGCAGGGTTTGGCCAACCAGGGGCACATCATCATCGACGCCAGCGGCGCCAGCGGACCGGCCGCCTCGGGTCGGCGCGTGCTGCGCATCAAGACCCCGCATCTGCTGCAGACCGTTCTGCAGGGGGGCAAGGTCGTGAAAGCGGAGTAGCGGATACGTTTCCGGCGTCGATATTTGTCATGGCCCCGCGCCAAAGCTTGACACTCCTGCTTCGAGGTCTATAAAAATCCGCCAGCACGCCCGCGTTGCGCGTGCCGCCGCCGCATGGCGCGCAAGGGAGCCATGGCCGTCGTGAAACGGCTGTGCTCCACCTCCCGGCGCAGCGCGCGGATTTGGCAAACCCTCACGAATCAACAGCCACAGGAGAACTGTATGCACTCGCTCTTTGGCGCACACCTGATGCGGAACACCGCCCTTTTTCTGATTCTGACCATGTCCAGCCTGGTGACCTTTACGCCCCGCGCCGAGGCCGCCTTTGTGCCCACATCCCTCAGCATGGTTTCCGAGGCGCGCGCCCAGGACCTCGCCTCTGTGCAGAAGGTGCTGGAGAACAAGGCGGTCAAAGCCCGTCTTTCCGCCCTGGGCTACACCGACGCCGAGATCACGTCCAAGCTGTCCATGGTCTCCGACGCGGAACTGCACAAGCTGGCCACGCAGATGAACGCCCTTGACGCCGGCGGCGACGGCCTCGGGTTCATCATCGGCATCCTGGTCATCGCGCTCTTGGTCGTGGTCATCGTCAAGATCAGCGACAAGACCATCACCATCCGCTAGCGGCGCAGGATTCCTTGCTCGACACGCGCATGAAACGGGAAGGCCGTTCCGACGCCTCGCTGGCGAACGGCGCGGTCTTCCCGGCTTTTTCCCGCCGGGCGTTCCACCGGCTTCTTGCGGCCTGCCTGCTAACGCTCTGCCTGGGTGTTGCGGCCTGCGCCCGGCCCCTGCCGCTGGACTTCGCCGCGCCCCGGGGAGGGCGCACCCTTGAGAACGTGCCCTTCCACCCGCAGGAGGACTATCAGTGCGGCCCGGCCTCCCTGGCCACGGTGCTGAATTTCCTGGGCGATCCCGTCAGCCCGGAGGACATCGCCAAGGCGATCTTCCGCAAGGACCTGCGCGGCACGGTGAGCCTGGACCTGGCCCTGTATCCGCGCGGGCGCGGCTTCCACACCCGCTTTCTGCGCGGCACCCCGGCGGAGGTCATGGCCTCCGTGGACGCGGGGCGGCCCGTGCTGGTCATGATGGACAACGGGTTCACCGGCGTGCATCTCTTCCATTACATGGTCGTCACCGGCTACGACCCTGAGGGCGTGCGGGTCAATTCCGGCCGCAACCAGGCGCAGCGCATCTCCTGGCAAGACTTTTTGTCCGGCTGGGAAGGCTCGGACCGCTGGACCCTTTTTGTGGAGCCCGGCCCGGCCGCGCGGCGCGGGGAGCGCAAATGAGGACCGCCTGTCCGGCCTCGCTGATGGCCTTGGCGGCGGCTTTGCTGCTGGCGGCCCTGCTGTGCGCGGGCTGCGCCGTGCCGCAGATCGTGGTGCACGACGACCCGCTCTCGGCCGAGGAGCATCTGAAGCTGGGCATGGCCTACGAGGCCGACAAGGAGCCGGAGCGCGCCGCCGCGGAATACCGGCTGGCCGGGCGCAAGGTGCCCGTGGCCAAGCTCTATCTGGGCAATGTGCTGTTTGGCATGGGCAAGCTGAATGATGCCGAGGACGAGTACCGCGGCGCGTTGAAGCAGTTGCCGGACAACGCGGAAGTGCTGAACAACCTGGCCTGGCTGCTGTACACGCGCAAACGGAATCTGGCCGAGGCCGAGGCTCTGGCCGCCCGGGCCGTGAGCCTGGAGCCCAAGCGCGGGGCCTTCGTCGATACGCTCAAGGCCATCCGGGCCTTGCGCGGCACAGGCAAACCGCTGAAGAAATAGGCGCTCCCGAAGTCCCTGGACGTGTCTAAGTCCCTGGACAGCGCGGCGCGGGCCAGCCGCTGAAAAGATAGGGGCTCAGCCTTCCTCCAGCGCCACCAGCTCCATCTTTCCCCACACGCCAAGCCTGCCGCCCGCCTGGGCGAACACGCCCTCAAGCCCCAGGGGCGCATACTGCCGCGCGCGCGCCAGCACCAGGTCCAGGTCGTCGCCGGTATCGATGAGATTGGCCAGGGCCGTGGCCGCGGCGTCGGCAAAGGCGCCGCTTTTGGAGCGCACCACCACCAGCTCGCCCTTGCCCAGGCTCAAGGATGGCCCGATGGTGGCCGAGGACGCGCAGAGGCTCACCGGGAAGTCGCGTTTGCCGAGCTTGAGCCCAAGGCGCGCGCCGCTTTCCGGGTCGCCAAGAAGCGCCACCACGCGGTTCTTGGTGGAGTGCATGTAGATGTCGCCCCCGTTCTCCACGATGAGATTGGGGCTGAGCGGCGCAAAATGGTCGGCCACTAGCTGGGCGAAGGTTCCGGCCACGGCGGCCATGGGTCCGACGCCAACGCTTGTGGCCGCGCGGGCCATCTCCCGCGCGATGGCGGGCGCGCCCGGAGGCGCGGCCACGGGCACCAGGCTTTCGCGAAAGGCGGGGGGTGAGGAGCATGAAGTTCTTCAGCTCCCCGCGCAGCAGGCGCACATGGTCGAGCACGGGCTGGGAGAGGTCCTGCTCCGCGGTGATGAAGAGGTCCGTCTGCTCCAGCACAACCTGAAAGGTGGTCTCGCCGTGCTGCGGCCGCACGGTCTCGCGGTAGGTCCGGGCGGGCGAAAGGAATGCTTGCTTCGTCATGGTTTAAAGCGTACCAGAACGGAGCAGAAGCGAAAAGGGCCGGATTGCGGGCCGGGCGATAAACCGGAGCTTGACGGGCGTCTCGCTTGCGGCTATACGGCTTGGTTCCGCACCGACGGAAAGAAAATATCCTCCCAGGAGAGCACATATGAGCAAACGCACCTATCAGCCCAGCAAAATCAGGCGTAAACGCACCATCGGTTTCCTCGTGCGTTCCCGCACCAAGGGCGGCCAGGCCGTCCTCCGCCGCCGCCGCCAGAAAGGGCGCAAGAGATTAGCCCTCTAGACTGGCCCAAAAGCCGCCGCCTGCTGCAAAGCAAGCGCTTTGGCGTTTGCTACGACCAGGGCCGAAAGGTCTACACCCGCCACTTTGTCCTCTTCGTCCTTGGACGGGAGGACGTGGTGGAGGGGTTCCGGCTCGGCATGACCGTGAGCCGGAAGGTCGGGAAGGCGGTTTTGCGCAATCGCGTGCGACGCGTGGTGCGCGAATTTTTCAGGCTGCACCAGGCCATGATCGACAAGGCTCTGGACATCGTCGTTGTTCCGAAGCGGAGCCTGGATCCGAAGAGCATCGACATGGCCCTGGTGGAACAGGAGTTCCTCCCCGTGCTTTCCCGGCTTGGCCGGGAGAATGGGGCGGGAGCCACCGACACGAGGTCTCCATGCTGAGAGGCACGCACAGGGCGAAGCGCCGAGGCGCCGAGTCCGTTCTGCTGGCGCTCATTTGGCTCTACCAGAGACTTTTGTCCCCCATCTTCGTGGGCTCCTGCCGCTTTGAGCCCTCCTGCTCCGAGTACGCCAGGCAGGCCGTGATTCTGCACGGTCCCCTGCGTGGCAGCCTCTTGGCCCTGTGGCGCGTCCTGCGCTGTCAGCCCTTGTGCCGGGGCGGGTTTGATCCCGTGCCCGTCAGCTTCTCCCCCAACATCCCAGACACCCACGCGAGCTGATACATGGATACCAAACGCCTCATCGCAGCCCTGGCCCTTTCCCTCATCGTCCTCATCGGCTGGGGCTACCTGTTCCCCTCCGACCCGGCAACGCCGCCAGCCCCTGTCGCGCAGCCCGAATCCAAGATCGAACCGGGCGCCAAGCCCGCCGCCGCTGCCGCCGCGGTAGACGCCGCCGCCACCGCTCAGGGCCGCCCCGTGACCATCAAGACGCCGCTGTTCTCCGCCCGGTTCAACACCCAGGGCGGCGTGCTCGAAAGCTTCGTGCTCAATAATTATCACGAGACCATCGCTCCCGAATCCGACCGCATCGACATCGTCGGCCCCACGGCTGGCAACCAGGCCGCCCTGGGCCTGATGATTCTGCCCGCCGGAGCCGAGGTGCACACCTGGAACACCCCCGGCTGGACCAGCGATGCCGCCGACGCCGAGCTTACCGGCGCGGAAAAGAAGACCCTCGTCTTCACCGGCGAGGCCGCTGGCCTCAAAATCGAGCGCAGGCTCACCGTGAGCGCCGACTCCTACCTCGTCACCGAGGAGACCACCTTCACCAACGCGGGCACGGCGCCGGTCACCGGCCGCGTGGCCTACACCATCGCCTCGGCCGGGCTTTCCCCCAAGGACGACAAGTACAACGCCACGCGCGTGGCCTTTGGCCGCGTCAAGGGCGGCTTTGAAGAGCACACCGACCACGGCGACCTGGAGAAGAAGGGCGCGTCCTCCGAGGGGGTTGTCAACTGGGCGGCCATCGAGAGCAACTTCTTCCTCTTCGCCGTCATGCCCGAAACCCCCGACACCCCCCTGGGCCAGGGCCGCATGAAGGACGGCGTGTTCCACATCGCCGCCAGCCACCCGGCCACCTTCGAGGCCGGCCAGGCCAAGACGCTCAAGACCAGCTACTTCATGGGCCCGGCCGACCGCGCCATTCTGGCGCACATGCCGAACAAGCTGGACCAGGCCATCGACTTCGGCTGGTTCCACCTCATCGCCGTGCCGCTGCTCGCCGTTCTGAACTGGTTCTACCAGTATGTGCACAACTACGGCGTGGCCATCATCCTGCTCACCGTGCTCATCAAGCTCATCTTCTGGCCCCTTTCGCACAAGAGCTACAAGAGCATGGACCAGATGAAGCGCATTCAGCCCATGATTCAGAAGCTGCGCGAGAAGTATGCCGACGACAAGGAGCGCATGAATCAGGAAATCATGGCGCTCTACAAGACTTATAAGGTGAATCCGGCGGGCGGCTGCCTGCCCATGATCGTGCAGATTCCCGTGTTCTTTGGCTTGTACAAGGCGCTTCTGGGCAGCATCGAGCTTCGGCACGCGGCCTTCATCACCCATGTGCCGTTCTTCCCCAACCTTGTCTGGCTGGCCGACCTTTCGGCCAAGGACCCCTACTACGTCACGCCCCTCATCATGGGGGCCACCATGTTCATCCAGCAGAAGATGACCCCGACCGGAGGCGACCCCACCCAGGCCAAGATCATGCTGCTTATGCCGGTGGTGTTCACCTTCATGTTCCTCAACTTCCCCGCCGGGCTCGTGGTCTACTGGCTGGTGAACAACGTCCTCTCCATCACCCAGCAGTGGTGGATGATGCGCGCCAAGAAGGCGTAAGGGACGCATGGTGGTGAAACAGCTGCTGGGAGGATACCTGTGAGCGATACCAAAGAATTCCAGGGAAAGAACCTGGACGAGGCCATCGAGGCCGCCTGCAAGCATTATGACCTGAAACGCGACAAGCTGGAGATCGAGATCATCTCCGGCGGCTCGTCGGGCATCTTCGGCCTCATGGGCGTGAAGAAGGCCGTTGTGCGCGCCAAGCCCCGCGGCAGCTTCAAGACCGCGGCCGAGCCCGCTCCGGCGGAACGCCAGGAGCGCCGCCCCGAGCGTGCGGAGCGCCCCGAGCGCGCTGAACGCCAGGAACGCCCGCGCCGCGATCCCGAGGCCGACGCCCCGGTCCCCGCGACCGGAAATACCGCGCCTTCCGAAGCCCAGGCCCAGGCCGAAGCGGCTTTTGCCGCGCCCCAGGCCGAAGGCCAGGAGCCGCAGGGCGACCAGCCCCGCCGCTCCGAGCGCAGCCGCCGTGGCCGTGGCCGCGGCCGTGGCGAGCGCAGCGGCGAACGCAGCGCCGAAAGGCCTGCCGAGAAATCCGCCGACCGCCCGGCCGAGAGAACCGGCGAGGTCCAGGCCGACCGCGACGGCAACCGCGCCCCTCAGCCCCGCCGCCGCGAGCGTCCGCGCCGCGAGGCCGACCAGCGTCTGCCCCGCCGCGAGCCCCAGGCCGCAGGCCGCGCTGACGAAGAGGAAAACGGCGCGCCCCAGGGCATCGGTCATTTGGACCAGGCCAAGCTGGAGGAGGTCGCCCGCGAGGTGACCCAGAAGCTGCTCATGCCCCTGGTGGAGAACGCCCAGGTGAGCGTGGAGCTTTTGACCGACCGCGTGTGCGTGAAGATCGAGGACCCGGACAACACCGGGCTGCTCATCGGCCGCGAGGGCCAGACCCTGGCCTCCATTCAGTATCTTGTGAACCGGCTGGTCAGCAAACGCATGGACGCCTCCGTGCGCGTGCAGATCGACGCCGGGGACTACCGCGAAAACCAGGACGAGCGCCTGCGCCAGATCGCCCGCCACTTGGCGGACAAGGCCACGGCCACCGGACGCACCCAGAGCACCCGGCCCATGAGCAGCTACCACCGCCGCGTGGTGCACCTGACCCTGCAGGACGACGAGTTCGTCTTCACCCGCAGCAAGGGCGAGGGCTCCATGAAGCGCGTGCTCATCATGAGCAAGCGCAAGGGCAAGGACGGCGAGCTGCTGGAGCCCGCCGGAGCCGAGAACGGCAACGCCGCCCAGGACTACGACGAATCCGCCGGGGAATAAGCCCCGGCTTGCATAACGCCAACGCCGCCGGGGCCGGGAGCTTGTCCTTCCGCCCCGGCGGCGCTGCATTTGGAGGAGCGCCCATGGCCCACAAGGACACCATCGCCGCCATCGCCACGGCCGCGGGGCCCGGAGCCGTGGGCATCGTCCGCCTGAGCGGCCCGCAAGCCTGCGCCCTGGCCGCCGAGTTGTTCCGCTCCTCGCGCCCGCGCTTCGCCGGGTTCAAGCCGTATCTGCTGCACCACGGCACCCTGGCCGACGCCCAGGGCCGCGCGCTCGACGAGGTTCTGGCCGCCTACATGCCAGGCCCCGGCTCCTTCACGGGGGAGGACGTGGTGGAGCTGTTCTGCCACGGCGGACAGGCCGTGCTGCGTGCGGTTCTGGACGAACTGCTGGCGCGCGGGGCGCGCCTGGCCCGGCCCGGCGAATACTCGTACCGCGCCTTCAAAAACGGCAAGCTGGATCTGGCCCAGGCCGAAGCCATCGCCGAGACCATCGCCGCGCCCACGCGCGCCGCTCTGCACCTGGCCCAGATGAAGCTCTCCGGCGCGCTTTCAGAGCGCATCGGCGCCTTGCGCGCCCGGCTGGAGGCCCTACGCGCCCAGCTCTGCCTGGCCGTGGATTTTCCCGATGAGGACGTGGAGTGCCTGCCCCTGGACGCTCTGCGCGCGGAAGCCTTGTCCGTGGCCGCCGATCTGACAGCGCTGCTGGCCGGGGTGGAGCGGACGCGGGCCTGGCGCGAGGGCGTGCTGGCCGTTCTGGCCGGGCGCGTCAACGCGGGCAAGTCGAGCCTGATGAATGCCCTGGTGGGCCGCGCGCGGGCCATCGTCTCCGCAACGCCGGGCACAACCCGCGATTATCTGGAGGAGATGCTGGACCTCTCCGGCCTGCTCACGCGGCTGGTGGATACGGCGGGCCTGCGGCATGGGCAGGGCACCGAGGGGGTGGAGGCCGTGGAGGCGGCGGGGCAGGATTTGACGCGGGAGTTCATGGCCCGCGCCGAGGCCGTGCTCTATGTGCTCGACGCCTCGCAGCCGCTGACCCCGGCGGACCGCGAAGCCCTGGCCGGTCTCGACCCTGCGCGGGCGCTGGTGGTGCTGAACAAGTGCGACCTGCCGGGAGGCGCGTCCGCGGCCGCCGCGGAGGAAAGCGCCGCCGGGCTGGGGCTGGAATGGGTGCGCGTTTCGGCCAAGACAGGGCAAGGGCTTGAGGAGCTTTGCGCCCGCCTGCGCGAGAAGCTTCTGGGCGGTGCTGGGGAGCCGGACCCGGATGAGGCCGCGCCCAACGCGCGGCAGGCAGAGAACATCCGCCGGGCCGGGGACGAGCTCGCCGCACTGGCGGCCGAGGCCGAGTCCGGGCTGCCCTATGACATTTTAGGCCTGCGCCTGGACGCCGCCTGCCGCGCTCTGGCCGAAATCACCGGCGAGATTGCGCCGGACGACGTTTTGGAAGCCATCTTCTCCAAATTCTGCATCGGGAAATGAGCGCAAAAAAAGACCCGGAATCGCATCCGGGCCTTTTGCTTTTATGCTGTCGGCCTAGCGGTGGCCGCGGCCGTGTCCCTGGTCGCCGTCGTGATCATTGTCGCGGTCATTGCGGTCATGGCCGTAGGCGTTGCCGCGTCCATTGTTGCCGGGACCGCGGTGGTCGTCGCGGTCGTCGCGGTCATGATGATCGGGCTCCCAGCGGCCCGGCTCGTAGTGGTGGCGGTCGCCTCTGGCTTCCCAGCGGGGCGCAACCCAGTGGTTGCCGGGGCGCTCGTGCTCCCAGTGGCCTTTGGACCAGCGGTGCCTGTGGCCGTCCCAGAACCAGAAGCCTTCAATCCACACGAATCCAGGGCGGCCCTCGCGGATGACCTCGACCCGAGGCGGCGGCGGCGCAATGCCGAGGTCGATGCTGATGTTGACCTGGGCCATGGCGGGCGCGGCCATTGCGCCCAGGCACAAAACGGTTGCGAACATGATCTTGAGCTTCTTGCGGTTCATTTCCGGTCTCCTTGCCCGCCGACATCGGGGCGGGGTGGGATTGTGTGCGGCGTTCAGTTCAAGTCCGTTGGATTGGGCACGGCGTCTTCCCTTTGCCTTGGACCCGCAGTAAACATAGCAGAAGCCGTGCCAAGAAGCACTAACCTGAAATCGCAAGATAAAATGTTTATGCTGAGTGCCGTGGCGCAAAATATGCGCAGCGTTGGTCGAAAAATGGCGCGCTTACGATCGCTTGATCATTCCTCGGAGGGGGCCGCCAACCGCGCTTCGCTGCGGGAAAGCACCCGCTGCAGCTCCGCCCACAGGGTTTCGGGCGAGCAGGGCTTGGCCACGTAGCCGTCCATGCCCGCGTCAAGAAAGCGTTCCCGGTCGCTGGCCATGGCGTGCGCGGTCAGGGCCACAATGGGAATGGCGGGATCATAGTCCCGCCCATCGGACTCGCGGATGCGCTGCATGGTTTCCACGCCGTCCATGCCCGGCATCTGGATGTCCATGAGCACCGCGTCATAATATTCGTCCGCAAGGGCTTGCAGAGCCTCTGTCCCGTTGGCCGCCACCTTCCCCTCGCAGCCGAGCATCTCCAGGTATTTCATGGTGGTTATCTGGTTCAGGGGGTCGTCTTCCACCACAAGCACCCGGGGCTTGACGGGATGCGCGACCAAATCGCGCTCGGCCTGCTCCATGAAGACCTTGTCGCGGAACAGGGTCGGCTCGGTGCATGTTTCGACGCGTCGCAGGGGCAGGGTCAGGTGGACCTCTGTGCCGTGGCCGGGCTCGCTGTAAGCCTCAAGGCGTCCGCCCATGAGCGCGGTAAGGCGCTTCACCAGGGCCAATCCCAGCCCGATGCCTCCGTGCATCCGCGTATAGGGCGACTCCACCTGGGTGAAGGGCTCGAAGATGTTCAGCAGATGCTCGTGGGCGATGCCGATGCCTGTGTCGCGCACGGTGAAGTGCACGGGCAGGCGGTCGTCCGCCCGCAGGGCGCGCGGGCCGTTGACGGGATAAATCTCCAGATCGACCTGGCCGCCGTTGGAGAATTTCACGGCGTTGCCCAGCAGGCTGAGCAGTATTTGACGGATGCGCCCGGGATCGCCCAGAAGCGGGTCGGCAAGGTCCGGGGCGATGGCGAGGGCGATGCCCATGCCCTTGGCCTTCGCGGCGGGCTCCACGCCCGCGCACACCGGCCCGGCCACATCGTTCATGTGGAAGGGCTCCTCAAAAAGGGGCATCTTGCCCGCCTCCAGGCGCGTGACGTCCAGCAGGTCGTTCAGGATGAGCGCGAGATTGTCGCTGGCGGCCAGTGCGTGCTCGAGATAGTCCGCCCGTTCTTGCGCTGACAGATTGTTTTGGCGCAGCACCTGGAGCATGCCCTTGATGCCGTTGAGCGGCGTGCGCAGCTCATGGTTCATGACGGCCAAAAAGTCGCCCTTGGCCTTGCTGGCGGCCTCGGCCGCGTCGCGCGCATGGATGATTTCGTCCTGGGCGCGCCGCCGCTCGGTGATGTCCTGCACGTTGACCACGTGATAGAGCACGGCGCCCTGGGCGTCCTTCACCGTGGTGACGTCCATTTGCGCCGGGAAGCGGCTGCCGTCCTTGCGTTGGTGCTCGGCCTCGAAGGTATGGTGCCCTGTGGGTTCGGAAAGCAGCAGGTTGGCCTGCACCGTGGCCCGCGCCTCATTCGGGTACACGCAAGACCCGGGCTGGTCGGTCAGCTCCTCCTCGGTGTAGCCGTGCATGCGCGCAAAGACCGGATTCATGGCCTGCAGCCGCTGGGTGCTGGGCGAGCAGATGGCGATGCCCCAGGAGGCGTCTTTGAAGAGCTGCGCCCAGCGGCCCAGGCTGTCCTCGGCCTGCTTGCGCAGGGTGATGTCGCGGTTGCTGGCGCGGCGGCCAAGCAGCGTGCCGTCGGCGCGGGTGATGTCCACGCAGTGGTGGTCGACCCAGATGATTTGTCCGGAGCTGTGCCGCACGCGGAAGTCCAGCTCGCCGGGCTCTATGCTGCCTGCCTCCACCTCGTTCATGTGGGCTTCGTAAAGGTGCCGGTCCTCTGGGTGGACGATGTTTGCGAGCAGGCCGGGGTCCTGTATGAAGGCCTCCGGCGTGTAGCCGGTGAACAGCTCGCACGAGGGCGACATCCAAATGAGCTTGCCGTCCGGGCCGCGCCAGTATTCCCAGTCGTAGGTGAAGTCGGCCACGGTGCGGAATTTCTCCTCGCCCGCGCGCACAGCGTCAAGCATGGCGTTGAAGCCGCTGCCGAGCCGCCCGATTTCGTCCGCGCCTTCCTCGGCCTTGAAGCCCCGGTCGCCTGCGCGCACGGCGTCCACCGCCGTCACCAGCTTGTCCAGCCCGCTGGAAAGCCTGGCCCCGATGTACAGGGCGAAGAGTCCGCCCATGAGAATGGCGATGACGGCATAAGACATGCCATCTTCCACCACGCGGTTCAGGTTTTTCTGCTGCGCGCTTTGGGCCAGGCCTATGCGCGCCCAGCCGAGCATGCGCGAGCCGGTGACGATGGGCATGGCCAGGTCGATCTGGTCCTTGGTGATGACAAGATATTGCAGCCGCGGGGTGCGCTCCAGAAGCGAGAGGCTCAAGGGGTCGGAAACGTACTTGCCCTCCAGCTCAGGGCGGGTGTGCGCCAGCACGCGGCCTGCGGGGTCGATGACGCTTGCGTAGGTGAGGCCCGGCATGTTGCGCGTGGCCCCGATGATCTCCTCCAGCCCGCCGATGTCGCGGGAGAGCACCGCGGAGGCGCTGGCGACCGCGAGGGTGCGGGCCAGGGCGTCGGCTTTGGCCAGGGCCTCGTTGCGCAAAAAGTCTTGCTGGCGGCTCACCATGTCGATGACGAACACCGTCATGAGCAGCGCGTGCACCACTGCCACGCCGATGACCAGCTGGTGCCGCACGGAGCGGTTCCACAGCCCGCTCAGACGGCTGAGGACGCTATTCATCGAGCCCTTTCGGCTCGCGCACGGCGTTCGTATAGCGGGTAATGAAGTCGCGCACAGGGGCGAAGGTGGCGCCATCCGCGGGCTCAAAGCGCTCCACGCCGGCCATGTTCAGCACGCGCCGGCCTTCCGGGGTCTCATGGATGTGGAACAGGGCCTGGGCCACTTTGTCGCGCACCTGCGCGGGCACGGATTGCAGCGCCACCAGTCCGTTGTTCGGCAGCGATGGGGTTTGCCAGCGCACCGCGATGAGCCGGGCCTGGGCCGGGCGCTCCTTTTGAAAGAGCTGCCAAGCGATTGGCCAAGTGCAGGCAGCCTCGGTGACGCCAAGGCAGACGTTCAGCATGGCCGAGTCGTGGGTGCCCACAAAGCGCTCCACAATATCCTTGGCCGGGTCGATGCCGTGTTCCTGCAAAAACAGTTCGGGCATCATGGTGGCGGCCAGGGCCGTGGGTGCCGGGAAGGAGACGCTGGCGCCCTTGAGCCCGGCCAGAGTGGTGATGGGCGAGTTTTTGCGCAGCAGGATGATGCCCCGGAACTCTTCGTCGCAGCTCATTTTGCCGAAGACCGCATACCCGTGCTCCAGCGAAAGGATCGTCTGGTAAGGGTTCGGGAGGGCGAAATGCAGCTTGCCCGCGGCGAGTTTCTCATTGAACGCCGCATAGGTGAGCGAGGTTTCGAGCTTGAGCTCGATGTGCTCGGCCGCCAGGCGCTTGTTCACCATGTCGAGCAGGGCGCCGTAGATTTCGGCCAATTTCTGGGGGTTCATGAGCGGATGCGGTGCGAAAATGTACTGGGTGACGCGCGCCGATGGCTCGGACGAGTAGGCGGGTTCGTAGGGCGGCTGGTCCGCATTGCCGCAGGCCCAGCACAGCAAGCAAAGGCAGCACAGAACAGTCGCGGCCCGAAAGTTCGCTTTTTTGCTGGCGGCTGGTCCGCCTGGCAACACCATCCGTTCGTCCACGCTGGCCTCGCGCCGGGGAGCTGATTGCTGCCGGAATGCGTGCGGAGAACGCCCCGGCCAGGAGTATCCAGTACATGCGGACTGGAGGAAAATAGCGGCGCGCCACGGGCACACCTGGCAACTACGTATTTCCGTTCAGGATGGGAGTCAATACAATTTCTTCAGAAAAGGAAAATAGTTAGCATCTATTGGATACTGTATTGGCGGGATATGGGGCCCCGGACTGGCCGGAGGCCCCTGTACAAACGCGGATGACGGGCTATTCGCCCTTGAGGTCGCGGGTCATGAGGTCGCGCACGGCCTGTGCCGGGTCCTTGTCCTCGTACAGAATGCGGTACACCTGCTCGGTGAGGGGCAGCTCCACGCCGAGCTTGTGGGCCAGCTGGTACACGCTTTGGGTGGTGCGCACGCCCTCGGCCACGGTCTTGGTCTCGGCCAAAATGGCGGCGAGCTTTTGCCCCTGGCCGAGCTTCTTGCCCACGGTGCGGTTGCGCGAAAGGTCGCCCGTGCAGGTGAGCACCAGGTCGCCCATGCCGGAGAGGCCCATGAAGGTCTTGGGCTTGGCGCCCATGACCTTGCCCAGGCGGCTCATTTCGGCCAGGCCGCGGGTGATGAGCGCCGCGCGGGCGTCGTGGCCGAAGCCCAGGCCGTCGGCGATGCCGGCGCCTATGGCCATGACGTTCTTGAGCGCGCCGCCAAGCTCCACGCCGAGGAAGTCCTCGTTGGTGTAGACGCGGAAGCTCTCGGTGGAGAACAGGGCCTGCAACTCGCGGCCGAGCTTTTTGTCCGCGCAGCCCAGGCTCACGGTGGTGGGCATGCCCATGCTCACCTCTTTGGCGAAGCTGGGACCGGAAAGGGCCGCGTAGCGCGGGCCGATGGCGTCGAGGGTCTCGGCCACCACCTGCGACATGGGCGCAAGCGTGCCGTTCTCTATGCCCTTGCTGGCGCAGACCATGATGGGCTTTTTGGGCAGAATGTCGCGGAAGCTTTCGAGGCTGGCGCGCATGAACTGGCTTGGAACCACAAGCAGGTACACCTTGGCTCCGGCAAAGGCCCGGGCCGGGTTGGAATGCAGCTGCAGCTCCGGCGAAAGCTCCAGGTCGGGCATGAACCAGGTG
>Ga0183099_1001221_pt1 | contig 15427 bp, 14 predicted proteins | sample Biomet1_FD_127788 | JGI IMG/M metagenome (GOLD analysis project Ga0183099, IMG submission 127788) | Microbial communities from bioreactor (seeded with anoxic lake sediment) at LBNL, California, USA - Biofuel metagenome 1 | ecosystem: Engineered > Bioreactor > Anaerobic > Unclassified ... | reverse complement strand
ACCCTGCACATCCGCGGGAAAATCGACCGGATCGATCTGGTCAATGCCGGGGAAGAGAATTACCTGACCATCCTCGACTACAAATCGAGCGCGCACAGTTTCAATTTCGCCGACGCCTACTACGGGTTGGCGATGCAGATGATCACCTATCTGGATGTGGCCTTGTTGAATGCCGACAAGTTGCTGGCTGGGAAGACCTTGCCGGCAGGTGCTTTCTATCTGCACGTCAAGAACCCGTTCATCAAGCAGAACAGTTTCATGACGCTCGAGGATTACCAGAAGACGATCATCGCCGATTACAAGCTGAAAGGGCTGTTGTTGAACGACACAGCCGTTTTGGATCTGATCGATCCGGCTGTCGAAAGCGGTCAGGCTTCGGAAATCTTCACTTTCAAAAAACTGAAGGCCGGCAATCTGGGCAAAAATGACGATTTGATCACACTGGATGATTTCAACCACCTGATCGCCAAGAACCGGGCCAACATGGTGGAGGCCGGCGAGAAGATCCTCTCCGGCGACCTGAAACTCGACCCGATCAAGGAACGGCCGTATACGCCGACCGTCAGCGGGCCTTACCGCGCCATCTCACAGTTCGACAACACCTTGCCGGAGAACCGTTACCGCAAATACATCAAATTGACGAAGGAAGATGTCCTTTCGAAGATCAAGCAAGAACTCGACGAGAACAATCAAGAATCCAACGAGGAAGGGGAGGAGCAATGATGACGGGCATACCGGCACGCACACCCAATGAAAAATTCACGGAAACGCAATGGCAATCGATCTACCAGACCGGGGACAACATCCTCGTCTCCGCCTCGGCAGGCTCCGGCAAAACGACGGTTCTGATTCAGCGGATCATCGAAAAAGTGAAGGGCGGAACGAACGTCGATGAACTGCTGGTCGTGACCTTCACCGAATCGGCCGCCAAGGAAATGAAGGAGCGGATGACGGGCGCCATCCAGACCGCCATCAACGAAGCCCAGTCGCAGGAGCAATACCTGCACCTGATCAAGCAGCTTTCGCTGATGCCGCAGGCGAACATCTCGACGATCCACGCCTTCTGCCTGAAGGTCATCCAGCGCTATTTCTACCTGATCGATCTGGATCCGGTCTTCCGCTTGCTGGCGGACACGATCGAAGTCGAGCTGCTGAAGGAGGATGTCTGGGAAGAGGTCAAGGAGGAACTCTACGGGGAGCCGGATACGCACTTCAAGAATCTGGCCAAGGCCTACTCGAAGGACCGCAGCGACGACGATCTGATGAAGCTGATCTTCTCGCTCTACGATTTTTCGCGTGCAAATCCGATTCCTTACCGATGGCTGGATTCCTTGCCGTCTTTGTACAACACCGAATACGGGTTGACGAACAGCGTGCTTTACCAGGAATTGCTGAAACCGCAGCTGTTGAGCCTGATCGAAGGCATCCGCTACGACATCGAACAAGCGCGGCATTTGGCCGGGCAAGATGTGGAGACGGCTGCCCAGCGCGAAATTTTCGAAACCGAACAGGGCTATGCCGACCGCCTGTTGGAAGCTGTCCAGCAGGATGACTACGAATTGGCCTACACGATTGCGAACGAACAGTTGCAGTTTGCACGTTGGCCAAGCAGCAAGAAGGCCGACCCGGATGAAGTGAAGGACCAAAAAGCGCTGCTGAAAAACCTGCGCGACAAATACAAGAAGGATTTCGCTGCATTGAGCGCGCAGTACCTCAACCGGCCGCTTGCGGAACAGGAGGAAGTGCTGCGGGGCATCCATCCCTATGCTGAAGAGATGGCCCGGGTGACGAAACGCTTTTCCGAAGCCTATTGGGAACGGAAATTGGACGACAATGTGCTTGATTTCAATGACCTTGAGCATCTGACGCTGCAGATTCTGGCGCCAATCGCTGAAGATGGAGAGCGCAAGATGAGCGACGCGAGTGCTTATTACCGCAACAAATTCGAAGAAGTGCTGATCGACGAATACCAGGACGTGAACCAACTGCAGGAGAGCATCCTCTACTGGGTGACCCGGCACCAGCCGGAAACCGAGAACCTGTTCATGGTTGGGGATGTCAAACAGTCCATCTACGCCTTCCGCTTGGCCGACCCGAGCCTGTTCCTGCGCAAATATGCGGCTTTTGCCGACAAAAACGGCGGGGAACGGATCATTCTGGCGGAAAACTTCCGGTCGCGCGCAGAAGTCATCCATTTCACGAATTTCATCTTTGAGCAATTGATGGACGAAAAAGTCGGCCAGATGGACTACGACGAAGCCGCGAAGCTCCAGGCCGGCAACAAATCCTTCCCGGAGAGCGAGCGCAACCAGACCGAACTGCTGATCTACCTGTCGGAGAACGCCGACAATGACGAGGAAGCCCTCACGCCGGAGAACGACCTCGAAGCCGACCTGACGATCGACGACAAAACGGCCGGGGAAGTCACGATGGTGGCGCAGAAAATCAAGGCGCTGATCGATGAGAAGTTCCTGATCTACGACAAAAAGACCAATGAAGAACGGCCGCTTTCCTACCGCGATATCGTGCTGTTGACGCCGACGAAGAAAAATAACCTTGTCATCCTGGAGATCTTCAAGGATTTCCAGATTCCGGTCATCCTGAACGACACGGAAAGCTATTTCCAGCGCACTGAGGTTTCGATCATCCTCTCTTTGCTGAAGGTGATCGACAATCCGCGTCAGGATATCCCGCTTGCGGCAGTGCTGCGTTCGCCGATTGTCGGTTTGGACGAGAAGCAGTTGGCGCTGATCCGCATCCAGCAGAAGAACGGCGATTTCTACGAAGCTGTGCAGCATTTCATCAAAATATGCGAAGCTTCCGGAATCGAGCAGACTGCGGAAATAAAGGATGCGTACAGCAAACTGGCACTGTTCATGGGACGCTTGCACGAATGGCGCAACACGGCCAGACGGAGCAGCCTTGTCACTTTGATCTGGACTATCTACAACGATACCCACTTCCTCGACTACGTCGGCGGAATGGTCGCCGGCAAACAGCGGACGGCCAACCTGCACGCACTCTACGAGCGGGCCAAAAAATACGAGGAAACGAACTACAAAGGGCTGTTCCAATTCATCCGCTTCATCGAGAAGATCCAGCAGCGCGACAAAGATTTGGCGGAGCCGACTTCTTTCAGCGACGATGAGGATGCCGTAAGGGTCATGACCATCCACGCCAGCAAAGGCCTGGAGTTCCCGGTCGTCTTCCTGATGGATCTGTCGAAGCGGTTCAACCTGAGCGATACGCAAAGCAAATACATCTTCTCGGAAACGTTTGGACTAGGAACCGATTATTTCGACGTCCAGCAACGGGTTCAGTATCCGTCCCTGGCGCGCCAAGCGTTGGCGATCGAAAAGAAAAAGAAACTGCTGGCGGAAGAGATGCGCAAGCTCTATGTGGCTTTGACCCGGGCCGAGCAGAAGCTGTTCCTGGTAGGCTCCTACAAATCCGAGGAGAAGCTCTGGGCCGATTGGCAAGTGGCCGATGGAACAAGCGGGAAGCTGCTGCCGGATTACCTGCGCCTGCAGGCCAGCTCGATGATGAAATGGCTCGGCATGTGCCTGTACCGGCATGAGGATGCAGAGAACGACCATTTCCCTAAGGAGTACCGCGGCGAACTGACGCACTATCCGGTGCACTTCAGCATCCAGACTTTCCGCGAGGAAGACCTGTTGTCCTACATTCCGGTCGCCATGGAGGAAATCAACGAATCGCAGTGGAAAGACGAAATCGAGCAGATGGCATCCGCCAACGTCGAAACGCATGAGCATCTTTGGCGGAAGAGATGAAGCTAGCCGTTGCCCTGATGGAGGCGCAGTATCCCCACGAAGCGGCGACGACGACCACCAGCTACCAGTCCGTTTCCGAAATCAAGCGACTGTTCGAAGATCCGGACGAAAGCCATATGCTGAAGTTGGATCTTTCCGACACCAAACGGGTCTCCCGCTATGTGGAGCCCGAGTTCCCGCGTCCGCGCTTCATGCAGGAGACGGTGATGCCGAACAGCGCCGAAATCGGTACCGCGACGCATTTCGTGATGCAGTCCGTGGATCTGGAAAAGGAAATTACCGCAGCCTATGTGACGCAGCTGTTGCTTGAATTGGTAGGGGATGGGCTGCTGGAGCAAGCCGTCGCGGAGAAGCTCGATGCGGAACAGATTGCCAAGTTCTTCGAAACCGAGTTGGGACAGGAAATCCAAGCGAACGCGGACAGGGTGAGACGGGAAATGCCGTTCTCATTGCTGATTCCGGCCAGTAGGATCTTCACTGAGATACCGGAAGACTCAACCGACAATCTGCTGATCCACGGTATCATCGACGGCTTCATCGAGTACGACGATCACATCGTCCTCTACGACTTCAAAACCGACTTCGTGGGCGACCGCGCGCCGGTATTGCCCGAGAATATCGTCGACAAGTACCGCGGCCAGATGAACCTGTACAAAAAGGGACTCGAAACCATCCGTCAGAAACCCGTCAGCGCGGCATACATCGCGTTGCTTTCGAACCATACGAATGTGATCATCTGATCACTGCGGTATGTTACTGAACGACAAATAGAAGGTGCAGCTCCCTTGGCGAAAACCAAGGATGCTGCACCTTCTATTTGTTTTTAACCAACTGTGCGTTAAAGCTTATTCCAAAATAAGTTGACTATTGGCTTGGATTTTGCCAAGAATTGTCCGGGACACAGGTCCAACAATCAATAGCTGTAATGGTAAAGCGACAATAACATTCATTCTCCAGGCTTCACTATAGGCCGCCCATAAATTATCGGGGATGCCGCCTTCCATCAGAACGCCGAATAATGACATGAACGTGACCATGCCTAAGACCATCAGACTGGAAATCGTCAAAATTAACTGCACCTTGCTTTTTTTATTGATCGGCAATTGAAAAGCAATCTTCTTTGCGATTACTCCCACAATGAATACGTCCAAAATAAACGCAACGACGAAACCTGGAACTAATCCTGCCAAAAGCGTCACTAAACCAAAATTGTCATGCAGCAGCAGATTGTACATGCTCATACCTAAAACCATCATCGAGCACATGATTGTCGTAAAAATAATTCCTTCTTTTTTGTTTGTGGGCATATAAACACTCCTTCTATTTTTGTGCAACGTCAACCATGGTATCACAAAAATAAAATCTGTGTAAGAAGTATTTTCAGGATTAATTTAAGTATTTTGAAATTCATTATATGGCTATTATATATGGAAGTGACACTAGAGAAAGACTCTTACTATTTATAGATATCTTTCCGGTGGCCGATTTCAAGAATTAATATAGTGATTGTATCATCATTGATGTCTGCAATCAGACGGTAATCACCAATCCGATAACGCCATTCACCGGAATGGTTCGCGACAAGTCCCTTTCCATGCTGTCTGGGATTCTCCGTATCCACTAGATTCTTTTTAATCCAAGATAAAATGATTTGCGCTTGATAGCGATCCATTTTCTTCAGTGTCTTTTGAGCGTTGCTTTCAAAGGCTACTTTAAATGCCACCATCAGAAATCTAATTCCTTCATCATTTCATCGAAAGAAAGAACTTGAGGGTTCTTAATGTGTTGTTTCATGGCAACATGGTAAAGATCTAAGTCAATTTCATCTTCAATTTTTTCTAATACTGCATTCCTGAAGAGAGCAGAAATCGTAATGTTTTTGGCTTTTGCATATTCTTTGATTAATTTTTCTTCTTCTTCATCCATACGTAATGATATAGTACTCATCATGATCACTCCTTTGTATGTACATTGTATTACAAGTTTAGCTATTATTCAAATTTTTTGAAAGCATATTTGGAGTTATTTCTGACGCATTGAAAAAGCAGAATGCGGAACGGCATCTTCCATAAGCTGCCACTTTCGTTTCTTTCGGGATTATGGTACTTTTATGGTGATGAAGTAAGAGGAGGAATCCGGGTGAAACGAATTGACAGAATCTATGAGTATATCAGAATCCGCTCACAGGAATGGACAGAAGCTGCTTTTGAACAAGCGAACGAAGGCGTGACGACTCAGGAAGTCGTGATGGAACTTGACATCAAACGGCCCAATGCAAGCAGCGACTTGAACGAGCTCGTTCGTCAGGGAAAACTGATCAAATCCTCTGGACGGCCGGTCAGATATGCGGACCACTCTTTGCAAATCCAGAAACAACCACAACAAAAGATGCACTCATATATAGAGGACCAACACAAGCCTACAGCAAAGCCAAAAAAACAAACGGGCGTAACTGCTTCTGAAATTTCTGGCATATCCTCAATCCGAGAAGGAAGTAATGCGGGCAACCGCGAAACAAATAACGAAGGATTTGCAAATGTAGTAGGGTCGAATGACAGCATGCGGACTCAAGTTGATCAGGCTAAAGCAGCAATCCTCTATCCTCCTAAGGGTTTGAGTTGCTTGATAACTGGACCTACAGGAAGCGGGAAAACTTTTTTTGTTCATTCGATGTTTCGGTTCGCGCAAGCAAATCAAGTTTTTGCAGCTGATAAGGAGCTGGTTGTGTTCAACTGTGCCGACTATGCGCACAATCCCGAATTATTGATGGCTCATTTATTCGGCTATCGCAAGGGTGCCTTTACAGGAGCGACGGAAACGACGGACGGCTTGATCCAACGGGCAGACGGCGGCATGCTCTTTATGGATGAAGTGCACCGCCTGCCGCCTGAAGGACAAGAAATGATATTTTATCTGATGGATCACGGCACCTACAATCGCTTGGGCGAAACCGATAAAGCCAATAAAGTCAATGTCCGACTTGTTTGCGCAACGACGGAAGATCCCGCTTCCAGTTTGCTGCAGACCTTTGTGAGGCGCATCCCGATCGTCATCAAGTTGCCTCAATTTTCAGAGCGGCCGATTGCAGAACAGGTGGACTTGCTGAAACGGATGGTTGCCATCGAAGCCAATCGCATCCAAAGAAGTATCCATGTGAAACAGGATGCGGTGAAGGCTTTGATCGGCAGTGTCACCTATGGAAATGTCGGTCAGCTGAAATCGAATGTGCAACTTGTTTGCGCGCGGGCTTTTTTGAACTATATGAATTCCAGTGACATATCGATTACGTTGGATGAGCTGACACCAGAAATCCAAAACGGTCTGATGAATCTGGCGAATAATCATCGTGAGCGCTTGAATGAACTCACTCGGATACTGGAGCCCGTGCTGACCTTGGTACCGAATGAAGGAACGGAAAGCCCAATGATAAGGGATTCCTACGATCTTCCTTATAATCTGTATGAGATAATCGGGAATAAGGCTGCGTTGCTGCGGGAGGAGGGGCTTGACCAAGAATCCATCAACCAATTCATTATGACCGACATCAATGTCCACCTGAAATCTTTTTATCGTGATACGGGTTTGACCTTCGATACAGAGAAGAAGCTTTCTGAGATCATTGATCAGCGGATCATTGGCTTTGCAAAAAATATGTTTGAGTATGCCCAAAAACATCTGGATTATCACTTCCAGCGGAATTTCGTCTATGCGATGAGTCTGCATATCAGTTCGTTTTTAAAACGAATTCAATTGGGAGAAAGCAGCCGCACGCTCCATGCAAGCATCAAAAATATGGTGGAAGATTACCCCAAAGAGTTTTCGGTCGCCAAATGGATGAAACAAGAGCTACAAAAAGAATACAACATCAACATCCCTGAAGTGGAGACCTATTACCTGACGTTGTTGTTGGTCTCACTAAAGCAAGACAATGTTACAGGCCGCGTGGGCGTTGTGATTGCAGCCCATGGCAGGAGCACAGCAACGAGCATGGCTGAGGTTGTGACGACATTGCTGGGGGTCGACAATATCCGTGCCGTGGATATGCCGCTTGAGATGAAGCCCCAAGTAGCCCTCGAAAAAATTATTCATTGTGTCCAAGAAATCGATCGAGGGAGTGGCGTGATTTTGTTGGTGGATATGGGTTCGCTGACGACGTTTTCGGAAAAAATCACGGAGAAAACAGGGATTGAGGTCAAAACCATCGACATGGTCACGACCCCTATCGTTTTGGAGACCGTGCGGAAGACGGACCTTGTAGAAACGACACTTGATGAAATTTATCGATCGCTTCAATCTTTTCGTGGTTATGCAGGCAGCCACGTGACCACAAGGGAAGAGAACGGTCACTCCTTAAAGCTCAAAAAGGCAATCGTTGCTATTTGCGCTTCGGGCGAAGGGACCGCGCAAAAGATGAAAGAGATGCTCGACAAACATCTGGAGAAATATTTTGATGTGGACATCGAGGTGCTGCCGATTTCGGTGATCGATATGGATAAGCAGCTCGTAACCTTGCAACAGAAATATGAAATCTTAGCGACAACAGGAATCGTCAAACCAAAAATCGATGCCGTTTACATTCCAATGGAGCATTTTTTCAATGGGGATGCCGAAAAAGTATTGGACTATTTGGTGGAAGAGTCGGAATCCTATGATGAAAATGAGTTGACATCGGAAAAGGCAAAGCAGATATGTCTGGAATACATGGGCGAAAGCTTTACTTTCTTGAATCCACAAAAGTTGATTGAGCCTTTGTGGAAATTCAGCAGTTCCTTATTGGACAATAAAGAAAATTATTCCCAATTAATCAATATTCTGATGCACCTGGCGGGAATGTTTGAGCGGGCCTTGCGCCAGGATACATTGATTGCACCGCAAGAAGAACTGAAATTGACTGTACAGACAGAGCGGTTCCAGCAGTTGGAACAGGCTTTAAATATTCTGAGCGGCACCTTTCAAATCGAAATGCCAAAAGATGAGATATATTATCTGGAGCAACTGTTGGCCTATCAAGAATAATGATACAGTAAACCATACACTAGCTTTCAGTGCGAACGATACACTAAAACACTAATTGTTTTAGTGTATTTTTTTGTTTCTTAATTCCGTATGATTAAGCCATACACTAAGTTGGCACGCTTTTTGCTTATAGTATAATGACTGGTAAATCGCCTGCCAAGCTTTTTATCCAAACAGTCGCAAAATATATTCAATGGGAGGTATACAAATGGTAGGAATTATCCTAGCAAGTCATGGGAATTTCGCTGAAGGTATTCTGCAATCGGCTTCGATGATTTTCGGCGAACAAGAAAATGTCAAAGCAGTGACACTGGCGCCTAGTGAAGGACCGGACGATGTCAAAGCAAAGATGCAAGAGGCTATTTCATCCTTTGACAACCAAGATGAAGTACTGTTCTTAGTCGATTTATGGGGCGGCACGCCGTTCAACCAAGCCAACAGTCTTTTCGAAGCACATAAAGACACATGGGCGATAATCGCCGGAATGAACCTTCCGATGGTCATCGAAGCGTATGCTGCACGATTGAGCATGGACTCAGCACAAAAAATTGCTGCACAAATTCTTCCAGCAGCGAAGGACGGTGTGAGAGCTAAGCCAGAAAGTTTAGAGCCGAAGAAAGTGGAAGCGGCTTCTGCAGTGCAACAACCAAAAGGCAACCTTCCTGTAGGGACAGTCGTTGGTGATGGAAAAATCAAGTTAGCTTTAGTTCGATTGGATTCACGATTGCTTCATGGACAAGTAGCAACAACGTGGGCGAAATCAGCTGGAACAAATCGGATCATCGTGGTTTCGGATGATGTCTCAAGAGATGAATTGCGGAAAAACCTGATCGTGCAAGCAGCACCGCCAGGAGTCAAAGCCAATGTGATTCCAATCAAAAAAATGATTGAGATTGCGAAAGATCCTCGTTTTGGGAACACCCATGCCCTCTTGCTTTTTGAAAATGTGCAAGATGTCGTTCGGGTAATTGAAGGCGGCGTGAAGATTGAGGAGTTGAATGTTGGATCAATGGCTCACTCAGTCGGCAAGGTTGTCGTGAATAAGGTCTTGTCAATGGGGCCTGAAGATGTGAAAGCATTTGAAGCATTGAAAGCAAAAGGTGTTAAATTTGATGTCCGGAAAGTTCCGAATGATTCATCGGAAAAAATGGATGCGTTGCTGAAAAAAGCTAAAGAAGAATTAGCTAAGGCATAACAAGAAAAGAGGAGGTATATTATGTCAGTCGTTTCTATTATTCTGGTTATCATCGTGGCGTTCTTTGCCGGGATGGAAGGTATTTTGGATGAGTTCCAATTCCATCAACCACTCGTTGCATGTACATTGATCGGTCTGGTCACAGGAAATCTTGAAGCTGGTATTATTCTTGGAGGATCATTACAGATGATCGCATTAGGTTGGGCAAACATCGGAGCCGCTGTAGCACCTGACGCAGCACTCGCTTCTGTCGCATCTGCAATTATTTTAGTTTTGGGTGGTCAAGGGGTAGACGGCGTATCTTCCGCTATTGCCATTGCGATCCCTCTGGCTGTAGCTGGATTGGTTTTGACGATGTTCGTTCGTACACTGGCAGTTCCTGTGGTTCATATGATGGACGCAGCTGCAGAACAAGGTGACTATCGTAAAATTGAGTTGCTTCAAATTGGAGCAATTGCCATGCAAGGTTTGCGAATTGCAATTCCTGCAGCATTGCTTTTGTTCATCCCTGCAGACGCAGTCCGTTCCGGATTGGAAGCAATGCCGGGCTGGCTGACTGATGGAATGGCAATCGGTGGTGGTATGGTTGTAGCGGTTGGTTATGCAATGGTAATCAATATGATGGCCACCAAAGAAGTATGGCCGTTCTTCATCATCGGTTTCGTCGTTGCCGCTGTATCTGAATTGACATTGATCGCATTAGGAGCCCTAGGTGTCGCAATGGCATTGATCTACTTGAACCTTTCTAAAATGGGCGGTTCCGGTAATGGCGGTTCCAGCAATACTGGCGATCCACTTGATTCGATACTCAATGACTATTAGGAAAGGAGACTGCAAACATGGCACAAAATACGGTAGATAAAAAATTCGTATTAACTAAAAAAGATCGATTAGCGGTTGCTTGGCGTTCCACCTTCATTCAAGGATCATGGAACTATGAACGGATGCAAAATGGTGGCTGGGCTTTCGCAATGATTCCAGCAATCAAGAAACTTTATCCAGCAAAAGAAGATCGCGTCCTAGCGTTGAAACGCCACTTGGAATTCTTCAACACACATCCATATGTGGCATCTCCGGTATTAGGAGTAACGCTGGCTCTGGAAGAAGAACGTGCAAACGGAGCTCCAGTAGATGATGTTACGATTCAAGGTGTGAAGGTCGGAATGATGGGACCTCTTGCCGGTGTTGGTGATCCTGTGTTCTGGTTTACAGTCCGTCCGATTTTGGGAGCTTTAGGCGCATCCTTGGCCTTAACAGGAAACATCCTAGGACCTATCCTGTTCTTTGTTGCCTGGAACGCTATCCGTTGGGGATTCATGTGGTATACCCAAGAATTCGGTTATAAGGCTGGATCAAAAATCACTGAGGATTTATCTGGCGGAATCCTGCAAGATTTGACAAAAGGAGCTTCCATTCTGGGGATGTTCGTATTGGCGGCCTTGGTGCAACGTTGGGTATCGATCTCGTTTGCTCCAACCGTTTCATCAGTCAAGCTTCAAGAAGGCGCATTTATCGATTGGGAAAACCTGCCAAGTGGCACTGCCGGCATCCAGGAAGCCCTGATGCAGTATACTTCAGGCTTGTCGTTGACGGACACTAAAGTCACAACCTTGCAAAACAACCTGGATCAATTGATCCCTGGATTGGCAGCGCTGCTGTTGACATTCCTTTGCATGTGGTTGTTGAAGAAGAAAGTTTCTCCAATCGTGATCATTCTTGGCTTGTTCGTTGTTGGTATCGGCGGACGCTTGATCGGATTGCTATAATTTTCGGATGCATCAAAAATGACGATTATGAGGCTCAGGCAAACCTGCCTGAGCCTTGTTTTTCTTGTAAAAAGTAAAGAGTGTATATTATACTCAAATCAGACACAAAGAGAGAGGGGCTTATACAATGGTTGAATCCCTGAATGCAAAGGTTGACATGGTAGTGGATGGTACTTCATATATGGGGCTGACCGACTATGGTAAAATTATGATTGGAGATCAAGCGTTTGAATTTTATCATCATCGTGATCCGCGAAAGTTCATTCAAATTCCTTGGGAAGAGGTTGATTATGTACTGGCATCCGTGATGTTCAAAGGGAAGTGGATTCCACGTTTTGCGCTTCAAACAAAGAAGGATGGTACGTACACTTTTTCAGCAAAAAATCCCAAGGACGTGTTGCGTGCGATCCGCATCTATGTAAGCCCGGATCATATGGTTCAATCATTGGGCTTCTTCGATGTTTTGAAGAATGCCTTCAAGCATATGTTCAATAAGAAAGCATCCTAAATAGTGGCAGGAAATCAATTTGCATACGGTTTACGGTTGCTGGATGAACGATTTAAGGAGGTTCTAATGTGGTAATGGATATTCGGTTGGTACGAATCGACGATCGTTTGATTCATGGGCAGGTGGCAACCGTGTGGACAAGACTAAGTAAGGCAGAGCGGATTATTGTCATCAGCGACGAGGTGGCGAGGGATCATCTGCGTAAGACGCTCTTGCGGCAGGTCGCCCCACCTGGTGTAAAGGTCAATGTGATTCCAGTGGAGAAGTTTGTCGAAATTTACTTCGATGATGCGCATAACCAATTTCGGGCGATGCTCTTGTTTACGAATCCACTCGATGTCGCACGCATCGTCCAAAGGGGCGTTCAGCTTGATTCCGTCAATATCGGCAGTATGAGTTATTCAGATGGAAAAAAGATGATCACGAATGCAGTAGCGGTTGATAAACGCGATGTTCAGGCTTTCGAGTACCTGAATTTTAAGGGTATCCACTTGGATATCCGGAAGGTCGTCGCTGACAATAAATTGGATCTCATGCAAGTGCTGAAAAAAGAAGGTTTGGTCTGAGCGCATATTAAAAGAAGACACGAAGCGAATGGAACAGCGCCTTGTGCCTTCTTTGTTTTTACGGAATGGTATATTATCCAGGGGGTGACAGCGTGCTAAAAGAAGCATGTGCAGAAAATTTTACGAACGTCCCAGAACTCATCGAGCGCGGGGCTAAACGGATTGAATTGTGCGATAATTTGGCAGTGGGGGGAACAACACCAAGCGTTGGCGTCATCAAAATTGCAACGGCGTATTGTTCCGACAAAAATGTATCCCTTATCGTGATTCTGCGACCAAGAGGCGGAGATTTTGTTTATTCTGCTATGGAAAAAGCCATCATGATAAGGGACTTAGAAGAAATAATTGCCTTGCAGGCCAATGGTATAGCGGTAGGTGCGTTAACTGCAGCCAACGGATTGGATAAACCCTTTTTGGAAGAAATTGCCAAGCTTGCCAGCGATAATGGAATCGAACTTGCTTTCCACATGGCTTTGATGAAATACCGGAAGAAAAGCAACGAGACGCCTTATTGTGGTTGGGAGAAATTGGTTTCAAACGGATTTTGACGCATGGCGGTCCTAAAGAAAATACAATTTTTGATAACGCAGCGCACATCGCCGAACTTGCGAAAATCACTCCGGACATGACGATCATGCCGGGTGGCGGCATTACGAAAGATAATCTCGCAGATCTCGAAAAAGTTTTAGAGTTAACCGAAGTACACGGGACACGAATTGTGTAAGAATCCAGATTACTGAATGGCGACAAAAAACTCGGCCGGAAAAATTTTCCGGCCGAGCTTTTCGTTATGCTTTTCTTAATATGTGTAGTTATTCAGCGCATTCCACAACAAGAACTCATTTACGCCGGCATCATACAGCGCCTGCACTTGCGCATCGACTTGTGCTTTTCCATAGGTTTGGTAGAATCCCGAACCGAGGTAGGAAGCGGTGAAATCCTGCAGCCAAGGTCGGCTGATTGGCGGCGTTTCAAGCGTACCAAGCAACTCGTTTTCAACTTTCATATATTCGGCGACCAGTTCATACGGGTATAGATCCGGCTTGTAGATACCGAAATAATTTGTTCCCCAGTGGCTCGGGTAAATCATAGAGGAGATGACATCGACATTTTCGGAAATCTGCGGGAAGTTTTGGCCGATGCCGGATGCTTCGATAACAGAAGCAGTATAACCGAAGATATCCACGGACACATCCACGCCGTAAGGCATCAGTTTTTCTTTTGCATAAGCAGTGAAATCAGTGATGGCCTGCACGCGTTTTTCATCGTCGGTCATGTCAAGGTCTGCATATTCACCCATGTCATAGTTCAGCGTGTCGCCCCAAACTTCAAAGCCTTCCGGGAAGCGGACATAGTCAAACTGGATTTCTTTGAATCCGACTTTGGCTGCTTCGATTCCGACATTGACTGCATAATCCCATGTCTGCTTCAGGAAAGGATTGATGAACGATTCACCGTTAGAGGCTTTCCAGACGGTACCGTTGCTGTTCGTGAAGGACATATCCGGTTGCTCGTTAGCCAGTAACGTATCCTTGAAGGTCACGATGCGGGCAATCGGATAGATTTGTTTTTCTTCCATCAAATCCATCAGTTCCTTGATATCGGGAATGTATTCTTCCGTATTTTCTTGGATGTGGCTATCTTTCGAATTGAAGTCAGCTGTCACAACGCCCATGTCATCTTTGATGTCGATTACCATCGCGTTCAAGTCGTTCGAATCGACGTAATCAACCAACTTAGTGAATTTTTCCTCGTAGCCGACCGAGTAGGCAGTCACATAGATCCCTTTGACGCCATCAGCCGGGTAGGCAATTTCCACTCCACTGTCATAGAAGAACTTTTTCGGCAATTCTTTGGCGGTAGGGGTCTTCAAAAGGGCACCTTGGCGCAATGTCAGCGTGCTTGTGGCTGCTGTCGTTTCGGCTGAGCTTTCGGTTTCGCTGGCCGATGCAACTGTCGTGCCTGACAGGAATAACAATAAACCTGCGGCAGCGAGTGTCTGTTTAAAATATGTCATCATTACATTTCCTCCCGTTCAGGCGATTCGATTACGTTCGGGTCCACAATCGTAATATCTTTCGCGCGCAGGCCATCGATGATGGCACCGATTGCGTCGTTTGTCCATGGGCGATCATGCATCAGCAGGTTCGCGCCATCTCCCAGGTACTTCGAATTCACCATGACGTCGGCTAAAGCAGTGCCTTCCATGAATTTCTCCACCCAGTCGTAGCCGTAGGTCCAGTTCATGATGGTCATGCCTTCCGCTGCGGCGATTGCCATGGTGTCGTCATTGTACTGGCCGTAAGGGGCACGCAAGAAGCGCGGACGCTCGCCAGTAATCTCTTCAATCAGGTCATTCGTTGATTTTATTTCTTCCAGTTGCTCGTCATAGGTCAATGATTGGAAGTCAGGATGCGAATAGGAATGGTTTCCGATTTCGAAGCCCATGTCGTAGACGGTCTTGATGTCTTTGCGTGCTTGTTCGTTCGTAAGGAATTGTCCCATCACGAAGAAAATGGCATTTGCCTCTTTCGATCGTAAGGAATTGTCCCATCACGAAGAAAATGGCATTTGCCTCTTTCGAT
>Ga0183099_1001219_pt1 | contig 15429 bp, 12 predicted proteins | sample Biomet1_FD_127788 | JGI IMG/M metagenome (GOLD analysis project Ga0183099, IMG submission 127788) | Microbial communities from bioreactor (seeded with anoxic lake sediment) at LBNL, California, USA - Biofuel metagenome 1 | ecosystem: Engineered > Bioreactor > Anaerobic > Unclassified ... | reverse complement strand
CTTCCGGACAATTCTGAACGATCTGCTCCTGAATCGGGAGAAGATTGATGGTATGCATTTTGAAACGGCCGCAATAACCGGCGACGATCCGCGCCAGATCTGCCACTTTTTCCTGCGCTCTCTCGCTGGTATATGGATAGGAATGAAAATGCATCGCTTCGATCAGCATCCCTCTTTTCGCCATCATCCATGCAGCGACAGGGCTGTCGATTCCTCCGGATAACAAGATCAAGCCCTTTCCGTTGGTTCCGAGCGGGAGTCCTCCGAATCCGGAAATCTTCTGTTCAAAAATATATGATTTGTCTCTTCTGACGTCCACAAACAGCAAACACTCCGGATTATGAACATCAACCTTCAGAACCTTGCAGCCGATCAGAACTTTTGCACCGATCATTCTGGCGATGTCGGGAGATTTAACCGGAAAATTCTTATCCGCCCGCTTCGCGTCAATTTTAAATGTCTTGATTCCTTTTCGCTCGATCAGTTCCAGCATAAAATCGACTGCCGCCTGACCGATTGCATCCATGTCGGTCGGAGTTTCCACAGCAGGGCTGATGGATGCCACTCCAAACACCTTGGAAATACTGCCGACAATCATATCCGGATCCAATGATTTCGGGGCCCTTACAAAAATCAGTCCTTCTCTTCGTTTGACTTCCACTCCCTGATATTTTTTCAAAGCCCATTTGATCTGATCAACGAGCATCCTTTCAAAATACGGCTTGTTCAATCCTTTTAATGCCACTTCACCACATCTTACGATAAATACATTTTCATCCATCATCTTAAACTTCCCAACTTTCTAAATCTGTTCACCGCATTTTTCAACTGAATCAGTACATAGTCCATTTCTTCGACCGTATTAAATTCGCAAAAACTGAATCGTATCGCTCCCTCAATTTCACTATCTGAAAGGCCCATTGCCTTTAACACATGGCTTTGCCCCTTTTTATTAGAGGAGCAGGCCGAACCTGTTGAAACATAAATATCAGACTGCTCAAGAGTATGGAGCAGCACTTCGCCTCTTACTCCCAGAAAACTGACGTTTAAAATAGAAGCACTTCCTTCATCAGAGCTATTGATCTTGATATCGCGGATCTCTTCCATAATACCTTTTGTCAGATACATCTTAGCTCTTTTCATGACTTCCATACGCTGGCCTAGCTGGCGAAAGCTAATTTCAGCTGCCTTCCCGAAGCCTGCTATTCCTGGAACATTTTCTGTGCCTGAACGCAAACGGTGTTCTTGTCCTCCGCCGTATTGAACAGGTTGCAGATTCAAACCCTTTCTCACATAAATAGCACCGATCCCCTTGGGGCCATGGATCTTATGCCCGCTAACAGATATCAAATCAATTGCGATGCGGTTGATACCAAGTGGAATCTTGCAGTAGGATTGAACTGCATCTGTATGAAGCAAAATCTCTGTGGACAGCTTTTTTTCATACTCTTTTTTCAGCCTGCTGATTTCTTCCAGAGGCTGTACGCTACCAACCTCATTATTTACCTGCATGACTGAAATCAGTATCGTCTTATCGTCGATAGCATTCTCCAAAGCATTTAGATTTATGATACCGTTCCGGTCCACTTCGATATATACAACTTCAAAGCCAAGCTCTTCCAGCCTTTTGCAGCTCTCCAAAACTGCGGGATGCTCTATTTGGGAGGTGATGATTCTATTCCCTCTTCTTTTCCGTGCCTGTGCAGCACCAAAGAGTGCCATATTATCCGCTTCTGTACCGCCGGAGGTAAAGTAAATTTCCTCTTCTTTTGCCTGCAGCGACTTTGCAACTGTTCTTCTGGCTTCCTTTAAAGCTTTCTCAGCAGCAAAACCCATCCTGTGCAATGAGGATGGATTGCCAAAATCAGCTTCCATATATCTGACCGTTTCTGCCACAACTTCCCTGTACGGTTTTGTTGTCGCGCTGTTGTCCAAATAGACCTGCATTATATCCTCCAAGCAACGTCCATTAATGGACTTCTCCGCAAGCATTGCTTGCTTCGCTGTCCGTTTTGCCATTGCAGCTGAAGCTGCGGCAAAAAGGCATAGAAGAAGAGGCATAAGCCTCTTCTTAATTTTGCATATTCTTATTTTGCATATTCGATAGCTCTAGTTTCTCTGATTACATTTACCTTGATCTGTCCCGGATATTCCAGTTCGCTTTCGATCTTCTTACTGATATCCCTTGCAAGGAATACGATTTCCTCGTCGTTCATTTCCTCCGGTCTCGCAATAATTCTTATTTCGCGTCCGGCCTGTATCGCGTAGGATCTCTCTACTCCAGGAGTTGTATTTGCTATCTCTTCAAGCTTTTGAAGCCTCTTGATATAAGTTTCAAGAGTTTCTCTTCTTGCACCAGGTCTTGCGGCTGACAAGGCATCTGCGGCGGCAATGAGTACTGCCTCTAAGCTCTTTGGTTCGTAATCTCCGTGATGAGCAGCCATGCCGTTGACTATCGTTTCTGATTCCTTATATTTTCTCAGGAGATCAATTCCGATATCCACATGAGTGCCTTCCACCTCGTGATCGACTGACTTACCAATATCATGCAATAAGCCTGCTCGTTTTGCATTCTTGATATCTAGTCCCAATTCTCCAGCCATTAAACCTGCTAAATGTGCTACTTCTACAGAATGCTTCAGCACATTTTGTCCATAACTGGTTCTGTATTTTAATCTTCCCAGAAGTTTGATCAATTCAGGATGAAGATTATGTATGCCAACCTCAAAAGTAGCCTGCTCTCCTTCTTCCTTTATGATATTATTCACTTCTTTTTCTGCCTTTTCAACCATCTCTTCAATTCTAGCCGGATGGATACGTCCATCCACGATCAGTTTTTCAAGGGCCAGTCTTGCAATTTCTCTTCTTACCGGATCAAAGCCAGATAGAATAACTGCTTCCGGTGTGTCGTCAATAATCAGATCAATTCCAGTTAAGGTTTCAATGGCTCTGATATTTCTGCCTTCTCGTCCGATGATTCTTCCCTTCATTTCATCATTTGGAAGCGGTACGACAGAGACTGTACTTTCTGCCACATGATCAGCAGCACATCGTTGAATGGCTCCGGTGATGATTTCCTTTGCTTTCTTTTCACCCTCTTCTTTCGCTTTTGATTCGATATCCTTGATCATGATAGATGCTTCATATCTGATTTCTTTTTCGACGTTGGAAAGCAAAATATTCTTTGCGTCCTCCACCGTGTAACCTGAGATTCTTTCCAGTTCTTCCATCTGTTTTGTGATAAATCCGTCTAACTCATGTTGTTTTTCAATTAATGATTGCTCTTTATTAGTAATGCTTTCTTCCTTTTTCTCAAGATTTTCTGTTTTTCGATCAATAGCTTCTTCCTTTTGGATCAGTCTTTTTTCTGATCTTTGGATTTCAGCTCTTCTTTCTCTGATTTCACGCTCAACTTCACTTCTCATTCTGTGAGCTTCTTCTTTTGCTTCAATGGTTATTTCCTTTTTTATGGTTTCCGATCTGTTTTCAGCATCGAGGATCATATTCTTTGCTTTCTGTTCAGCACTGCCAATGGCTTTTTCTCCAACAGTTTTCCTGAATATATACCCAACCAAAAGCCCTAAGGCTAAGGCAACAAGTCCAATGAGTATTCCAATTCCTATTCCTATTTTAATGCACCTCTCTTTCTTCGTTATTTTTTAACTTTTTAACGCTCGGATAAACCGCAGCCAATTACTAAATATCAGCATTACGTAATTAAATATTGATATAACTACACAATATATATTATAATGTTTATCGTAACATTATGTCAAGTTGAATTAGCTCGTATTTCCAGTGTTATTTACAAATAACGTTTAAATTGGAAGAGCTTTCGTTGTAAGGAAAATGAAGGGTGTCGTCAAATGGATTATTTTAAAACTTTACTTAAAAATATAGATAAAACGCTGCTGGTTCTGCCGGTTTTTTTCGGGATCATCAGTATCATCATGGTAGGCAGTACGTCTTATGTGAATCATTTTATCATCACGAAGGATATCAAGGTGCAGTTTGCTGCATATTGCCTGGGGGCTGTCGCGCTCTTTCTTGTTCTATTATTCGATTACAAAACATTCGAAAGTATGGAAAAGATCTTATATGTAGCATCCATCGTGCTGCTGCTGGCAGTTTATATCCCGGGGCTCGGAGTGTCGCATTTTGGTTCGAGAGCCTGGATCAATCTTGGACCGGTGGACATGCAGCCTTCCGAATTGGTCAAAATATCATTTATCCTTTTCTTTTCCAACTATCTGGTGAAATGTCGCGGTAATCTGATTACTTATAAAGGAATTGGTATGGCTTTCTTATATGCTTCGCCTTTCATTCTGATTATATTAAAGGAGGATTTGGGAACAGCAATCGTTATGTGTGTCATATGGGTAACCATGGTATTTTCCGCAGGAATCGATTACAAGATTTTCGCGAAACTGGGCGGAGTTTTTCTGATTTGTATGCCGTTATTGTACCGCTTTATGGCATCTCACCAAAAGGAAAGAATTGATGCTTTTCTTCATCCGAGCAACCTGTCCCTTGCAGGAAATTATCAGGTATGGAACTCAAAGGTAGCAATCGGCTCAGGCGGAATCCTGGGCAAAGGACTGTTTCAAGGAACGCAGAAAGAACTGAAGTTTCTTCCGGTCCAGAAATCTGACTTTATCTTTTCTGTTATTACAGAAGAGCTGGGAATGATCGGCGGCGCCTTTGTCATAGCACTTTATACGATATTTCTTTATCGTATCCTCAAAATTGCTGATAATGCAAAGGATATGTACGGTTCTCTGATCACCATCGGATTCCTTGCAATGTTTGGATTCCAAATCTTTGAAAACATAGGGATGGCAATGGGGATCATGCCGGTAACGGGAATCACGCTCCCGTTCATCAGCTATGGTGGATCTTCCGTACTTGCAAACATGATTGCCTTGGGTCTGGTGCTAAATGTGGGAATCCGAAGTAAGACGATCAACTTCTAATGAGAGGAAAACTCAGAATGAATAAGGATAATGATCCAACGCATTGGAAACTGACGAAGATTAGCACTTATATTCGTACTTGTAGTAACATTAATTTTTTTTCGGGTTAAAAATCTGCGAATCAAATCATGATAATAGAAAAGATTTGGGTATAAAATAAGAGCCCCGAGAGGGCTCTTAGCATACTTCTACAATACGTTCTACAATCTTTGCAATATTCTTTTCGACATAGCTGCCTTTTTTGAATACGATCGGCAGACCGTTATTTGCAGCGATATGGATGTTGTCATCGTACTGGATGATTCCTGCAAGAATCGGTCTCATGATCTCAGCGATTTCCGAAAGGCTTGGCACCAGCCCGGAACAGATCAGATTCGGCTTTACCTTGTTTATGATATAAACACGATTTTTGATTCCCATCTTTAACAAAACATGGTCCAACGTATCTGCATCTCTTACTGCAGCATATTCCGGAACCGTAACAATCACCGCACAGTCAGTTCCAGCTGCGGCAACAGTCAGCCCGTCGTCGATTCCTGCCGGTGCGTCGATAATGATATAATCAAACGTTCTTTTTAATTTATTGCAAAGGACTTTCATGTGGAGAGGAGTGATCTCTGTTTTTTCCTTGTTTTGTGCTGCAGACATAAGATAGAGTTCAGGAAATCTTCGGTCTCTGATTAAGGCCTGCTTGATTCTGCAAACGCCGGAAAGAACATCTGCGACATCATAAACAACCTTGTTCTCCAAGCCAAGGCAGATATCAAGATTTCTGAGTCCCATATTCATATCAATCAGGACTACCTTCTTTCCATCCTGAGCGAGGGAAGCTCCTGCATTTGCTGTAAAAACCGTTTTTCCAACTCCGCCCTTGCCTGAAGCTATTAGTATAACCTTACCCATAAAAATCTCCTCATTGCATAATTTTTGTATCGATATTGTAGTCGTTGTAAACCTTGTCCAGTTCCAGATATTTTGCGATAACCTCCCGTGCAACCGGAGCTGCATATCCGGCAGTACCGCCCTGGAAAATCAAAACGGCAACTGCGATCTTCGGATCATCTGCCGGTGCCATGGTCATAACCCAGGCAAAAGGATCATAGTTGGCCTTATATGCATCCAATTTAGCCGTTGTTACTTTCCCATTGCTTAAATTAATGACTGCCTGTCTGACAGCTGAATTTCTAGTTGTATAAATATCCGGATATTCCTTCATAAGTCTGGTCATCTCTGTCTCAACAGACTGCCAACTCAGGCTGCCGTTGATCCTTGAAAGATGCTCTTTGATATATTCAACCTCGTCGGGAGGATTGATCTTTCCTGCTCTTTGCGCTGTCCCGGTTTTTCCCGCGACCTGAACAGGGAAGTTTGTAAACGGTCCCTTTAAACTGCCCTTTGGACCGTTCACTACAAGTTTCATTCCGGTGATAATATTCTTCAGCGTATCTGCTTTTTTGATATCAACTTTCTTTCCTTCCGGTCTCTTGATCGGTTCCTGGTCTTCTACTGCCTTAATCAGAGTAACCTTGTTATGGACTCCGTTATTTCCTATTGTTGCTACGTAATTTGCCATCTGAAGCGGTGTATATGAATTTTCACCTTGTCCTATCGCAATGTTCAATTCATCTCCTGTTGTCCAGGATGCCTGATTGAAGTAAGTAAATTTACAAAGATCTGCTACTGTTTCTACCATATCGTCCTTAACGCCCACAGTCGCCATTCTTTTGATCAGTTCACCTCTGGATGGATTTTCTTTCGTCCAGCTGACAATTGTGTTGATGCTGTCGTACAATTTGGATTTATCATCAATTAATGACTTTTTAAAGTAAATCTCTGCTCTTCCGATCAGAACATTTTTCAAATAGGTTTTGGTCTGGGACAGCTTTCTCTCCGCGCTAGGTACAGGCACTACTGTTTCAGGTATTTCAATTCCAGTTTCCAGGCCAAGCCCATACTGTTTTGCATAAGAAGCTATTTTTTCTATATTCATCGGGTCTTTAAATCCCAGAGATGTTTTTCTGTAGAAATCATAACCTGTTGCAATGTCAAAGAAATAGTAATTGCAGGATACTTCCATCGCTTCATAAAGGTTGATATATCCGTGATTGGATCTATTTTTATTCCACACCAGACAGGCATAAGTCCTGTTTCCCAGCTTTACAGCTCCTCCGTCTTTGAGCTTCTTGGTCGGATCAAGCCCGCTTTCCAGTGCAGCTGTTGCTGTTACCATTTTAAAGGTAGAACCCGGTTGTACTGCGGTCCTTGCTGCCACGTTGAACAAAGGCAGAGGGGAAAGCGGATCTCTTAAATTTTCTCCCTGCAGCGCATTCCAGTTTTCCTTGCTGATTCCCGTTGCAAATAAGTTTGGATCAAAATCAGGATAGCTTGCCATTGCCAGAACCTCTCCAGTTTGCACATCCAGAGCAACAACTGCGCCCACATTGGCATTCCGATATGCTGTTCCGTATTTATAATTTCCCCATTGGCTCTTGAACATCCCTCCGACCTGTATTTGCTTCAAAGCCTGTTCTAAAGCATCTTCTGCAGTTTTCTGAAGTTCCAGATCTATCGTCAGATAAACGTCTTTCCCCTTTTGCGGCTGGGTTTCGTTGATTACTTTAACCAGTTCACCAAAGGCATTCACTTCAACATTCTTGGTGCCGTCCTTGCCCTTTAGAGCAGATTCGTAAACTTTTTCGATGCCCTCCTGACCAACCATATCCGTTGATTTATATCCACGCTGATCGACATAATATGATTTTTCGCTTTCAGAGATCTGTCCGAGATAGCCCAGAACATGCGCTGCCGTATTCCCGTTCGGATAATATCTGATCGATTCCGCAACGACTTCAACTCCCGGCAGATCGGAATTCTTTTCTTCGATTACAACGATCGTATTGTTAGAAACACCGCCGGCTATGTTCGCAGGCATATACTTTCGGTATCCTTGAGCAGATAATTCATTTCGAACCACCATAATCTTTCTGGCTTCCTCATCCGATAGTGAAGGAGAAATTTCAAACTGCTTTCTGAGAGCCTTAAATGCTTTCTCGGCAGTCAGTTTCTTATTCAGATAATACCTTTCCAAAAAGCTTTCCTTGTCAAGTTCCTTCAGGAACCTCATATTCTTGACCGAAATAGGAGGAAAAATATTATAAGTTGTCTGCAACTCGGTCTGTGCGTCATATTTGTTAAGTCCCTCATCGATATTCTGCCTTCTTCTGATTTCTGCAAAAGCCTGCTCGGCTGAATAATTGGCCGGCATCCCCTGTGCAGTCAGCCAGTCTTCAATATCCTTGTCATAAGTATAATAAAATTGGCCGTTCTCGATCATAATCGGGAAATTGTCGTAGTAGGTATCCCCGTTTGACTCCAGAATACGGATCAGGCTGCCTGAAACCCGGTTGATCTCTTTATTGCTCAGATCTCCTGCGCTGAATTGAACGGTAAAGCTGGGTTTATTACCAGCAAGGACTCTTCCATATCGGTCCAGGATCTCTCCTCTCGGTGCTGAAGTATAGATGCTTTTTACGCTGATATTGGAAGCAGCCTCATCCCATTGTTGTCCTTCTACAACCGTCAGTAAAAACAGCCTGATACCCAGTACCGATATCAGGATCATGACAAATGCCAATATTTGATTATTTCTATATTTTAACCATCTCATTATTTATTCAAGCTCCTTGCTTCCTGCAAGCTTCCACGATAGATATATCTGTCACTGTGATGTTTAATGACTCTTCTGCTCATTAAGAGATACATCAGCCATGATATGATTCCATGATAAACAAGCAGGACAGCTTCCATTTTTGCAATGGCAAGGAATTCATAACCCATTCCGAGCAATTGCATGATTCCCCAATAAATCAGTGCATAGCTGATTGTTCCGGCAGAGGATACGATCAGTATCGATACCACACTGTCCTTATAAAGATACCGTTTTAATTCAAAGCAAAGCAGAGCTACAATCAAATAAGACAGTGAGGCGACACCAATAATCTCTGCAAAGCAAACATCGCTCACAAAGCCAAAAATCATTCCAAATATCATTCCATGATAGCTTTCAAATAAAAATGAAAATATAATGACCAGACATAGTACCAGATTTGGAGCAATATGAAAAATGCCAAAGTAATTTATAACTGTGGACTGAAGTAAAAATCCTATAAAGAATATGAAAAAAGAATATTTATATCTCAATAATCCCACCATCCATCATTTTTTGATCAGAACGGTTACCTTTTGCAAATTTTTGAAATAGGCAGCCGGTTCAATGGCAATTGTTTTCAATAAAGTATCATTATTCCAGACTACTTTTTTGACCTTGCCGATTACGATCCCCTCCGGGTACATTCCCATTCCGGATGTGATCAGTATATCTCCTTTGATCACTGCTGCATCGGGATCGATCATATAACCCTCAAGACTTCCCTTGCCGTCCCCTGATAATATACCGAGAAGCTGCATATTGCGGAAAACTTTAAAGCTGACGGAATTTGATTCATCAATTACGGAGATAACCTTAGCCCAGTCAGGACCGACTTCGTAAACCCTGCCAATCAAGCCTTCGCCATTGATGACCACGGCATCCTTATAAATACCGCTATTAGTTCCGCGATTTATCGTGAAAAAGTTGAACCAGTTCGACCCATCCATCGCGATCACATCAGCTGTTACCAAATTATAATTCTGAGTGACATTCTGATAACCTAGTACATTGGAAAGATCACGAAGCTCATTCAACTCCGTTCGAGAAAGCTTAAGCTTTATGATCTCCCGGTTAAGTGATGCTACTTCATCCTTAAGCTCTTCATTTTCCTTCAGCACACTTCGGAACTGAAATATCCCCCTTGCTCCGGATTTAATTCCTTCTCCGGCACTGGAAACAGGTCCCTGCACAAAGGAAACCGCCTTTTCAATACCGCGGCCTAATGCAGTGCTATTGCCCGGGTTATAATATGAAGCAACGATAATCACTATCAAAATTAATAATATTGATAGCATAACCGTCAGTTTTTTATGTTCTCTCAGCAAGTTCATACCTATCTTCTTCTGCCTCTTCCCGCATATTTTTTGAGATTTTCGATATTCATCAAGCTTTTTCCTGTTCCTTCCGCAACCGCTTCCAACGCGTTTTCTGCGATGACAACCTTTAAGCCTGTCGACATCTCAATCAATTTATCCATTCCTTTGATCAACCCGCCACCGCCTGACAGCACAAGGCCATTGCTGACGATATCAGCCGAGATTTCCGGCGGCGTCTTTTCTAAAGTAACTTTGATTCCATCAATGATTATTTTGATCGCTTCCTCTAATGCTTTCATCGCATCAACAGATGTAATCGTTACTGTTTTTGGCAGGCCGGAAATGATATCTCTTCCTCTTGCCTCCATGGATTTGATTGCATCCGGATCAGTTTTGTCTATATAAGCGCATCCAATATTAATTTTAATTTCTTCGGCTGTCTTGTCTCCAATCAGCAAATCATACTGTTTTCTCATATATACCACAATCGCATCATTCAGCTTATCCCCTGCATGACGCAGGGATGTACTCGTAACAATTCCTCCCAGAGCGATGATAGCAATATCTGATGTTCCGCCGCCGATATCCGCGATCATGCATCCCATTGCACTGTCAACTGGTAGGCCTGTCCCAATTGCTGCAGCCATCGGTTCATCCATAATGTAAACTTCCTTGGCGCCCATTTGGCGGATCACTTCTTCCACCGCCCGCTTTTCCACTTCCGTAACACCTGAAGGCACGCCGACGACAATCCTTACCTTTGTAAACATGGAAGTTTCAGGCATAACACGTTTGATATAATCCTTCAGCATGGCGGCCGTCATATCAAAATCCGAAATGACACCATCTTGCAAAGGTCTGATCACTCTCATATTTGACGGGGCTTTCCCAATCATATCTTTTGCCGCTCTCCCTGTGGCAATGACATTTCTCGTTCTGCCATCAACTGCAATAACAGAAGGCTCATTCAGTACAATACCCTTGCTTTTAATATATACCAGAGTATTCGCAGTCCCCAAATCAATTCCGATATCTTTTGTAAATAGCTTCAAGCACATAATTCACCAAATCCTCCTATGACTACATCAACATTTTTTCTTTCAAACTTATATAAATTCCATCTCCGATTATTAAATGGTCCAGCACCTTGATGCCCAAAATCTCTCCAGCTTCAACCAGCCTGCCGGTGATATCAATATCAGTTTGGCTGGGCGTCGGATTTCCGCTCGGATGATTATGCGCAAATACCAATGAACATGCACTTTTCTTGATTGCAGAACAAAACACCTCTCTGGGGTGAACCACAGAGCTGTTCAAACTTCCGATTGATATGTTTTCAATTCCGATTATTTCATTCTTCGTATTTAACAGTAAGACTTTAAAAATCTCTTTCTTTAAATATCTCATCTCCTCAATAAATAAAGAGGCGACCTCATTCGGTGATTTGATATTTATTCTTTTTTCTTTTGGCCTTGATGCAATGCGTCTGCCCAATTCCATAGCCGCTATTAATTGACAGGACTTAGCTATGCCGATCCCTGGCACCTTAGAAAGCTCCTCTGCAGTGCAGCCGGCTAGATAGGAGATACCCTCCTTTTCAAGAGCTATAATTCGATTGGCCAGCATGATCGCGGATGTATCCCTCGTTCCGGTTCCAATCAGAATCGCCAAAAGCTCGGTATTGGATAACAGGTCGACACCATACCGAATCAGTTTCTCCCTGGGGCGCTCCTCAAAAGGCAGTTCTTTGATCAGAGTCTCTTTTCTTATATTATTCATTTTCTTCCCCCCGCGTTGCTACGCGTTGAAAATCCTCACTTTTTCTCTTGATCCAATTTCTTTAAAAGTTTGTCTAAGATCTTCCCCTACCGATCCCGTTTTCTTAATAACGGGTAAATAATATTTTAACATCTTGCGCAACGTAATACAATTAAAATTAACAAAAAAGCAAAGAAATCATTTCCTTTTTTGTTTGATTTATCATGCTGTAAATAAAATATTTCCTCATATATTATAAACCAAGCGAGACATAATAAGATTGAAAATAAATTTTATAGGAGGGTTTTATGGACAAATCAAACAGAAATCACAGCATTAAATGTTCCGTTGATGCCTGCAGAAATCATTGCGATAATGCAGAATACTGCGCATTAAGCCAGATTCAGGTAGGAACACATGAAAATAATCCAACAAAGGATCAGTGTACTGACTGCCAGTCCTTCGAAACAAGTCGATAAGGAAAAAGTGAAAAGCCATCCTGAAAGATAGGATGGCTTTTCCAATTTAAGTTTATCATAAGTTATTACTGGCAAATTAATATATTATTGTGTATAATTTTATTATATAAAGTTGATTCGTGACAGTCATTTGAAAGATCTAATTTCGGAGGATTTATGAAACAAAATAAAATTATTCTCGCTTCCACCTCTCCAAGAAGAATCGAAATACTGAAAAAAAATGGCCTGGATCCAGTCATTATGCCGCCAAAGGTTGAAGAATCCCTTCCTTCGGAAATTACTATGGAGCAGGCAGTCATGTATCTCGCCCTCAAAAAAGCTTTGAATGTTGAAAAGGAATGGTTAAAGGGAAACAATTCCAAGGAATCACCTACCAATAGAGCGGAATCCGGACCTCCTGCGATCATCGCTGCCGATACTGTCGTATATAAGAATGGGATAATCGGCAAGCCAGTTGATGAAAGCGATGCGGTGCAGATCCTCCGTCTTCTTAAAAATACCAATCATTATGTTGCCACTGGCGTTGCAATAGTCTATCCCGGGACAAGTGAAAGGACTGTATTCTGCGATATCACGGAAGTATTCTTCAAGGATTACAGCGACAAGGATATCCATGATTATGTCAATACGGAAGAGCCATGGGACAAAGCCGGCGGTTATGCCATTCAAGGCAGCTGGGGCAAACATGTCAGTCATATTATCGGTGATTACGATAATGTCATGGGTTTTCCATGGTCCAGAATCAAACATTTTTTATTGAATAAATAGACAAGAAAGAACTGTCCTCTTTTCAGCCTGACAGGCACTATTCCCTTTTTCAGCGCATATACTTCTAACAGTCTATCACTGAAAGGGGTTTTGGTACATGAGCATTTCCCTGATTCTTACATCTTTGCTTTTATCCAATCCATTGGTCTTGCTGTCTTCTTATGTTTCCATGGGAAATTCCTTTCCGCAGCCGTTATCCGATCAAGAAGAATCCTATTATCTTTCACTTTACGAGCAAGGGGACAAAGATGCTAAGAATATACTTGTTGAGCGAAATCTCAGACTGGTAGCCCATATTGCTAAAAAATACGCAAATACCGGTAAAAATCCTGATGACCTGATTTCCATCGGAACCATCGGTCTGATCAAATCTGTAAATACATATAACAGAAATAAAAGCGTAAGGCTAGCAACCTATGCAGCTAAGTGCATCGAAAATGAAATACTGATGAATATCAGAACAACGAAAAAAACTAAAATCGAGATTTCATTAAACGATCCGATCGGTACCGACAAGGATGGCAACGAAATTAGTTTTAATGATATTCTCGGGACGGATTCCGATGCAATCATTGATGATATCGACAATAAAATGCAGATCCGGAAGCTTCACGAGACGATCTGCCATCTGCTGAAGGAACGGGAGCGAATGGTGATCATCAAGCGTTTTGGTCTTGCAGGTGAAAATGCAAAAACTCAAAGAGAAGTAGCAAAGGAATTGGGTATTTCCCGTTCCTATGTCTCAAGAATAGAGAAAAAGGCAATCATGAAGCTGAAAGAAGCCTTTTCCGATGAGTATGAATATTAATACAGCTCCTCTGCCATCTGTTGGAACAGAGGTACCGCAGAACTTCTTCCGGATCCCCCGGATTCGACAAAAACAGTAATTACATATGCAGGATTATCTGCAGGTAAAAATCCGGTAAACCACCCATGCACTGTTTTTTCCCCATAATAAAGTGCTTCCGCAGAACCGGTTTTACCTGCTATTTTTATGTCCAGATCAGACTTTAAATTATTTGCGGTCCCATAATCTACAGTATCCACCATAAAGTCTTTGATAATTTGAGCGGTTTCATAGGAAATCACCCGTTTCGGTTCCTGCGCTTTCGTATACTTGATTTTACCGTCAGACATCACCCCTTTGATAAGAGACATTCCCGGATCTATTCCCCCGGAAGCGATGATCGTGGTCATTCTTGCTGCCTGCATCGGCGTTACTAGTATCGTGCCCTGCCCGATGGATAAATTACCAATACCCGCTCCCTGAATATCGTCACTGTCGGGCAGCACTCCCTTTTTTTCATCCGACTGGAAAGCTAATGTTTTCTCGCCGATGCCGAAGGATTTTGCCATTTCCAGTATTTCTTTACCACCCGTCAGCATTCCCACCTGTATAAAGGTAGAATTACAGGATTTTGCAAAAGCTTCACGGAAGCTGAGCGTTCCATGACCGTTTTCACCACCTGTGCAGTCGATTCTGATGCCGTTGATCTCTTCATAGCCCTTGCAGGTAAAAGTGGTATCTGGTGTCACGACTCCCTTTTCCAATGCTGCAGCTGCAACGATGATCTTAAAAATAGAGCCCGGCGGATATTCGCTCTGTGTAGCTTTGTTGATAAACTCCTTATTGCTGCTGTCCAGATATTCTTCGATCTGGTTAGGGTCATAGGCAGGAGAGCTTGCACTGGCCAGTACTTCCCCTGTCCTGGCATCGTTTACGATGATGGCACCCTGATGGCCGGATGCTTTCAGGATCGTTTCCGCTTTTTTTTGTATTTTTTTATCCAAAGTAGTAATGACACCGCAATCCGGATTCTCTATCGTGCTGTATATTCCAAGTCCCGGAATGATCATCCGTTTCCCGTCAACTGAGGCATAAACAATTTTTTGTTTTCTAGACAGAATATCATTAAAATCCTTTTCTATTCCGCAGGCACCGTTTCCATCCTTTACATTGACATAACCGATCAGATGTACTGCTGTCTGTTCATCTGAATATCTTCGGGCACTCTTCATCATAAAAACATTGTAATCCCGCCTTAAAACATTTGCTATATCCTGATCATAAGCACTTCCCCGATAGACGTAGTATCTTGTGCTTGGATTTTTGACTCTCTTTACACCGATGCTTTCCATAATTCTCGCTGCGGTCACGTCCATTTTGCTTTTTTCAATAATATAAACATAGTCCTCGTCATCACCGGTGAGGGGATTCATTTTCCTGTCATAAATCGTTCCTCTTTTGTCTACCCCATCCAATGTGACTCTTTGCTGCCTGGCTGTAACAGAGGCATATTTTTCCCTGTCGATAATCTGTATCTCCACAAGTCTCACAATCAAGGCACACAATACCAATATCATGCAGATAGTTAAAAAAATTAATCTTTTTTCATAAAAATTCCCCCTGACAATATTTTCCAATG
>Ga0183099_1001217_pt1 | contig 15453 bp, 16 predicted proteins | sample Biomet1_FD_127788 | JGI IMG/M metagenome (GOLD analysis project Ga0183099, IMG submission 127788) | Microbial communities from bioreactor (seeded with anoxic lake sediment) at LBNL, California, USA - Biofuel metagenome 1 | ecosystem: Engineered > Bioreactor > Anaerobic > Unclassified ... | reverse complement strand
CTTATAAATTCAATTCTGGAAACCTTATGATTACTGGATTTTATCAATTATACCAACTCCTTTGATGTATACGAGGAGAATTGGCCCATGTAGCTTCGATTGGCTATAATTTTCTGTGATTCAGTAGGGTTAACTTTATTTTAAATTGGCTAGGTTTAAAAAGCACTAAAAAAAATCACATTGTAAGAAGTAGTGTATAAAATGTAATTATATAGATATAATGTCAGAAGATGGCATTTGTGCATTGCAATTTTGAGCTGAAAAAGGAAAAAGAGGCAGGATGAGGACAGTAAACGAAAAAACGAATGTATCAGGAAATGATAAGAGCCTCCAAATGATTTTTGCGGCGAAAGAGAATGTGCCATGAGCCAATTACATACTGGATGATATCCTGCTGATTGATAATATGGGAAATTAATCAAATAACTTTTTGCTGAAATAGCGAAGAGTTATTTTTTTAATATTAGAATATTCGAAAAAAATTAAAAATTAGTATTGACATTGCCCTTGGGGCCAGGTTTATTCTGTAATTAATCAAGAAACTTTTTAGGGGGTATAAAAAAATGAGTAAAATTGTAAACAAAGCTAAGATTGACGAACCTATGATAAACGGAATTAGAAATGCGATCGAGCATAGAGCAACCTGGTTTCAGCTATTTCTTGATGAAGCAGACAAAAGCGGAGCGGATATGGAGAAAATCGGAAGAGCGGCCATTTTTAAATGCGGTTGCTTTCATGGAAAAGAAAAAATGCTGAAAAACTGCAAGAATCCAAAGGATATGAAAGAATTTCTAAATGTATTTGCCGATGAAACAGGCAGAAAGGTATTCGAAATGGAAGTCATAGAGAATACGGAAGACAAATTGTCCTTGGATTTCCATTATTGCCCCCTCGTGGCGGCGTGGAAGAAGCTAGGGGTTGATGATGACAAGCTGCCGCTATTGTGTGATATTGCAATGGACGGAGACAGAGGGATTATTTCCCAATTTGATTCCTATCGCTTTAAGCTGGATGGGACGATTGCTGCAGGTGATCCTGTTTGCAGGATAAGAATCGATAAAGAGTAAATTGCGACGGATGGCATGAACAAAATGAACCATGTGATTCTTGACATTATTTTAAAGGAGAGGAATAAGTCGGTATGAAAAAAAATTCTGAATTCTGCTGAGACCTTTGTTGATGAAAGCCTGGAAGGAATAATTCCGGCTCATTCTGGAGAATAAATCATTGATCTCAATTCCAAAAATCATGGATGAAGCAATCAAGGAAAAAGGGAAAGCGGAATTAGGCGATAAAACGATTCTTGATGCATTAATACGAATGAGTGAGGTGATTCAGACAGAATTTGAACAGGTAAGGGATTTGAAAGAGAGTAAAGGATCATCTGGACGGTGGAGCTATATTATGTGCGATGGTAGCAGAATTATTTATTCCGGGGGAATAGGGAGGTGGAAACAAAGTGAATATTAGAGAAAATGACATGGATTTCGCACGTGTCGAATATGATTATGTAATCGATAATGACAGTATTTTCTTTGTTTTTTAGGAGGTGTACAAATGGACTTAGGTATTTTGACTTTATTACCAATAGCAGTACTGTTTATACTCATCTTTTCAACAAAAAGAATGTTGCTTTCCTTAACAGTAGCATCGCTGGTTGGCTCGGTTTTATTGGGAGGTATCACAGGCTTTGCATCTACATGGCTGACAAAAGTGCAGGAAGCATTTACAGCCGGAACTGTTGGATACTTGTTTTTGCTATTGGCTCTATTTGGAATTCTTATCGCTCTGCTGGATTCATCCGGGGCAGTAACTGAATTTGCATCATGGTTAAGCAGATATGCCAATACGAAAAAGAAGACGTTGTTTATCACTTACATATTGGGGCTGGCAATATTTGTTGACGATTATCTGAATAATATGGCCATTTCGACTGCAATGAAAAAAGTGTCGGACAGCCATAAAATACCTCGTACCTTCCTTGGTTATATAGTCAACTCTACAGGCGCAACAGACTGCGTATTGATCCCAATTTCGACCTGGGCAGTTTTTTATTCCGGATTATTCAAAGAATTTGGTGTAACAGTGAATGGAAGCGGTACCCATGCTTATTTTGCTGCGATTCCATATATGTTTTATCCTTGGATTACGTTGATCGTACTGGTACTTGTCGTTTTAGGCGTGATTCCTAAGATTGGTATTATTAAAAAACACGATAAAATCGCAGAGGAGACCGGTGTGGTCTGTCCTATCGATGTTAGCTTGGACGGTGTTGAGATCCAGGCGCCTGACTTTGCTTTAATTTTCGGCTCTGAAAATAAGGCAAAGCCATGGAATTTTCTGATTCCATTGGTTGTATTGGTTGCAGTAACAATTTTAACTGATATCAATGTTATGGTCGGATGTATGGCAGGCATCGCCGTTACAGGAATTTTGATGCTCTCTCAGAGAAAAATCAAGCTGACCGAAATATTTGATAGTGCATATCAGGGTGTTTTGAGTATGGTAATGATTTGCGCAATCATTGCAATGGCATTGACTCTTGTTCAAATCAATACTGCAACAGGTATGTCAGATTTCGTTGTAAGTATTCTCAAACCGATCTTAAGCGGTTCCCTGCTGCCTGCGATCGTATTTGCATTCTGTGCCGTATATTCCTTCTTCGGCGGCGGATTCTGGGATATGTCAATGATCTTTATGCCGATCGTTGTTCCTCTTGCCAATGCGTTAGGCGTTGATCCTTTGCTGCCATGTGCAGCGCTTGTATGTGCTGCAGTAGCGGGAAGCAATACTTATGTATGCGGAGATGCGATCATGATTACATCGCGTGCACTTGACATTAAACCGTACTATCAAATGCTTGGAACACTTCCTTATGCAATTATCAGTTATGTATTGGCGATTGTTTGCTTTATCATTGCGGGGGTTGCAAACTTATAGATAAAAGATCAGAGTCGGATGCCCCGAATGGGCATCCGAATTCTTTCAAATACTGATTCCATTTGGGCCATCAATAGAGGGTGAAGAATTATGCTACCATAAGCAGGATAAATCAATTTCCTGTGATCGGCTGTTCCTGTTAAGCAAAATATATGCGAAAGCTTATATCAACTTGCAAAATAAAGGAGAATTGAAATGGAACGTAATCATTATGCAGATATTGTTTTAAAAGGTGCTTCCTTTTTCTGCGGAAAAGATTTAAACAATGATGTAGATTTTATTGCTATAAAAAACAATAAAATATTTGCTGTCGGAAAAGAAAAGGATGCACAGCAGTATATCGATGAAGCAACGGTTGCAAAGACCTATTCCAAAGAAAAACTGATTATGCCAGGATTTTATGACAGCCATACTCATATCATTTCCGCTGGAATGGCCGACAAGTATCCGAATTTCGGCTGGTGCAAAACCGAAGAAGAAACGGCAAGGGCAGCGAAGGAATTTGCAGATACAATTCCTGACGAGGAGTGGATTTTCGGTTTTAACTGGTATCACGTCTACTGGGGACAGGAAGAACTGCCGACTGTAAAAAGCCTGGATCAATACATACCGGACAGACCGGTCATGCTGACCAATACGGAGGGACACGGTGTATGGGTAAATTCAAAGGCTCTTGAAATCTGCGGCATTACTAAGGATACACCGGATCCGCCATATGGTGAAATCAGCAGATTTGAAAACGGGGAACCTTCCGGCTACTTTTATGAGATGGCAATCGGACTGATTGCAAAAAAAGCATATGACCTGGATGACGAAATTGAGAAGGGCTTCATTAGGGACTATATGAAACGGGCCGCATCTATTGGGATTACGGGTGCGAATGATATGCTTCCGTATTACGGAAATGATATGGGGAAATACCGATGCTTTGCTGAATTGAAAGATAACAATGAGGTTACCTTACGGCTGCATTGTGCGCCGAACCTGTTCGGAGATCTTGACGAGGTGGAAAAAGCTGTGAAAAGATATAACTCCGATAATTTTCAGATCAAACTGTTAAAAGCTTTTATTGATGGAGTCCCGACTACGTATACATCCCTTATGCTGGAACCGTTTATTGATAATCCGTCAACGATGGGCAGCACGTTGTCAGATTTAAAGCTGCTGAGAGAATGCATTCTGGAAGCACATAAAAGAGGGATGTCCGTCAGGCTTCATTGCTGCGGAGACGGAGCCACACATTATGCACTGGATTGCTATGAAGAAGCACTGGAGAAATATGGCGATACGGGAGCCAGACATTCCGTCGAACATGTTGAAACAACGATTCAGGTGGATATCGACCGGTTTGCGCGCTTAGGCGTGATCGCTTCCATGCAGCCGGAACATTTGGCCATGACGGATGTTTTTGTAGAAAATCCATATCTGATTCGGTATAATGAAAGACAGAGAAAATTTGCATGGCCGATTAAATCGATAATGGATGCCGGTGCAGTAGTCTCATTCGGAAGCGACTGTCCCGTTGTGACAAATAACCCGTTTGTCGGGATCTATCGAGCGGTTACGAGAGTCCATAATGACGGAAAACCGGAAGGAGGCTGGAATCCCGAGCAGAAGGTATCGATGGAGGAAGCCTTGAATGCCTACACTTTGAACGGGTATTACGGAGTGAAACGAGAGCATGAATTGGGAACACTTGAGGTTGGAAAGCTTGCCGATCTGATTATTCTGGATCAGAATCTACTGAAGATCGAGCCGGATAAAATCAGAAATACCAATGTGACTTTAACAATAGTGGATGGGAAAATCGTTTATGAGAAATAAATGGTAGATTGAAAGACGAATGAACAAAAAAGAAGAATTATTCAGAAACAAGAAAACAGTGGCGATTTTTGCTTGTATAGCAACCTTTTTATGGGGCAGTGCATTCCCATGCATTAAAATTGGGTATGAATTGTTTGATATTGAGGGTAATTCTTTCAGCCAAATTCTGTTTGCAGGTTATCGGTTTTCATTAGCGGGTATCATGGTAATCATCTTTACCATGCTTTATCAAAAAAAATGGATGCTTCCGGATAAAAGCAGCCTGAAGGGCATCGTATTGATAGGACTGATCCAGACGACTCTTGAGTATGTTTTTTTCTATATCGGAATCGCCTACACCACCGGAATCAGAAGTTCGATTTTGTATAGTGCCAATACCTTCATTGCGGTGTTACTTGCCCATTTTATCTATCAAAACGAAAAGCTGAACATGAGAAAGAGCTTGGGATGCCTCGCAGGCTTTATCGGAGTCATTATCATAAATCTGAACGGAGGACAGATCGAAGGCGGATTCACATTTATGGGGGAAGGGATGGTCCTTCTGGCAGCAACAGCATTCGGAGTCGGTGCATTACTCAGCAAAAGTTTTACTCAAAATGGTGATTCCATGGTGATCACCGGATACCAGCTCCTTTTGGGAGGGATCGTATTATCCGCGGTCGGGCATGCAGGCAACGGTGAATTATCCGATTTCAGTTGTGCGGGAGTGATGATGCTGCTATATCTGGCATTTCTGTCAGCGGTTGCATTTACCCTTTGGACAGTCCTACTGAAGTATAATAATATCGATAAAATAACGGTATATAATTTTCTGATCCCGATCTTTGGAGTCATCATGTCAGCAGCATTTCTGGGAGAACCGTTCTTTAAAATGAAAAATATAGCTGCTTTGATTTTTGTATGTCTGGGTATCATTATCATCAATAAAAAGAAGAAAGAAAAGCTATAATTCCCTCGGGTTTACGTAAACAGTTTTATTGTCAACAAAGATAACCATCCCCGGCTTCGCTCCGGAAGGCTTTTTTACATGTCTGACCTGAGTATAATCAACCGGCACATTCTCGGAAACCCTTCCTTTGCTGTGATACGCCGCAAGAGCAGCAGCCTCAAAGATGGCTGTTTCAGTAATCCCCTTGCCCCCTGTAAACAAAATAACATGGGATCCGGGGATATCCTTTGTATGGAACCAGATATCCTTGCCGGATGCAGTCTTAAAGGTTAGGATGTCATTTTCTTTGTTATTTCTTCCTACAAGGATGCGAAAACCGTCGCTGCTGGTATATTGATAAGGAGCGGGTTTGATTTTTGCCGGTTTGAAGTTATTTTTCCGTTTTCTGAGATAGCCGCCTTCTACGAGTTCCTGTCTTAATTCCTCGATTTCCTCTATGGAAGAAGCCTTTTCAATATAGGACAGGACAGACTCCAGATAAGCGATGTCGTTGTTTGCTTCCTTAAGCTGGATATTTTTTTCTGTGACAGCAGTTTTCGCCTTGCTGTATTTCTTATAATATTTTTGGGCATTTTGTGATGGCGAAAAACGCAGATCTAAAGGAATCTGCATAAATTGTCCGTCGTAATAATTCAGAACCTCTGCTTTGGAATCTCCCTGACGGATCTGATGGAGATTGGCAGTAAGAAGTTCGCCGTATAAACGGTATCTATCGGAGTTTTCCGCCTTCAGCAGATCCTCTGAAAGTCTCTGCTTTTTTAAATAGAGTTTATCCAGGCTGTTTCCGATGGCACGGTCAAGATCAGTGGATTTTTGTTTCACACGGTTAGAAGATTTTTTGTTGGAATAAAAAAATTCCGCCGCTGTGCTGATATCCGAAAACCCCTTCTCCGGATAGATGCCTTCGTAAGCTGACAACGCGAACAGATGGAAATCAAGGGGAGTGCCATCGTGGTTAAGATAAACTCTCGGAGAAATACCGCCATTTAGTATTTTCTGAACAAAGTCAGCAAGGACGCGGTAGATGCCGGAAGGTGTTTCCTGAAGTGCCTGAATGACGATTTCTTCGGCAATAGCCGGACTGATACCCTGAATATTATCAAGAATTGCCTTGGAAGGATCCCCTTCAAGGCGGTTTAAAAATCCAGCGACATCCTCTTCTGTAACTTCATAATAGGAGATTTTACCCTGAGATGGAGGGTAAAGATACTGCTGTCCGGGAAGAAGCTGGCGATATCGGTTCACATCGATGGAAATCCGTTTAATGCTGTCGATGATTTTATTCGAAGCAACATCAACGACGATAATGTTGCTGTGCTTTCCCATGATTTCAACGATTAATTTTTTATTTACAGAGAATCCCAGCTCGTTGACCGTGTCAACAGAAAGTTCAATGATGCGTTCGGAGTCCTTCTGCCGTATCTCAGCGATCCTTCCGCCCTGAAGATGTTTGCGGAGGAGCATACAAAATCCCATCGGATTCTGTGGGTTGGAATCTGTTTCAGTAATCAGATGGATCCTTGCGTGGCTGCTGTTAGATGATAAGAAAAGTTTGTATTTTTCTTTTCCAGCGTGTATATGCATGATGATTTCATCTGCTTCAGGCTGGTAGATTTTTTCTATTTTTCCACCGGTGAGCTGATTGCTGAGCTGCTGTGCAACTGCGCCTGTAACCATACCGTCAAAACTCATTGTGAAGTCTCCTTTAATGTTGTATAATAATCTATATTATAAATTATAATACCAAAATAAATAATAAATAACAAGCAAGGCAAGGAGAACTTTGTATGATTAAAAGCATGACCGGCTTCGGCAGAAGCGAATATACAGACGGGAAACGCAACATCATAGTTGAAATCAAATCAGTCAATCATCGCTACAGTGATATCACAGTAAAAATGCCCAGACGCTATTCCTTTGCCGAGGATAGATTGAAGGGAAGCATCAAGGATATTGCAAGAAGAGGAAAAATCGATGTTTCCATCATGGTGGAAAATATGACCGAAGACGATACCAATGTTAAGCTGAACACGATGGTTGCCAAGCAATATTACGATAATCTGAAAGAACTGCAGAAAACTTTTGAAGTAGGAGGAGATATCACACTCCAGTTTTTATCCACTTTGCCTGATGTTATGAAAGCAGTTCCGGATGTGGAAGACGAGGAAGAGTTGTATAAAAGTCTTGCAATACCGGTTCTTGCAGCAGCGAAAAAGCTGGATGAAATGCGTACCATCGAAGGTGCGAAACTTGCCGAGGATATTATAAAAAGAGGGGATTTCATCAGAGAGCAGGTCAAGCTGATCGAAAAGAGATCTCCGGAAGTGACAAAGACCTATACGGAAAGGCTTAGGGACAGGATCCGGGAACTGATCGGAAACAATGTGACGATACCGGAGGACAGAATTCTGTTGGAGGCTGCCATCTTTGCTGACAAATGCAGCATTACCGAAGAGCTTGTACGGTTGGACAGCCATATCATCCAGCTGAACAGCATCATCAGCAAGAGCAATCAGCCTGATGGGAAAAAACTTGACTTCTTAGTGCAGGAAATGAACCGGGAAGCAAACACCATAGGCTCTAAAGCAAATGACATCGAAATTACAAACAAAGTTCTGGAGATCAAAAGCGAAATAGAAAAAATAAGAGAACAAGTACAGAATATTGAATAAGCATTCCGGCATCAATTCGTAATGAATTCGGAGGCAAATCGTATCATCAGCCGAGGGCGTCTCAAAAACACAACAAAAATTATATTGTAATATTTTGAATTATCATGTATTCTATATATTCGGAATGAGTTGAATGAGTTGTAAGTGAGAGGAACCATAATGAGCAGAGGCCTGTTATTTATCGTTTCAGGACCCTCAGGGGCAGGAAAAGGAACGATTTGTCAAAAATTGAAAGAACAAGGTACGATAGAATTATCTATTTCTATGACGACAAGAAAACCAAGACCGGGAGAAATCGACGGAGAAAATTATTTTTTTGTTACAGAAGAGGTGTTTCAAAATTATATCAAAAAAGGTGGTTTCCTGGAATATGCGAAAGTATATGGCAATTATTACGGAACTCCGAAAGATATCATCCTGAAAAAACTTGCTGAAAATAAGGATGTCGTCTTAGAAATCGATATCCAGGGGGCTTTAAAAGTAAAAGAGACTTATCCAAAGGGAATATTCATATTCATTTTGCCGCCATCCATGGCAGAGCTAAGAAAAAGGATCACAGGAAGGGGTTCCGAATCGGAAGCTGATATCAATCTGAGATTAGGAGAAACCTTAAAAGAAGTTGCATATATCGACAGATATGACTATTGTGTGGTAAATGGTGAAGTTTATGAAGCCGTACAAAGAGTGACTGATATCATCAAAGCCGAACATTCGAAAGTTTCGCAGGATATTTATGAATTGATAGAGAAGTATAAGGAGGAGATTTAAATGTTATATCCATCAATTAACTTGCTTAGACAAAAGGCAGACAGCAGATATACCCTTGTAATTCTAGCTGCAAAAAGAGCCAGAGATATCATAGACGGCAAACCTAAACTAACCGAAGTCGACATTGAAAAGCCGGTTTCCATTGCAGCACATGAGATCGCAGAGGACTTGATTACCTATAAACGTGAAGATCAATAGACTTTGAAAAGTTCATTAAGATATTCAAGAGCAGCATTGCTGCTCTATTATTTTTTTTGCAGAATATGCATAATGCAAAATTCTTATGGGGAAAATAATAATTTAATACTTTACAAATTTAGCACAGTAAAGTATAATAACGTTATTAAGTGAAAACACTATTAGGAGGATTTAAGAATGTATAAAAAAATTAGCTTATTACTCGTTCTGGTGCTTGTTATGAGTGTCTTTGCCGTTGGTTGCGGCAGCAGTGACAAAAAATCTGCTGATGCAGACACATCCTTGACTGATCTTCAGAAAAAAGGAACTATGGTTGTTGGAATAGACGATCAATTTCCTCCAATGGGTTTTGTCGGAGATGACGGTAAGTTAACAGGTTTTGACGTAGAATTAGCGCGATTAGTTGCTGAGAAGCTTGGCGTAAAAGCTAAAATCCAGCCAATCAATTGGGACTCCAAAGAAATGGAATTAAACAATGGAAATATTGATGTGATCTGGAACGGATACACAATTACCGCCGACAGAATAAAAAATGTTGAATTTACAAAGCCTTATTTGAATAATGAACAGGTTTTAGTAGTAGCTAATGACTCTACTTATAAAACGAAAGCTGATCTAAAAGGAAAAACTATTGGTGCGCAGACTGACAGTTCCGGTTTGGCTGCATTACAGGCTGACACTGAATTTTCAAGCACTCTCGCCGATATTCCTACATATGACGACTACCTCATGGCATTGATGGATTTAACGAATTCCAGACTGGATGCAGTTGCAATCGATAAAATTTTTATTGATTATACCATGCAGCAGCAGCCTGGCAAATATAGAGTACTTGACGAAAGCCTTTCAGACGAGTATTATGGTATTGGTTGTTCAAAGGGCTCAGTTGCTCTTAGAAAAGCAATCGATAAAGCTCTTGACGAATTGTATGAAGACGGAAGCATTGATAAACTATCAACAAAGTGGTTTGGAGAAAACATTGTTATCCGTGATGTTGATCAGCTTACAGCTGACGACTTTAAATAAGCGTGCTCCTTAGATTAAATAAAGGAATAGAGCTTCTGCTTCGGCAGAGGCTTTATTCTTTCTCTGACAATATATAGAAAGGTGGCTCATTACTTGTGGACAATCTCACCAGCATCAGCCTGTTTATTTTACAAGGTGCTGTAATTTCATTAAAAATTTATGTAGTTACATTTATATTTGCGATACCCCTCGGTATGCTTTGTGCAGTGGGAAAGCTGACTAAATTCGCACCACTGAAATGGTTACTTGAGGTGTATACCTGGCTGTTCCGTGGAACGCCGCTTTTATTGCAGTTATTTTTTGTATATTTTGGGCTTCCTTTTATAGGGGTTCGATTTACTGCAGAAATAGCAGCTTATATAACCTTTATTATTAATTACGGAGCCTATTTTACTGAAATTTTCAGGGCGGGGATCCAGTCGATTGACAAGGGACAGTATGAAGCGGCAAAAGCGCTTGGTATGAATTACAAATTGACCATGAGGCGTATTATCATCCCTCAGGCCGTAAAAGTGATTTTACCGCCTACTGGAAACGAAGCGGTAAACTTAATTAAAGATACGGCACTCTGTTCGGCGATTACACTTGCGGATATTCTGAGAAATGCAAAGTCCATGGTATCCAGCCATGCAAGTGTTGAGGGTTATTTCATAGCAGCGATTTTATATTTGATCATGACTTTTATTATCATCAATGTCTTTAAATATATAGAACGACGCTTTACATATTATAATTAGGAGGATCGGAATGGGAGAAATCATTAGAGTTGAAAATCTGCATAAGAGCTTTCATTCGCTGCATGTGCTAAAAGGGATAAACTTCAAGGTAAATAAAGGTGAAATCGTTTCCGTTATAGGTCCTTCCGGCTCCGGAAAAAGTACACTGCTCAGATGTCTGAACCACCTGGAGGTTGCCGATAAAGGAAGTATCAGCTTTGAAGGAAACTATATCGCAAAGTCGGACACCACCGGAAAGGCCGTCTATAAAAGCAATAAAGAGGTTCTTGCCATCTGCAGCAATCTCGGTATGGTATTTCAGAACTTCAATCTGTTTCCACATAAATCAGTGCTTCAGAATATCATGGAAGCGCCGATTATGGTGAAAGGAAAATCAAAGGAAGAAGCGGAGGCAAAGGCGGTGGAACTGCTTGACAAGGTTGGCCTTTTGGAAAAAAAGGACGCTTATCCAAATCAGCTTTCCGGCGGACAGAAGCAAAGAGTGGCTATCGCCAGGGCGTTGGCTATGGAGCCTGAGATCATGCTTTTCGATGAACCGACTTCTGCATTGGATCCCGAACTGATCGGTGAGGTTCTGCAGGTAATCAAGCAGCTTGCGGAAGAGCGCATGACCATGATCATCGTTACCCATGAAATGAGCTTTGCACGCGAAATCTCCGACCGGGTCATTTTCATGGATGACGGACAGATTGTTGTGGACGGAGTTCCAGATGATATCTTTGTCAATCCGGAGCATCCGCGTATTAAAACATTCTTAAATAAAGTTTTATAATTATATTTAATCTTACAGTAAATAAAATTCAAAGTTGAATGCACCTGCCAAGCATATTCCTTAGGGAACTCGTTCGCTTACAGTATAACTGAAGCTCCAACGGTTCCTGCAGGAACATGCCGGCTCGGTGCATTATTTATGAATCTATGGTAAAAGATTTAAAACATGATATTATTAATTACTAATGATACAATAAAATTATTTGAGTAATAATGATACCAAAAATATTAAGGAGTTTTGATAACATATGAAGACCATTTTTGACAGAACAAGAATGTTAATTGGCACAGAGGGACTTAGCAGGATTATGACAAAAAGTGTTATTGTCTTCGGTATTGGAGGCGTCGGCAGTTTTGTCATAGAAGCTTTGATCCGTGCAGGGATCCAGAATATAACCATTGTGGATTATGATGAAGTGGATATCACAAATATTAATCGTCAGATCATTGCGCTTCATAGCACGATCGGACGGAAAAAAACCGAGGTTATGGCTGAGAGGATCAGAGATATCAACCCGGAAGCTAAAGTAATGGTTCATACTGGAAAGCTTGATGCAGAGAACTTAAATGCTTTTCATCTGGAAGAGTTCGATTATATCGTTGATGCGATCGACGATGTGCCTGCTAAGCTTCTTTTAATCCAAACGTCGAGTGAATTAAAAATCCCGATCATATCCTCCATGGGAACAGGCAATAAATTTGATCCTTCCCAATTCAGGATCGCCGATATCAAGAAGACCCATACCTGCCCATTGGCCAAGGTGATTCGGAAAGAAACAGGAAAGATGGGAATCAAAAATTTGAAGGTATTGTTTTCAACTGAAGTGCCTCACCAGGAGGAACTCTCGGAGGAAGGAAGCAGATCACCATCCAGCATTTCTTTTGCTCCTGCTTCTGCCGGCCTTTTGATTGCATCGGAAGTGATCAGAGATCTGTTGCAATAATTAACTACCTTATTTTTATTTAAGAATAAGCCGCTAAAAAAATAAAAAATAGATGCAACATTTTGTTTGAATATCTCCCCTAATATACAGAAGGATTTATTATATTGTGGAGGTATTCAATTTTGGAACATTATATTGCAAAACCGGATTATATTCCTGTGATTACAAAAAAAGAATCGTGCATTGTCAGAATCAAAGAAATACTTTATGTGGAAAAAGATTTGAGACTCGTAAAAATCCATACCAGCGAAAGGGTATATACCTTTTATGGCAAGCTGGAAGATATAATGGAGTATCTTGATGATCGTTTTTACAGATGCCATCGAAGCTGCATTGTGAATTTTGAAAAAATCATAAGCATGGAAGGCGGGAATTTCTATCTGGAGGGCGGCGAAACGCTCAGAGTAGGACAGAACAACTATCAATATACCAGAAGACATTACCGGATGTACCTGAAATGCAGAACAGGAATAATGAAGTAAGTTTCATAATTTTTCCTTGCTTTTCGGAACATAATATAGTATAGTATTTGAGGATATGTCTTGGAAAAGGTATATTACTTAAAATAAGTTAAAATTCACACACCGGGTTACTAAGAAATGGGTGCCTTTCCAAGGCCATTTCAAAGGAAGATTCGGTGGAGGAGAAAAACCAGGAGGAGAAAAATTATGGCAGTTATTTCAATGAAACAATTACTTGAAGCAGGTGTACATTTTGGTCACCAAACAAGAAGATGGAACCCTAAGATGGCTCCATACATCTTTACGGAAAGAAACGGAATCTATATCATTGACCTGCAGAAAACAGTAAAGAAGATTGACGAAGCTTATGCTTTCATGAAGGAAGTAGGAGCATCAGGCAAACCTGTTCTGTTCGTTGGAACAAAAAAACAGGCTCAGGCTGCGATCGCTGACGAAGCAAAGAGATGCGGAATGTATTTTGTAAACGAAAGATGGCTCGGCGGAATGATGACAAACTACAAGACAATCTCCAGCAGAATCAAAAGACTGAATGAAATCAAAGCGATGGAAACTGACGGTACTTTTGAAGCTCTGACAAAGAAAGAAGTTATCAAATTAAGAGCTCAATTAGAAAAGCTTGAAAAATTCTTAGGCGGGATCAAGGATATGAAAGGTATGCCTGGCGCATTATTCGTGGTTGACCCTAAGAAGGAAAGAATCGCTATCAAAGAAGCAAGAATTTTAGGTATTCCAATTATCGGAATTGTAGATACTAATTGCGACCCTGACGATGTTGACTACATCATTCCTGCAAATGACGATGCAATCAGAGCAGTAAAACTGATCGCAGGACGAATGGCAGATGCCATCATCGAAGCAAACCAGGGCGAAAGCTTTGCAGAAGCAGAAGAAACTGCTGCGGCTCCGGATGACATTGCAGAAGAGGCTGCAGAAGCAGAAGTGGTTGCAGAATAATAAACAGCATGATTGAACACAATCTAAAATAGACAAATAGGAGGACGTACTAAAATGGGAGTAACCGCTAGTATGGTAAAAGAACTGCGTGAAAGAACAGGCGCAGGTATGATGGACTGCAAAAATGTTCTTGTTGAAACAAGTGGAGATATGGAAAAAGCGATTGAGCTTTTAAGAGAAAAGGGTCTTGCCAAGGCAGCTAAGAAAGCCGGCAGAGTCGCATCACAGGGTTTAGTAAAGCTTGCTTTTGCTGCTGGCGGAAAGAAAGCTGCAGTAATCGAAGTTAACTCTGAAACAGACTTCGTTGCAAAAAATGAAGAATTTATTGATTTTGTAGCAGTATTGGCTGATAAGGCTTTAGAAGCTTCCTCGGACGATATGGAAGCATTTATGGCTCTCCCTTACAAAGATGAAGGAACCGTCCGGGATGCTTTAAACAGTAAGATCGCTAAGATCGGTGAAAATATGAATGTTAGAAGATTTGCAAAATGTGAGACCCCAGGCGTTGTATATGTAGGATATACTCACGGAAACGGCAAAATTGGTGTTATTGTTGGATTTGAAACAGAAGCCTCCAGTGATGAAATCAACGTAATGGGCAGAGATGTTGCAATGCAGATTGCATCAATGAATCCTAGATTTGTCGATGAATCATCCATTGATCCTGAATACATGGAAAGCGAGAAGAATATTCTGATACATCAGGCTCTGAACGAAGGAAAACCAGCAAATATCGTTGAGAAGATGGTTACAGGGAGATTAAAGAAGGAACTGAAGGAAACCTGCCTGGTCGAGCAGAAATTTGTAAAGGACGGAGAAATCGATGTAAAACAATATATCGATAATGCTGCAAAAGTGATTGGAAAATCAATTAAGGTTGTACAAATGGTCAGATATGAAGTTGGCGAAGGAATCGAAAAGAAGGAAGAAAATTTTGCAGAAGAAGTAGCAAAACAGATGGGGCAATAGGGAAAACCGTTGCAGTTACTATCTTAATGAACTTCTAACCGTAATAACTCATTAAACCGTTGCAAATGCTGAAATTTCAAACTTGATAAGCATTTTATAGAGACTTCAAGCTTATCGTAAAATATCGCAAACTATCACAAATTATCGTGGAAAATTGGGATTGCTTTGGGATTGAAAATGGGATTAAAAAGAATCCCAACAGGCAAGAGAAATTTGCTT
>Ga0183099_1001216_pt1 | contig 15459 bp, 17 predicted proteins | sample Biomet1_FD_127788 | JGI IMG/M metagenome (GOLD analysis project Ga0183099, IMG submission 127788) | Microbial communities from bioreactor (seeded with anoxic lake sediment) at LBNL, California, USA - Biofuel metagenome 1 | ecosystem: Engineered > Bioreactor > Anaerobic > Unclassified ... | reverse complement strand
GATAAAGCGTGCCGCTTTTTGCAGATTGCGTGCGCGCGAGTAGTAACCGAGTCCTTGCCAGAGGGCCATGACCTGATCGTCACTCGCTGCGGCCAGTGTCTCCTGTTCGGGGAATGCCGCCATCCAGCGATTGAAGTAGGGAATGACGGTAGCAACCTGGGTCTGCTGGAGCATGACTTCCGAAACCAGCACTCGATAAGGAGTTGGATCCTGCTGCCAAGGTAAATCATGGCGACCATCACGGGCATGCCATGTTAGCAGCAACTGGTTGAAGAGCGCGGGATCGGGAGGGCTGATCATGGTGTTCTCATCTGGATAGCTGTATGCCTGGAGGGGGATGCCACGGACCGCACTTATCCTCGGAGAGGACGACCGAGCTATTCCCGTCCGATACGTAAAACATGTAGAGCAAAGGATATGTTAATGAATTGCATCATAGCTGTCCGTTGCTGTAAACCACGGTTTCATGGTGCAGAAAGTCAGCAATGGGGGGCTTTGCCTGCTTTTTACCCACTTTATTTCTCGCCAGAGCGGTTGCGCACTTGCACCGGCGACCTATCTTTGGATAATTCGCTCTCCCTATTTGATCCAGAGACAAATCGATGACCGATAGTAACCAGCCTGAGATGACCGAAGCCGGCCAACTTATGCGCCGTATCCGCAGCTTTGTGCGCCGTGAAGGGCGTCTGACCAAGGGACAGGAGCGGGCATTGACCCAACTCTGGCCGGTCATGGGCGTTGAATTCAGTGGTGACATGCTGGATCTGGCCGCGCTGTTTGGTCGCGAGGCTCCTGTCGTTCTGGAAATCGGCTTTGGCATGGGAGCATCGTTGGTGGAGATGGCCCAGGCTGCGCCCGAGAAAAACTTTATCGGCATCGAAGTCCATCGACCCGGTGTCGGAGCTTGTCTGTCTGCAGCAGAAGAAGCGGGCGTCACCAATCTGCGTCTGTTCTGCCATGACGCCGTGGAAGTGCTCGAGCAGATGATCCCGGAGCAGAGCATCGATACCCTGCAGCTGTTTTTCCCGGATCCTTGGCACAAGTCCCGTCATCATAAACGCCGGATCGTACAGCCAGCCTTCGTGCAGATGCTGCGCCCACGCCTGAAAATCGATGGGCTGTTCCATATGGCAACTGACTGGCAGAATTATGCCGAGCATATGCTGGAAGTGATGCAAGCCGCCCCCGGTTTTGCCAACACCTCGGATTTTGGTGACTACGTTCCCCGTCCCGACAGCCGTCCGCTGACCAAGTTTGAGCGGCGCGGCCATCGTCTGGGTCATGGTGTCTGGGATCTGGTTTTCAAACGTACCAACTGATTTTTATTATTCACCACCAGGAGAGTTCGATATGGCACAACGTAGCCGCCGTCTGCGCAAGAAGCTTCGTCTTGAAGAGTTTCAGGAACTGGGTTTCGAGCTGAGCTGGAATTTTCCGGCCGGGACGGCTGAAGAGAAGATCGATCAGACTATCGATGCCATGATTCTGGAAGTCGTTGAGCCGCGCAAACTGGCATTTGCCGGTAATGGTCATCTGGGTTGGGAAGGTTTGATCTGCACCCAGCAAATTGGCAAGTGCAGCGAGGAAGATATCAAGGCTTGCTGCGAATGGCTCAAGCAAAGCGGGATGGAAAATATCAAGCATTCCAACCTGTTTGATATCTGGTATGGCGATGTCATCTCCGGCTAAGTGATTCCTCTACATAAAAAAAACCGCCAACTGGCGGTTTTTTTATGGAGAAGGCTGACTAACCGGTGGTCTGCAGCAACTGCAAGGCATTGAGCAGGGCCTCGGGCTCGGTGCGGTGGCGAATATCTTCGTCAGCAAAGGCATAGACCACCTTGCCCTGAGTATCGATCAGATAGCTTGCGGGCATGGGCAGCTCATAGGCTATTCCGGGTCTATAGCCGGGCATATCAATCCCCAACTGCTCCATGGCATCGGTCATCACATCGGGCAGGGCCATCACCAGTCCACAGGCGCGCGCAGCCTTGAGTTCTGGATCGCTGAACAGGGCATAGTTCAAGCGGTTACAGCGTTGGGTGGAAAAATTCAGCTCGACATCCTGACCGACAATCGGCACAAAACGGGCACCCAACGCCTGGATTTGTGGCAGTAAGGCATTGAAGGCCCGCAGCTCCAGATTGCAATAGGGCGACCAGTGACCACAGAAAAAAGAGACGATGAGCGGTGATCGCCCCAGGATCCGAGACAGTGAAAAACGAGCCCCTGCGCTATCGATCAACTCCAACGCTGGAAAATCATCCCCTACCTGCAGGGCTTTCTCGGACCATCCGGCACGTTTCAGGCTGGCAATGGAGAGCTCCATCGCCTGGCGCAGATCGGGGGGGAAATGTGCTGTACGCCAAGCGTTTTGCGCTGCCAGCTCGGTCTGTAGGGCCATCCGCTACTCCCGCCACTCATGGTGGCACTATTAATTGTGTTCTTACTCAGTATTGGATCTACAGGTAGTGGTTGCAAGTTTATATCCAGCGCTGTTGTGCTCTTTACAAACTTTTATCCAATTATGATATCGCGCCGCTATTTTTGAGGGTGTTTCAGGCATCCATAAACAATTGCAGTAGTCGGTTCAGGTAGCGATGGCCCAGTTCGGTGACTTGCCAGCTCTCACCGCAATCCAGCAAGAGCTCATCCTGGATGGCCTCTTGCAATCTGGCGGCAACGGATGTCTCGCCGAGGCCGGTGCGCTGAGAGAATTCGTGTTTGGGCACGGCCTCGAACAGGCGAAAGCGATTCATGAAATATTCGAACGGCAACTCATCGGCTCCGACGGTCCAGCACTCATCCAGATAGGCTCGCGCCGGGTCCAGATAGCCCTTGGGATGCTTGACTTTTACTGTGCGCTGAATGATCCCGGTCGTTCCATTCGTCAGTTTGCCATGGGCGCCGCAGCCGATACCCAGATAGTCACCGAAGCGCCAATAGTTCAGATTGTGTCGGCACTCAAACCCGGGCTTGGCATAGGCCGAAATTTCGTATTGTCGATAGCCGGCCGCCAGCAGGAGGGCATGGCCTTGCTCCTGGATATCCCATAGCGTCTCGTCTTCCGGCAGTTGTGGAGGGCGGGCTCCGAAGGCGGTGTTGGGCTCTATGGTCAACTGGTACCAGGACAGATGGGGTGGTGCCAGAGCGATGGCCTGACGTAGGTCGTCCAGCGCTTGCTCCAGCGTCTGGCCGGGCAGGCCATGCATCAAATCCAGGTTGAAACTGCGCAAGCCGAGCCCGGCAGCCTGCTGGGCCGCGCGGCTCGCCTGTTCGGGATCATGGATCCGCCCCAGTTTCTGCAATTGTGCCGGGTCAAAACTTTGCACCCCGATGCTGATTCGGTTGATACCCGCCGCTTGGAATCCGGCGAAGCGTCCGGCTTCGACGGTACCGGGATTCGCCTCCATGGTGATCTCGATGTCGTCGGCGAACGGGATGCGCAGCTTGATCCCGGTCAGCAAGCGGCCGATGGCCTCAGCTGACAGCAGGCTGGGGGTACCGCCGCCGATGAAGATGGAGCTGAGCTCCCTGCCGGGTACTCGGAACAGATCGGCCTCCAGGTCTTCCAGCAGGGCATCCACATAGGCCGTTTCAGGCAGCCCCTGCTTCAGTGCATGGGAGTTGAAGTCGCAATAGGGGCACTTTTGTACACACCAGGGGATGTGCACATACAGCGCCAAAGGGGGCAAGGGGCGGATCAACGAGGAAACCGGAGAGATGACCACGCTTAAAAAATCTCCTGCAAACGGGAGATCAGTTGCTGGAGGGCCTTGGCGCGATGGCTGAGCTCATTCTTTTGCTCGCTGGGTAGCTCGGCAGCGGTACAGGCGGTTTCCGGAACGAAGAATACCGGATCGTAACCAAAACCGTTGTCACCTTTGGGTTCGGTCACTATGTGCCCTTCCCAGCTGGCCTGGCAGATGATCGGCGTCGGATCATCGGCATGGCGCATAAATACCAGCACGCACCAGAAGCGGGCGGTACGCAAAATGGGGGGCAGAAAGGAGAGCTCTTCCAGTAATTTGGTCACATTATCGTCGTCACTGGCCTCTTCTCCGGCGAAGCGCGAGGAGTAAACTCCGGGAGCACCGCGCAAGGCATCGACTTCCAGACCTGAGTCATCGGCGATGGCGGGTAATCCGGTGATGCGAGCGGCATGGCGCGCCTTGATGATGGCATTTTCCACGAAGGTCGAGCCGGTTTCTGGAACACTTTCGACCAGAAAGTCACTCTGCGGCATGACCTTGAAATTCATTCCCTCGAGCATGGCATTGAGTTCAGCCACTTTCTTCTTATTGCCAGTGGCCAATACCAATCGATTCATCTTGCGTACTCCATGATGTAGATGGCGGCAATCATAACGGCATCCCGAGCCAAAACCAAAAAAAGCACACCACCAGAGCCGGGATCCGGCAACGGCAGCCGATGGTGTTCACAGTTCATGACACCAGAAGCCGGAGGCAGTAGCATGACGCTATTCCGGGCTTATCCGGCCCGACTCGCAACACAGGATCTTGAAGATGCGTACCTCTCTATTGCTGGCCGTCGTGCTCATTTCTGTCATCGGGCTCGGGGGTTGTCAGCAGCCGCAAGCCAGTCGTCAGCCCGAGCCTGCTCCACTGCTAGCCCAGAATCAGCTGACCATGGCACAAAATGGCAGCAGTCTGACGCTCAAAGTGGGGGAACAGGTTGCTGTCGCTTTACCGGGCTCGCCACAATCTGGCTATCAATGGCAGGGGGAGCAGACTCCCGGCCCATTCTTGCAAAAACAGGCCAGCAGTTTTGAACCGGCGCCGCCCCGGGAAGTCTGTGGCATGCAACATTTGCAGTTTACCGCCAAGGGCGAGGGGCGAGGGGTGCTGACTCTGGCCTATCGCCCGGTGAATGGGCAAGACGATGTCGCCAACTACTATACGCTGCGTCTCAGGGTGATCCGCTAAGCGACTGTTGCCAGGGCCGCCTCTTCAGCTTGGATCCGGCGGCTGCTTCCTACTCATTCATCCACGACAGGTGAGGGATCGACCATGTTAGCCACGCTGGTTTTACTCACGTCGTTGACGGAGTTTATGGCGCAACAAGTGACGGAGCGGCTCGGTGAGGGGGTGGACCGGGAGCCTCAGCAGGAGCAGGAGACATATCAGGGCCACAGCATCCGCTTCATCCATCAGTACTGGCGTATTCAACCGGATTCAGTCTGTGCGGATCGGCAAGCAAAACCGGATTATGAGATTTGTCGACAGCAGGCGGTGGCGTTGTTTACCGACTATTGCCAGCGCCTGAGTCGAGGTAGCCCCGAAGAGCAGGAGTCGCCACGGCGGGCCATGTATTGTGCGGCGGCTGAATCGTCAACCATGGCCGTTTCAGCGGCAGAGCCGACAGCTCCCATTGCGGATCCGGCCCCGGCGACGCCAGAGGTTGAATTGCAACGAGGCCGAAGGGAGTGCAATCGCCTGCGCTTCAAGGCCATGCTCTCGGATGATCCCGCCTTACGGCAACAACGGGATCGGGTCTGCGCGGAGCAGCCTCAATAGGCCGGAGGTTTTTCGAATAGCATCATTGCTGCGTGATGGGCTGAGCACAAACAGCAAGCCCGCAACTGGCTGCGGGCTTGCTGTTTACTAACGAATTATCGGGGTTTAGGCGCCTGGACCACAGTCGAGACAGCGTTTGACCATTTCAGGTCCCAGATGCAATTTGGCATTCAGATCCCGCAGCGCGGTCCGCAGACCCTCTTCAATCACCGGATGGTAGAACGGCATATCCAGCATCTGGCTGACGGTCATCTGTTGCTGGTGGGCCCAGGCCAGCAGGTGAGCGATGTGCTCGACATTGGGTCCCATCATCTCGGCGCCGAGGAAACGGCCGGTGCCATGTTCGCCATAAACGTGCAGCAAGCCTTTGTTGCGTAACATGACCCGGGAACGCCCCTGATCTTCGAAGCTGACCTCGCCGATTTCAAAACAACCACAGCTGCTGTACTTCTGATTCAACTCGCGCAGTGTGCTACCGACCATGGCAATTTGCGGATCGGAGAACACCACCGAGATCGAGGAGCGACGCAGACCGGCTCGAATATCCGGGAAGCGACCGGCGTTATCACCGGCGATGCGTCCCTGATCGGCCGCCTCATGCAACAGGGGTAATTGATTACTGGCATCACCGGCAATAAACAGATGCGGTACGCTGGTCTGCAGGGTAAAGCGATCGGCGACCGGGATCCCCCGGTTATCCAGTTGTACACCGGTATTGGCGATATCCAGCTTGTCGACATTGGCACGGCGCCCGGTGGCGGCCAATACATAATCGACACGGGTCTCTTGCTGCTGACCGGCTTTGTCGAGGTAGCGGATGATGACGCTGTCACCATCGCGGAACATCTGCTCTACCTTGGCATCAGCATCCAGATAGAACTCTTCATTCAGCGTCTTGGCGGCATAATCACGAACTGCCTCATCGGTCAGCGGGCCGACCAGACCACCCATGCCGAACATGATGACTTGCACGCCGAGACGATGCAGTGCCTGACCCAGCTCGAGGCCGATGACACCAGGACCAAATACCGCCACCGAATGGGGCAGGTCATCCCAGTTGAAGACATCGTCATTGATGATCAGCCGATCGCCCAGCTCGTTCCAGGCGGCAGGCCAGCTCGGGCGGGAGCCGGTGGCAATCACAATGCGTTCGGCATGGATTTCTGTATGGTCATCCACGATCAGGGTATGCGCATCGACAAAACGGGCGTAACCCTGGATCTTGTCTTCATCCGGAATGCTGTCGACGCCCTCCAACACGAAACCGACGAAGCGATCCCGTTCCCGTTTGACCCGGGCCATGACTTCGCGGCCATCGATACGTATTTCACCTTCCGGGTGGACGCCAAAGCCGGGAGCTTTCTGGATGTGGTGCACGGCTTCGGCTGCCGCAATCAGCAGCTTGGAGGGCATGCAGCCGACGCGGGCGCAAGTGGTGCCATAAGGGCCACCTTCAATCATCACCACCTTTTTGGTGTGCGCCTTGGCGGCACGATAGGCCCCAAGCCCGGCCGTTCCACCACCAATCACTGCAACATCGACTGTAATCTTCTTCATGAAAGCTCCTTGAACTGGTATGGAAATCAGTAAAAGCCGACTGGAGATCTCCACAACAGGAGCAGCGGGCTTGCAGTGATTCCCGAAAAAAGTGGGAAGCGAACTTCCCACAAAAACGGCACTGATACTAAAGATGGGTGAGCTGAACACATCGGCTCACCCAGGGACGACTCACTTGGCCAGGTAGGTTTCCAGGTCGTCGCTGCCACCGATGTGCTGACCACCGATGAAGACTTGCGGCACACTGGTGCGGCCGGTGACGGCGCGCAGACTGACGGTGGTGGCATCCTTACCCAGGATGATCTCTTCGTACTGGATGCCGCGGTCAATCAGCAACTGTTTGGCCTTGGCGCAGTAGGGGCAGCCTGGCTTGGTGAACAGAGCCACAGACTCTTGAACCTTGAAGCTTGGATCCAGATGCTTGAGCATGGTGTCGGCATCGGAAACCTTGAACGGATCACCTGGTTCGTTCGGCTCGATAAACATCTTCTCGACCACGCCGTCCTTCACCAGCATGGAGTAGCGCCAGGAACGCTTGCCGAAGCCCAGGTCTTCCTTACCAACCAGCATGCCCATGCCATCGGTGAATTCGCCGTTACCATCGGGAATGAAGGTGATCTTGTCGGCCTTCTGATCATCCTTCCAGGCATTCATGACAAAGGTATCGTTGACGGAGACGCACAGGATGTCATCGACGCCCAGTTTCTTGAATACCGGCTGCAGTTCGTTGTAACGCGGCAGGTGGGTTGAGGAGCAGGTCGGAGTGAAGGCACCTGGCAGTGAGAAGACAATCACTGTCTTACCGGCAAACAGTTGTTCGGTGGTGATATCGGCCCACTGATCGCCTTGACGAGTGCGGAATGTAACGTGAGGAACTTTTTTACCTTCGTGGCTCTGGAACATGGTGGTTCTCCTTGGGTAATAGCATTCGGTATGGTTTTGGTTTTCTTGCGGCGGCATTCACTCTTGCCCCGTCGACAGAGCCATCATCGCGGATATGGATTGATAGCGCCAATCGTTGCTTGCTATTCTTTTGATAGATAATCCCTATCAATGGTGAATGAAACATGAATCTGAAGGATCTGGAGTATCTGGTCGCGCTGGCGGAAGAGGAACATTTTCGGCGTGCTGCCGAGCGCTGTTTTGTCAGTCAGCCGACCTTGAGCGGGCAGATCAAGAAGCTGGAAGAGGAGCTGGGGGTGATCTTTCTGGAGCGCACCAGCCGCAAAGTGCTGTTTACCCAGGCCGGATTACAGCTGGTGGCGCAGGCGCGGAAGGTGTTGACCGAGGCTCAGCGGTTTCGCGAAATGGCTGGCAGTCATGGTGAAGCCATGAGTGGCCCCCTGCATCTGGGGCTTATTCCGACGGTTGGTCCCTACCTATTACCCCATGTAGTGCCGGGGTTGCGTCATGCGTTTCCCAAGCTTGAATTTTATCTCCATGAAGCACAGACCCAGCAGATTGTGGCCCAGCTGGAAAGCGGGCTGATTGACTGTGCCATCTTGGCCTTGGTCAAGGAAACCGAATGCTTTGTCGAACTGCCGCTATTCGATGAAGCCATGGTCCTGGCGGTACCACTCGAGCATGAGTGGCATGACCGGGAGCAGGTTCCTCTGCATGAACTCGCCGGACATCGTTTGTTAATGCTGGAGGATGGCCACTGCCTGCGCGACCAGGCGCTGGGATTTTGTTTTGCCGCCGGAGCGACCGAGGATCGGCACTTTCGCGCCACTAGCTTGGAGACTTTGCGCAACATGGTGGCGGCTGGTGCCGGCGTTACCCTGTTGCCGGAGCTGGCGGTGCCGAATGAACGGTGTCGGGATGGTGTTTGTTACGTGCCCTGTTGCGAACCGGTGCCAACTCGGGCCATTGGGCTGGTGTATCGCCCGGGCTCACCTCTGCGTGCTCGTTATGAGCAGTTAGCCGACTGGGTGCGCTCGCAGATGACGCAGGTACTGGCTGGGTAGCCATCAAGACGCTCAACGCACCTTGATGGCAAGTCTGGTGATTGATGAATTACAGCGACATCGGCATGACCCGGTTACGACCCAGCTCCTTGGCGCGATAAAGCTGTTCATCGGCCCGGCGCATGATGTTCTCGTAATTATCGTTTGCCACATATTCGGTGACGCCAAACGATGCGGTGATGGTGTTGAGGTGTTGCCCGCTCTTGCGATCCATGACGCTGATTTTTTCGATGGCCCGACGCAGTGATTCGGCAAATTGACGGGCGATCAGTAAATTGCGGCCAGTCAACAGGATGGCAATTTCTTCACCGCCAATCCGGAACGCGCGCTCGCCACTCTTGCAGCTATCCTTGACCCGACGCGCAATGGCTTTGAGAACTTGATCGCCGAAGACATGGCCGAAACCATCATTGATGTTCTTGAAGCGGTCGATATCGAGAATAATCAGGGCAAAAGGCGCTTGTACCGAGAGTTGATGGTGGATCTCCTGATCGAAGGCACGACGGTTCAGCAGCCCAGTCAGGGAGTCGTGGAAGGCCTCTTCACGGCTTTGCTCCAACTTGCTCTTGAGCTCGGCGATCTCTTTTTCCGCCTCGCTGAGCTGACTGTGAAACTGGCGGGTCGACAGGCTGATATTCCGCGATCCCTGCACCAGCTCGCGAACCAGAGACATGGTCTCTTCTATCGACAGTCCTTCATCGTCGATCTTCATCAGTCGGGAGAAGCTCTTGTCCAGCATAGCTTGAAACTCGCCCGTGCCGCTGAGGGTATCCTGCATGCTGTTGTTAATTTCGGTGACCATGGCCTCCAGGCTCTGTTTCATGGTATCGACATTCCGCTCGGTCTGGGCGGCAACATGCTGCTGATACAGCAACTCGCTGGACAACGGAGTACAAACTCCGGAATCCTCAATTGTCTTGTTAACGGCATCCGTTAATTGCGGGTTGGTTTGTGCGACATAGGTATACCAGAGAGCATAGTTGGTTGGCGTTGTCGGGATCTGGTACTTGATCATCAAGGGGACCGCCTGTTTCAGGTAGGCGGTGGTTTGCGTAAAATTCTCTTTGGACATTGGCGACTCGCACTGCAATTAGGGTCGTTATTGCACTCATCATAGTCTGTGGCACGGGGGGAATGAAACATACCGTGCTATTTGTGATGGGCTTTCGTTATACTTTTCACGACACTTCTCCTATTTCCTTAAACAAGGCCCGCCTATGTCCATTACGGATCCTTTTCGCGAACGCGAAGCCGAAAAATATGAAAACCCCATCCCGAGCCGTGAAGCCATTCTGGCGCTGATTGAGAAACAACGCACTCCAGTCTCCCGAGATGATTTGATGAAGCTGCTCAAGCTGCAAGGTGAAGAGCAGGAAGAGGCGTTGCGGCGTCGGTTGCGCGCCATGGAGCGTGATGGCCAACTGGTTTTCACTCGTGCCAAGGCATATGCCCTGCCAGAGAAGATGAATCTGGTGAAAGGGACGGTACTGGGGCATAAGGATGGTTTTGGCTTTCTGCGTCCTGAAGAGGGTGGTGAAGATCTGTTTCTTGCTCCCCGTGAAATGGATCGGCTGCTGCATGGCGACTTCGTGCTGGTCCAGCCGACTGGACTGGATCCGCGGGGGCGCCGAGAGGCTCGCCTAGTTCGCTTGTTGAAATCCCGGGACATGGATATCGTCGGTCGCTTCTTCGTCGAAAATGATGTTAGTTTTGTTGTGCCTGACGATACCCGTATTGGTCAGGATATTCTGATCCCGCCCGGCATGAATAAGGGAGCCCGGCAAAGCCAGATGGTGGTGGCGCGTATTACCCAGCGTCCGTCTGGCCGCATGAATGCCGTCGGTGAAATCCTGGAAGTCCTGGGCGATCACATGGATCCGGGATTGGAGATCGAAGTTGCGATCCGCACCCACGGTATTCCTCATGTCTGGCCCGCCGAGGTTCTTGAAGAGATCAAGTCCCTGACCGAAGAGGTGCCAGAGCAGGCCAAGATCGGCCGTTTCGATTTGCGTCAACTGCCGTTGGTGACTATCGATGGTGAAGACGCGCGGGATTTTGATGACGCGGTTTTCTGCGAACGCAAACGCTCTGGCGGTTGGCGGTTATGGGTGGCGATTGCCGATGTTTCCTATTATGTCCGCCATGGTAAAGCTTTGGATGCCGAAGCCCATAACCGGGGTAATTCGGTCTACTTCCCGGAAAACGTCATCCCCATGCTGCCAGAGGTGCTTTCCAACGGGCTCTGTTCGTTGAATCCCCAGGTCGATCGGTTGTGTATGGTCTGCGAGATGACCATCAGCGAGCACGGCCGTATGTCCGGTTACAAATTCTTCGAAGCGGTGATGAATTCCCATGCCCGTCTGACCTATTCCAAGGTGGCGGCTATCCTGGACGGTGATCCGAAATTGCGCCAGCAATATGAGCCGTTGGTGGGGCATATCGAGGAGTTGCACCATCTTTATCAGGCGTTAAAACATGCGCGTCACCAACGTGGGGCGGTGGAATTTGAAAGCGACGAAACCCGCTTCATCTTCAATGCCCAACGCAAGATCGAACGGATTGTGCCACTGGTGCGCAACGATGCGCACAAGCTGATCGAAGAGTGCATGATCCAGGCCAACGTCGCTGCGGCACGCTACATCGAGAAGTGCGAAGCCGAGACGCTGTTCCGGATTCACGAGCGGCCCGGTGAACTCAAACTCGACACCTTCCGTAAGTTCCTGGGCGAGTTGGGGCTAGAACTCAAGGGTGGCCTGGAGCCGGAGCCGAAAGATTTTGCTGAGTTGGCGGCCCTGGTGGTGGATCGGCCCGATGTGGAGCTGATCAACACCATGTTGCTGCGGTCCATGTCCCAGGCACAATACTGCGCCGATAATGTCGGTCACTTTGGATTGGCACTGAAATCCTACGCCCACTTTACCTCGCCTATCCGTCGTTATCCGGATCTGCTATTGCATCGCGCAATCAAGTACCAATTAGCCAAAGAGAAGGGCAACCCCAAGCATAAGTGGACGCCAACCGGTGGTTACAACTACCTGTACGATGAAATCGAGCCCATGGGTGAACATTGCTCGATGACCGAGCGCCGGGCCGATGACGCCACCCGTGATGTGGCTGATTGGCTCAAGTGTGAGTACATGCTGGACCACGTCGGCGACGAGATGGAAGGGGTCATTTCCGGAGTTACCGGCTTTGGGATGTTTGTTCGCCTTGCCGAATTGCACATCGATGGCTTGGTGCACATCAGCTCGTTAGGCAATGATTACTACCAGTTTGATGCAGCCCGACAGACTCTGATTGGGGAAAACTTCCGTCGTGTCCACCGTTTGGGTGACAAGGTTCGAGTCAAGGTCATGGGCGTTAATCTGGATGATCGCAAGATCGATTTCCAACTGATCGAGGATCCATTCCTGTTCAAGGGAAAAGATGCCAAGCAGCAGCTCCAGCGTCTCGAAGAGATCAAGGGAGAGAAAGCAAAAGCTGCGCGGCGTCGAGACAACAAGGCAGAACAAAAAAATGCCGAGAAGCCCGGCCACGGCAAGAATGGCGGTCGGAAAGCGGGCGGTAAAGAGTCCTCAGCCAGTGCGCCAGCTGCCAAAAAGAATCGTCGCAGTAAGCCCAAGCGCAGCAAGGCTCCGAAAAAGCCTTGAGTTACATACTGTCCGCTGAGACAAGGCGCTCTGAATAGAGCGCTTTGCATTTGCGGATTGCCCCGTCGCTGAGGGTGGGGTAAGAGGCAGGATTATCGCTTCGAGCTGAGCTAGAATAGGGCCGACGTAGGCTCAGGAATCATTGAGCTTCTGCAACACATAAAGGATCCACACGTGAGTAACGAATTGATTTATGGCATTCATGCCGTCACCGCCTTGCTGGAGCGCCAGCCTGAACGATTTCTTGAAGCCTGGGTTCTCAAGGGGCGTGAAGATGATCGCCTGCTGCCATTACTCAACGAATTGCAGCGCTGTGGCGTCAGCATTCAGTTGGTAACTCGCAAGACGTTGGATGACAAAGCCGAAGGGGCGACTCATCAAGGCATTATTGCCCGCATTCGCGAAGGCAAAAAATATGATGAACAAGATTTATGGGCCTTGCTGGATCAGCAGGAACAACCTTTCCTACTGATCCTAGATGGTGTCACCGATCCCCATAACCTTGGTGCCTGTTTACGGAATGCCGATGCGGCTGGTGTGCATGCGCTGGTGGTGCCGCGCGATAAATCGGTGACCTTGACCGGTACGGCGCGCAAGGTCGCGTGCGGTGCTGCAGAAACGGTCCCCTTTATTCAGGTCACCAATCTGGCGCGTACGTTGCGGGAATTGCAAGAGCGCGGGGTCTGGATCGTCGGTACCGCCGGTGAAGCGGATCATGACTTGTACCAGAGCAAGCTCACCGGGCCCCTGGCCCTGGTGATGGGAGCCGAGGGGGCAGGGATGCGTCGTCTGACTCGTGAGAACTGTGATGAGCTGATCAGTATTCCCATGTCCGGTGCAGTTTCCAGCCTCAATGTCTCGGTGGCAACTGGGGTTTGTTTGTTCGAAGCGGTGCGACAACGCCGCGGATAATGGACTATTTTGCCATGACAATAAAGAGGATGGCTGGGCCGTCCTTTTTTATGACGGCGACTTTCTGAACCGTTATCCATTGTCCCGTATACGAGACGCTTAAATATTGATTGCGTTCTCAGGGCCCGCTGCGTACAATTCCGCGCCTCAAAAGTCAGTCAAAAACACACTTTTAAGTTCCTTGCCCTCGATGGTTTGACTGAGCCAAGACGGGGGCTACTAAACCGTAAGGAGCAATCCATGCGTCACTACGAAATCGTCTTCATGGTTCATCCGGACCAGAGCGAACAAGTTGCTGGCATGATCGAGCGCTATACTGGCGCCATCGAGAAGTCTGGCGGCAAGATCCACCGTTTGGAAGATTGGGGCCGCCGTCAACTGGCTTACCCAATCGACAAGCTGCACAAGGCCCACTACGTTCTGATGAACGTTGAAGCTGAGCAAGCTGTTATCGACGAACTGGAGTCTAACTTCCGTTACAACGATGCAGTTATCCGCAATCTGATCATGCGCACTAAGAACGCTGTGACCGAAGCCTCTCCGATGGCTAAGGCCCGCGAAGAACGTCAAGGTGGTCGTCGTGACGATCGCGCTGATGACGTATCTGAAGCCGCTGAGTAATTCCAGAGACTATTAAGAGGATAACCGCAAATGGCACGTTATTTCCGTCGTCGTAAGTTTTGCCGCTTTACCGCTGAAGGCGTTACCGAGATCGATTACAAAGATACTCTGACCCTGAAGAACTACGTTACTGAATCTGGCAAGATCGTACCGAGCCGTATCACCGGTACTCGCGCCAAGTATCAGCGTCAACTGGCCCGCGCTATCAAGCGTGCCCGTTACCTGGCTCTGCTGCCTTACACTGATCTGCACAACAAGTGATTTGGCGTTTGGCCTAACTCAACATTGACCGAGGAAAGGTAATGCAAGTAATTCTGCTCGATAAAATCGCTCGTTTGGGCGGTCTGGGTGACACGGTTGAAGTGAAGAGCGGTTTCGCTCGTAACTACCTGATCCCGCAAGGCAAGGCTGTAATGGCTACCAAGGCAAACCTGGAAGTGTTTGAGACTCGCCGTGCCGAACTCGAAGCCAAATTGGCTGGTGTTCTGGCTGCTGCGCAAGCTCGTGCTGCCCAAGTTGAAGCGCTGGAAAATGTGACCATCGAGTCCAAGTCCGGTGACGAAGGTAAGCTGTTCGGTTCTATCGGTACCCGTGATGTGGCTGATGCTATCACTGCTGCCGGTGTAGCCGTTGCCAAGAGCGAAGTTCGTATGCCAGAAGGCGCTTTGCGCTACACCGGCGAATACGAAATCGCTGTTCAGCTGCATGCTGACGTTAAGACCACCGTCAAGATCAACGTAGTTGCTGCCAAGTAACTGTTGACCTTGTTTGTGGAATAAAGAAACCCGCGTCTGTCGCGGGTTTTTTTATATAAAAAATCTGTGCTGACGCTTAATTTGTATGACTCATTTCTTGTATATAGATGGCTGTGGCAACACTGACTTGCCGTTATGCCGACGTAACCAGCAGTTCCAGTAAGCGCTAACTCAGATGCGGTATGCAATATCAGTCATCCGATCGGTTGTCATCTAGCATATATCCGTGCTCGAACTTCCCGTCCGCGGTGGGGTGGACCGGTGAGCTCTGACTAATAAATCGCCCTGAATTGCCTGATATTTCATCAATAAAAGTATTTTTGTGCAATTAGTGCGCGGTTGGTTCAGGCGCGCGGATAATTTGATGAATATCGCTTGCGTGAAAGTTCGATGTCCCTATAATGCCGCCTCGCTGACACGGCAAAGCACGCACTCCTCGGAAGGTGATGCAAGCGGTGTT
>Ga0183099_1001214_pt1 | contig 15479 bp, 15 predicted proteins | sample Biomet1_FD_127788 | JGI IMG/M metagenome (GOLD analysis project Ga0183099, IMG submission 127788) | Microbial communities from bioreactor (seeded with anoxic lake sediment) at LBNL, California, USA - Biofuel metagenome 1 | ecosystem: Engineered > Bioreactor > Anaerobic > Unclassified ... | reverse complement strand
ATGGATGACGTACTGCAGCAGGGGCTGGACTGGTCGCAGCTTCAGTTCAACCCGCCGTATTGGGGGCGCCGCGGGCTGGATTATCTATGGCAGGGATCGGGGCTTTCTTGGCTCGCCACCCCGAGTATCGCTATCTGTTTGGCCCGGTATCCATCTCGGGATCCCTACCCATGGCGGCGCGGGATCTGCTGATCGCCTTTTATCGGCTCTACTTTCCGGCCAAGCTGGGCGTCGCCCACTCACGCCGCCCCTACCCGGCGTCATTGCCGCAAGTGCTGGAGCAATTCAGCGGACAGGATTATGCCGCGGACCTGGCCCGTCTGAAATCCATGCTGGATAACCTGGGTTGCGCCATTCCTACGCTCTACAAGCAGTACTCGGAATTGTGCGAAACTGGTGGCGTGCAATTTATGGATTTCGGCACCGATCCGGACTTTGCCGATTGCGTGGATGGCCTGGTGTTGGTGGACTTATCCCGTCTCAAAGCGGCTAAATACCAGCGCTATATCGCTATCCATCAGTCGCTCGAGAAAGAAGTCGCCGCCTGATGATGGATGAAGCCCGGATAACAAGCCGGGTAAGCACGAACCACCAGCAGCCCCATACCACAAAGGGAACCCGAGGGTTCCCTTTGTTCAATGACACGTAGCAGCCAGTCACTCGTCGCGAGCTCAGAGCCCGCGCAAATGGCAATACTAGAAGTTGCCCAAAAACTCCTGCCGGGACGCCAGATTGCTCTTGAACATGCCACCCAATGCGGTGGTGGTGGTCAGACTGCTGGCATCCATGACGCCGCGGGATTTGACACAATAATGGGTTGCCGTCATGGAGATGGCCACATTTTCGGTTTCCAGCAAGGCTTGTAAGGCCACCAGGATCTGCTGGGTCAGACGCTCTTGTACCTGGGGACGCTTGGCAAAAAACTGCACGATGCGGTTTATCTTCGACAGCCCAATCACCTTGCCGCGGGGGAAATAGGCGACCTTGGCCAGACCATCAATGGTCACAAAATGATGCTCACAGGTGCTGGTCACCGTGATGTTGCTGACCTTGACCATCTCATCGACCCCCATCTTGTTGTCAATCAGGGTGATCTTGGGAAAGGCCTGATAGTCGAGTCCGGAGAAGATCTCTTCCACATACATTTTGGCAATCCGCTGGGGGGTCTCGGCCAGACTATCATCCGCCATGTCCAGGCCCAGTACTTCCATGACACCCCGCATATGCGCTTCGATGCGAGTCTTTTTTTCCGCATCCGTCAGCGGATTTACAATCCGTGGGGTCTCGAGTCCTCTGGCTTCCAGCGCAGAGCGAACCAGGATGGCTTCTTTACTCAAGGTTGACATCACATCTTCTCCATCACCATCAAGGTGGCCAATCATATCATCAATCCAGGCTTAGGTTAAAAACCGGCTTCCTCACCTTCACGCCGCACAGGATACCCCAGACCATCGATTCGTAACATTTCATTTACCATGCGACGCGCGATGGCCCCAGGATGGACCTGTTAGTTTTCGCAGGTCACTAATCTAAGTATTTTGCAAAACGCTAATATATTTGCAATTTGCAATGACTGATTTGCAAAAAGCGGAATCCAATGAGCCCTTTTTAGAGTAAAGGGGTAAAATCAGGCCAATATAGCCATTTATCCACTTAAAAAAGTTGGCACGATAATTCCATATATAAATCTGTAAACCAGTTTTATCCCGTGCTCTCTTCAGCGACAGCTGAAGTTTGGCCAACCTAGAGTTGGCCATTTTTTTTGCCCATTACATCAGATATCGCCATTTGGAGCCTTCTGGAAGTGACCGGTTTACTCACCAGCTCGCTCATGCCTGCGAGTCGGCATGCAACGCGATCCTCTTCCGATGCATTCGCGGTCAATGCCAGAATGGGCAACTCGGGATGATCTTGTTTGATGCGCCGGGTTGCTTCCAGGCCATCCATCTCCGGCATCCGTAAATCCATCAGTACCAGCTGCGGAGTGGCGGCGGCCACGGCGGCAACCGCTTCATGCCCATTACTGGCTAGCGTCACCTGGTGCCCCAGTTTCCGCAGCATGGCCTGGATGACCTGCTGATTCACCAGGCTGTCTTCTACTAACAAGATCTGCAAGGTCGGCAAGGTTTCGAGCTCTCTTGCCGCCATGACCTCGGCCCCAGTCCCCGCCTGCGCCTCGTAGCAGGGGATGCGAAACCAGAAACAGCTGCCCACCCCGAGTTGACTCTCGACCCCAATTTCCCCGCCCATCAAGGAGACCAGACGCTGGCTGATGACCAGACCAAGACCTGTGCCACCAAAACGCCGGGTCATGGAGGGATCCAACTGACGGAAGGGGCGAAATAGTTCGCTACATAGCTCTGGCGGTATGCCAATGCCGGTATCCTGTACTCGGAAATGCAACCAGCGATTCTCGCGCCGGACGCTCAGGCTCACCTGGCCCTGAGCGGTAAACTTGATGCCATTGCCCAGCAGATTGAACAGGATCTGGGTCAGACGGAGCGGATCCCCTTGCAACAGGGGGGGCAGTTGCGGATCCAGCTCGACCTGCAAGCCAATCTGCTTACTGCGGGCGCGTTCCTCCAACTGGGTGATCACCGAGTTGATGACGAAGTGACTCTCAAACGGGATCGATTCCAGCGTCATCTCGCTGGATTCAATACGCGACAAATCCAGAACATCGTGCAGCAAGGTTTGTAACAGGGCCGCCGAATGGGTGACGTGGCGGATCAACTCCCGTTGCTTACTGGTCAACTCGCTCTGATCCAGCAATTCCAGCATGCCGAGAATGGCCTGCATCGGCGTCCGGATCTCGTGGCTCATCACCGCCAGAAACTGCGACTTGGCCTGATTGGCGGCATCGGCGCGCATCTTGGCGCGTTTTAGCTCCTGATTGCGCACGACCTGACTGGTTATATCGTTCACAGTGCCGCGATAACCGAGGAACTGGGAGCGATCGTCGTAATAAGCATCGGCATTGATCGACAACCAGCGGCTCTGGCCGTTGAAAAACACTTCGAAACGGAAAGCACGGATCGGCTTGTGCTCCGCCAGATCCTGACGATGGCGTTGCCATTTCTCCGCCTTACTGCGTTCGCGGTCGGTCAGATAATCCATGAAACACTTGCCGCGGATCTGGGACATCAGGCTGGAGGTGAACTCTTCACCTTCCACATCCTCGGCGAACTGGATGAATTGGTGGTTCGCATCCGTCAACCAGAACCAATCGCTTGCCATCTCGGCAAACTGGCGGAAACACTGCTGGGATTGACGCAAGGCTCGGGTCTTCTCCTCGACCAGAAGCTCCAGCCGGGATCGGTAACCCACGTTCAACAGAGCCTGATCCATCAAGGGCCGATAGCGCTCCAGCAGATCCCGCGCCTGCAGATCCAGACGATGACGCGCCGAATGGCAACAGATCAGCATCATCCGGCCCTGCACCAGATTTAAAGAGGTCAGCAAGACGCTCCCCGCCATGCGCTGGACATCGGGGTGACAAGCGGCAAACTCCTGGGTCAATTCAGGTGCAAACAGCGCCACCGTCTCGCCCGTCAAGACTCGCTCGAACAAGGGACCGCGTTGCCAGCTCTGCTGTTGCAACAGGGGATGACTGGCCACCGCGCAGCGTAGCTGCGGCTCCTGTTTTTCCTAGCACCAGGATGGTCGCATGTTCAAAGCCAATCAGCGGCCGCAAGATAGCAATCAGCGCATCAAACAGGCTATGAATACTCTGCGGCCGTGTCAGCATGGCCATGCCTTTGAGCAGCCAACTGTTCTCGGCGCTGCATTTGCTTTCCCGCTCCTGACTGGCCGCCAACTGCAGACGCAATTCGTGCAGTTCCAGCTCCAGCTCAGCCGGACTCTTCGCCTGCTGGCTCATGCCGCATCCCTTTTTTGATAGAAGACCACGGTGGAGATCATGAGATTGCCATGGGCATTTTCACCCCCACTGAACCGCCCCTGCTCACCAAAGGTATAGGGACCGATAAACGGCACCCCTTGCCGGGCCAGCAGCAGCGAGTCCACCACCTGTTCCATGGCCGAGCTCAGGGTCAACATACAACCGGCACAAAAGATATTCAGCGCGGCCAGTTGTTCCATATCGGCGTGGCCCACCGTGAAATTACTGGAGCGTACCGCCCGATCCAGCAAACCGGTGCGATTTCCCTCCATCAGGATGACTGCCTCCCCCTCGTGAATATCGGTAAACAGCCGTAAGCCGCCTCGCGCCGTAACCTCCTCCGGGTGTGATAACTTGTAATACGGCACACCGGACAGCAGCCCCCCTTGCCGGGCCAGGGGAAACAAGGTGGTCTGGGCAAAGACACTGCCGCCAGACAGGGCATTGGCGATACAACCCTGAGTCCACTGGTTATACACGGCGGCAGCCGGCTGATGATCGATGGTCAGCAATTCGCGGCCCTCGACTCGGGTCGCGATGCCCCGGGGGCCTGCCGGCATATAAGTGGAGTGAAAACTGGTGGCGATCTGGCAATCCGGATAAAACAGCGTGATGGCGATCCCCTGCTGCAGACAACCATCCTGGGTCAGTAATTGGCACCGCTGACCGCGAAGATTGTGCGCGGCGCTCCCCCCAACAATGGCTACCGAACGGCCAAGCCGGGTCTCGATCGCTGCCATGATTCGTTCTTCGTGGCCGGGACTGGCATGTAACCAGACCAACTGCGGCAGCTCACCTGGGCGCTCGCAACGGCGCATCGCCTGATCCAGCAAGCCCTGAACCGTAGCCTCGATGCTCAGGGTCAGTGGAGCCAAGGCACAGCCATAAGCGCCCTTCTCATCACGGAGTGCCCAACACGCCAGCGCCCGGCCCTCCGTCGAATGGTAACCCGCCTCCGTCATAATGCCCTGACACGAGCTGCAGCCGGTGATTTGGCAGTCAGGAAAAGCCGCTTTTAACTGCGTCACCAGAACATTGCCATCATGGAGCTCGGTAAAATAGATCAGCAACAGATGGGGCGCGGCGCCCAGTTTCTGGCGAATATCCGCGATGACTTCTTGTACCGCGAGCTCGCTCCCGGCCTGTAACGAAAATGCAGTCGCGACCTTCACGGCCTCTCCTTTTTCTGTGAGCACTCTGCAAGAGCGCGCGGGAATGGTTATGTAACCCGACCGGGAAATTATATGATTAAAGCTCGATTGAACCTAAGACTCTGATGACTATCTGATATGCCACCACCACTTCATCAATTCGCCAACATTGTCGCCCTCGGTGGAGGTCATGGTTTGGGACGCTTGCTATCCGCGCTGCAAGGTGTTGGCTCCCGGCTGACGGGTATCGTCACCACCAGCGACAATGGCGGCTCATCGGGCCGATTACGTCAGACACAGGGAGGCATTGCCTGGGGTGACCTACGCAACTGCATCAACCAACTGGTGACCGAACCCAGCACCGGCAGCCGTTTGTTCGAATATCGCTTCAATGGTGAAGGCGAACTGGCTGGACACAATTTGGGCAACCTGATGTTGCTGGCTCTGAACCACATGTCAGTCCGCCCTCTGGAGGCGATTACCCTCATCCGGCACATGCTAGGGGTACAGGCCCAGATCATCCCGATGTCAGAAACACCGACCGACCTGATGGGATTGAGCGCTTGCGGTACCCGGGTGTTTGGCGAAACATCGATCGATGCCTGGCATGACTTGCCCGAACAATTGCTGCTCTCCCCCGCCGTACAGGCCACACCAGAAGCGGTCGATGCTATTTTGCGGGCGGATCTGTTGTTGATTGGCCCTGGCAGCTTTCTTACCAGTCTGCTGCCACCGCTATTGGTTCCTGAGTTGGCACAAGCCATTCGCCGAACTCAGGCGACCTGCCTCTTTTTAGCTAACTTGGAGCCGGAGCTGGGGCCGGGAGGGCAACTGTCACTCGAGGAGCAAGTCGGTTGGCTGACCCAGGTCACCCAACGCTCGCTGGATGGAGTCATAGCCGGGCCCCATGCTCCCGAGCTGGAGATCCCCTGTTTCCGGGTGCCCCTTGCAGAGTCGGGATGTCGCTGGCGCCATGACCGAACCCGCTTACTGGCGGCACTGGAGACTTTCGCCTGGCAAACCAGACATAAGGATCAGGCCGGGTGAACCGCCGGAAGCAGAGACAACAAAGCTGCGCAACTGGCAGGGAGACTGATTTGCAAGTTAGCAACCTCTTGCTCCATCACGGTCCACGCCTGCTGGCGACAGCTATTTTCCAATGCCAACGCTTCGTCATGACAGCGCATAGCGCCATAAGTGGCACACACAGACTTGAGGGTATGCGCCAGCAACAGCAGGTGCTCGGCATCGCGCGTCTGTAGCGCGTTTACTAACGCAGCCAGGTTTTTCTGGCCATCTTCGACAAAAATGGCAACTAATTGCGGCAACAACTCTTCACCGGCATCCCGGCCCAGTTGTGCGAGGATCTCTTCATCGATCCATTGCATGATGGTAATTCTCCCGTGCTCACAGGACTTTCTTATTTATGGTTATCGGGCAGCAGCCCTTGTTCCTGCCATCCCTGTAATTTGCGATACAGAGTGGAGGGACTGACCTCCAGCAGACGCGAGGCATGGGGGATATTCCCGCGACAGGCCTCGATAGCCTGAAGGATAGCGTCTCGTTCAACCACAGCCAAGGGGCGAATGGAACCCTCACTGGCAATAGTCGCCTTCATCAGAGTCTGCGGCATCGGCTCCGGCGTCTGCGCAGGCAAGTGATGGTCTTCCCGCAACAGAGCGGGCAGCATATTCAGCGTGACATCCAATCCGTCGTGCAACACCACAATTTGGCGGATCGCGTTCTGTAGTTGGCGAATATTGCCCGGCCAGTGATAGACCAATAAGGCACGGCGAGCCTCGTCACTGAAGCGTAAAAAACGTTTCCCCTCCTCCCGTGCAAAGTTTTGTAAAAAAACCTCGGCAATGCGCAGAACATCATCACCGCGCTCGCGAAGCGGAGGCAGTTGCAACGGAATGACATGCAGCCGGTAATAGAGATCTTCCCGAAAACGCCCCGCAGCGACTTCGAGGAGGGGATCCCGATTGGTGGCACAAATAATCCGCACATCCACTTGTTCAGTGATGGAAGAGCCAACTTTTTGAAAGCATCCGGTCTGCAAAAAACGTAGCAGTTTGCTTTGCAGCTCCAGATCCATTTCACACACTTCATCCATAAACAGGGTGCTGCCATGGGCACGCCCGGCGGCACCAATCCGCTCACTCACTGCACCGGTGAACGCGCCTTTGACGTGGCCAAAGATTTCACTTTCCATCAGATCCTTGGGGATCGCCGCACAGTTCAACGCCACCAAGGGCCGGTTATGACGTCCACTGAGCCGATGAATCGCTTCCGCACAGACTTCTTTACCGGTACCACTTTCCCCGGTAATAAAGATGGTAGCGCGCGAAGAGGCGGCGGTTTCTATGGTGTGATAAACCTCCTGCATGCTAACGCTGGCACCGACAAAACCTTCAAATTGGTCACGGGGATAGACGTTCTGATAGCGGCTGACCAGCGCATTCAAGCGGCGATACTCAATGGTATTGCGCAGGGTGACGCGCAGGCGATCGGCATCGACAGGCTTGGCAATAAAATCATGAGCCCCCAGGCGCATGGCATCCACCGCCATGTCCAAAGAGCCATTGGCGGTCATGACAATGGTGCTGATCCCCAACGCCGATGCCTGGACATGCTTGAGGATTTCCATCCCGGACATATCGGGCAGATGCAGATCCAGAAGCAAGATATCTGGCTGCAGCAGCGGCAACTGCTGCAATGCCTCGGCACCACTGGCCACCGAGATCAGCGTCACTGCTTCATGTTTGAGATAGGCTTGATAAACGGCGCTGAGCGGGGCTGAGTCCTCCACCATCAACACCGTGGGGATCTGGTATTCCATGTAACCTCCCGGCTGTCAGGCGCTAGGGTACCTGTCTCGGGAATGAAGGACAAGACAACGCGGTGAGCCCGGCGGTCAGCCCTTTCTTTTTTATGCACTTGCGTCAATGCTTAAGGCAGCTCCCCTCTAGAGCATCACTCACGATGGGAATCAGATGACAACACATCTTCGCCGCCGGATCGGTTTCGGTTTATTCTTACTGCTACTGCTTCCACTCGGCTTCTACGAAGCCAGGTCTCTGCTTGCCTCCTCCTCACAGCGTTTGAATCCAGCGACACTTCAGTCTCTGGTCATCAGCTATCAGTGGCAACTGCAACAACGCCTGGTACAGGCCGTCTCGGCGACCCAGCTCCAAGCACCTCTGCCACCCGAATTCAGTGCCTACTGGCAAAAAGACCAACAAACCTGGCAGGGCAAGCGCCGCGTCCCTTCACTGGCTGAAGCAAGCTGCCCTCCCGCGCCAGGACGCATCATCCCCCTTGCTTCGGCACACAGGATCCAGCTCTATCTGTGCATGGAGCAGCCGACGCAAAAGCAGCTGTTCTTACTGAACGTGCCAGCATTGCTATCGCAACCATTGGCCCTCGAGACGCTCTCACTGGCGTTGGTCGATCCAGAACAGCAGCGCCTCTTTCAACTCGATGCCCATTCGGGTGATCTGCTGACGACACCGATCCTTAAGGACTCTCCCCACCAGCCCATGCTGACCTCGACCAACAACACTCAGCTGGGCACCACGCTAGATGCCAGCTGGGTCACCACATCTTTTGGCTGGCGCCTGGTCTTGCTACAACATCACGAGCGCGATCCATGGCATTGGCTCTGGTTGACCGCCACCCTGGGACTATGTCTGCTGCTGAGCTGGACCCTACCCGCCTGGCTCGGCGGTTACATCTACCGCCGTTTTCGTTATCTGACCCAGGCTGCCGCCCAGATAGCCTTAGGTAACTTCACCTTTCGACTACCATCCGAAACCCATGATGAACTGGAGTTAATCAACACAGTTTTCAACCGGATGCTCGATGAAATCCAGATCCAGAAACAGCGTCTGCAGGAGCAAAATGACGCCTTGCAAGCTGGCAACGAAAGCCTGCAGGAAACCTTGGAAACCGTGCAAAATATGCAAAGTGAACGCTTTGTCACTGCAAGTAGTATTTTGCAACATGCCGAATCGCAAATTTTACGCCAGCTTCTCAAGTGGCCCATCCAGCAGATGACCGAGCTGAGCCATCGACTCCAGCAACAGCAAGAGCTGCTGGATAGCCAGCTCCACCAGACGGCCATCGACCGCAATCAACTGCATCAGTCCAGTCAGAACGCTCTGGCGCTGTTCGAGCAACTGCAAATCAAGCTAAACCAAGCCCATGACTTACTGGATCACTATCGGCCCGAAACCAATAAGGAGGACCTGGGGGAAAAGCAACACATCCATCTGGCACCGCTACTGCAGGAAACTGTCCATCGTTTGCTGCCGCACTGGCAGCCACAAGGCCACCAGGTGTATATCCGCTGTTCGCCCCACATCACCCTCGACAGCTATCCACTGGCCATTGCTCAGGTGATCAACAACCTGATGATGAACGCACTACACCACGGTTTTTCCCCCGACGATGCCGGAGAGATCGTGATCAGCGTGAAGCAGGATGCGCAGCATGTGGTGATTACATTCCGTGATAATGGCTGTGGGATACCGGAGAAGCTGGAAGAGAAGCTGTTTCAACCGTTTCAGAGCGCCAACCCGGGCACAACGGGCAACAGTCTGGGGCTTTACCTGACGCGCCAACTCATACAGCAACTGCTCAACGGCAGCATTATCTACCAGCCTACCGAGTCACCCGGCGCCTGTTTCATCATCACACTGCCACTGGATGTCGCGGCCGAACAACCCGGGATCTAGACCGGATTGTCGATATCGATAAACTGCACCTCGAGCCCGCACTCTGCGGCCAGCCTCTCGCCAAGGGCCTTGACGCCATAGCGCTCCGTGGCGTGATGCCCTGCCGCATAAAAATGGATCCCCATCTCGCGCGCGACATGCACGGTTTGTTCGGAAACCTCACCCGAAAAGAAAGCATCAATGCCCTGCTCAGCGGCAAGAGTGATATAGCTTTGCCCACCACCACTGCACCAAGCGACGGTACGGATGGATGTCCCTTCCTGCCCGATGCACAACAAGGGCTCACGCCCCAGAGCCGAGGTCAGCCGCTGGGCAAATTGCTCGGCACTGACTGGCGCAGCCAATTCGCCGACCAGCGACAAAGAGCGCGGATTATCGTTCTCCAGTGGACGAACGACCTGAATATCCAGCAGTCGGGCCAGCTGTGCGTTATTGCCCAGAACCGGATGTGCATCGAGCGGTAGATGGTAGGCATACAGGTTGATGTCGTGCTGTAACAGCGTCTGCAGACGCCGTTTTTTCATGCCGCGGATCTGTGCCGACTCCCCGCCCCAGAAGTATCCATGGTGGACCAAAATCGCATCGGCTTGCAGCCGCACTGCCTCATCCAGCAACGCCTGACTGGCAGTTACCCCGGTGATCAGACGCCGGATTTGCTTTCGCCCCTCCACTTGCAAGCCGTTTGGGCTGTAATCCTTGAATTGGCGACTCTCCAGCAAGGTATCCAGGTATGTTTCCAGTTGCAGATTATCCACGACAAGGCTCCGAACCATGATTGATGCAGGGGACAATAAAAAAAAAGAGGTGAAGAATCACCTCTTTTTTGTAGCGCTTCCGAAGGATCGTTTTCTTTAACCCAATGGACTATAGGCAATGACCTTGGCCGAGGTGCCGGCAATCTGGCTGACTCGAGGCACCAGGCTGTCCAGCTTGGCACGGGAAACATCTGGGCCCACGGTCACCCGGTACAGGGTCGATCCACCACTGCGGAATGAACTGACATTAGCGGGCAAACCGCTGGCTCTCAGCTTACCTACCAGCACGCGCGCATTATCGCCACTGGAAAACACACCCGCCTGAATGGTCCAGGCCGCACGGCTGGTCGCCGATGAAGAGGATAACGGTTTAGCCTGCGGCGCCTGATACTTATTCACTGCACTCCCGACAGAGGTCGGTTGCGCTTCCACAACCTCGACGAAGGGCTTAATTTGTCCCGCTTGCAGCGTGGACTTGGCTGGCTTCGGCTCGACCGGTTTCACCTCGCTCGGAGCGACAGCTGGCTGCGCTTTGGTTGTCACACTTTGCGGCTCAACCTTGGGTTTTGCTAGGTTCGGTCGCGGAAGGCTTGACCGCAACTGGCGCCTGATTAGCCGCCACAACAGTTCCAGGTTGCGCTACAACCACTTGACCTGCCGTATCGTTGCCCGCCACTACGGTTGGGGCAACCTCATCCACCGACCACTGCTCGTCAGCCGCCTGATTGACCACAACGCCCTCTGGCGTCGCCATGCCAGCACTTGCCGAATGAGCCATTTGCGTCGCCGTCGCCGCAGAGATTGCGGGCAAAGGGGCCGCCGCATCTGGACGCAGGGGAATGCTGGCAATCGGATCATGATGATTCGAGCGCTTGCCACTCAAGAGATCTGGCAAAAAGATGACCCCTAAAGAAACCAGAATCACAGTTCCTATCAGCCGGTTCTGAAATTGCGTTGCCAAGATTAACTCCCTAATGTTCCTGTCATATCCAATTCTTCTGCCATCACATCCGCAACCGTATAAAACGATCCCAAGACGATGATTTCATCCTCTGCTCCGGCAGTCGCCAGCGCAGCTTGATAAGCAACCCGTACCGAGTCGTAACAATACCGCATGGCATCGAGGGGCAGCATCGCAGCTAACTCATTGGCCGTGGCGGCTCTGGGGCCCTGCAGATCGGCCAGATACCAGACATCCACCCACTCGCTCAGTTCACCCAGTGTGTGCAGGATGTCTTTGTCCTTCAACATCCCGGCGACGGCTAATCGGCGCCCCTGGCTTGGCTGCTGACGTAATTGCTGCGCCAGATAATGAGCCGAATGCGGATTATGCGCCACATCCACGATCACGGAGGGCTGCTGCCGCAACCGTTGCATGCGCCCGGCTAATCGCGCCTGACGCAAACCGGTATGCAGAGCCGCCTCATCCACCACCAATCCCAACTGCTCAACCACCGCCAGCGCGGTCACCGCGTTGTCCAGGGGTAACTGTGGGTAGGGCAATCCCGACCACTGCTCGCGCTGGCCATGAAAAGCCCAACTCTCTTCGGACTCGGTGCGCCAAAAATCTTGTCCAACCTGTAACAAATGAGCACCCAGGGCATGCGCGGTCGCTGCCAGGGTTGCCGGAGGTTGCGGCTCACCGGAGATAGCCGGTTTCTGCGCCCGGAATATACCCGCCTTTTCGGTGGCAATCGCCTCCCGGGTATCCCCCAACCAATCACAATGATCCAGCGCTATGCTGGTGACAACCGCCAGATCCGAGGCCACCAGATTCGTGGCATCCAGCCGACCGCCTAATCCGACTTCCAGTAACACCAGATCAGGAGCCGCTTCGCGGAACAGCCATAACGCCGCCAGGGTACCGTACTCAAAGAAAGTCAGCGAAATATCCTGACGCACCGCCTCGATCGCCGCAAACGCCCGGCACAGATCCCCATCGGAGACATCTTGCCCATCCAGCCGCACTCGCTCGTTATAACGCAACAAGTGGGGGGATGAGTAGACCCCGACCCGATAACCGGCAGCCCGATAAATGGCTTCCAGCAAGGCACAGGTCGTTCCCTTGCCGTTCGTCCCGCCAACCGTCACGACGCGACACGGTAAGTGACGCAGCGCCAAGCGGTCAGCCACCAGACCGACACGATGCAATCCCAAGTCGATGACGCTGGGATGCAGCTGTTCTAAATAAGAAAGCCAGTCAGATAATGACTGGCTTTGCGCCATTACGGATTGCGTCATGACAGAATCAACTATTCCTCAAGCACAGAGACATGCATCAGCTTGCCGAGCAGAGCCGCTAACCGATCTCGCATCTCCCGACGATCGATGATCAGATCGATGGCACCTTTTTCCAGCAAAAATTCCGAGCGCTGGAAACCTTCCGGCAATTTTTCACGCACGGTTTGTTCGATGACGCGGGGACCGGCAAAACCAATCAGCGCCTTGGGCTCACCGACGTTGATATCGCCCAGCATGGCCAGACTGGCTGACACCCCCCCCATGGTCGGATCGGTCAGTACGGAGATGTAGGGTAAACCTTCCGCACTCAAGCGCTCCAGCGCCGCACTGGTCTTGGCCATCTGCATCAACGAAAAGAGCGCCTCTTGCATCCGCGCACCACCCGAAGTGGAGAAACAAACCAGACCACGGCGCTCCTTGATACAGGTCTCCACCGCACGCACGAAACGAGCGCCAACCACGGACGCCATGGAGCCGCCCATGAACGAGAATTCAAAAGCACAGGCCACCACAGGCACCCCTTTGACCTGCCCCTTCATGGCAATCAAGGCATCTTTTTCATTGGTCTCTTTTTGCGCGGCAGTGAGGCGATCCTTGTAGCGCTTGGAGTCTTTGAACTTCAACACATCTTGTGGTTCCAGTTCAGTTCCCAGCTCCAGACGATGATCGGCATCCAGAAAGCGATTCAACCGCTCACGGGCACCAATGCGCATATGGTGGCTACACTTGGGGCAAACGTGTAAATTGCGCTCGACTTCAGCTCGGTACAAAACCTGCTCACAACCATCACACTTGCTCCATATCCCTTCCGGAATATTATGACGGCGGGCGTTATCGCTCTTCGGAAGAATTTTCTCAAGCCAGCTCATGAAATACCTTTATTTCATCATCCAGAATTACCAGGCTGCTGTATCGGTTCATCAAATTAACCAACTCAGCAACGGCACATGACCGAGCATTTAAGCACAAGTCATTCGTTTTGTTTACTTAAAACTGGTCGTACCCGGGGCATTGTCCGGTAACCAGAGTGGTCCCAGTGGCAGGACGGGTAAGCCGAAATGCTCCGGATAAGTCACATCGACCAGATACAGCCCCCCTGCTTTCGCCGTAGCGCCGGCACATTCCCGATCCCGAGCGGCAAGCACATCGGCAATCCAGCTCTCGGGTTGATGCCCCATCCCCACCTCCAGCAAGGAGCCAGTGATATTACGCACCATATGGTGTAAAAACGCGTTGGCACGGATATCCAGAATCACATAAGGCCCCATCCGCGACACGGCCAGGTGAGTGATATTGCGCCATGGCGTTTTCGACTGGCATTGTACGGCGCGGAATGAGGTGAAATCGTGCTCGCCCAACAGGCATTGTCCGGCTTGATGCATCAGTTGCGCATCAATTTCGCCATGATAGTGACTGAGGCCACCGCCCAATATCGCTTGGCGTAAATTAGCGTTCAGGATGATATAGCGATAGCGTCGCGCCGTGGCAGAGAAACGAGCATGAAATTCATCGGGCACCACTTGGGCCCACCGCACCGCGATATCGCGAGGCAGATTGGAATTAATGCCCAGGGTCCAGGCCGATAGGTTGCGCTCAGCATGGGTGTCAAAATGCACCACCTGCCCGGTCGCATGCACACCCGCATCGGTGCGGCCGGCACACTGAACCTCGACCGTATGATTGGCGATTTGCGACAAGGCACGCTCCAGCTCAGCCTGGATGCTGTTTACCTCGCGTTGCCGCTGCCAGCCAAAATACCGACTGCCGTCATACTCGATGCCCATGGCGATGCGCATATCTGTTCCTTCGCTCTATTACTTCGGGCCGCGATTATACGAGATGCGCCCCAAAAAAGAAGCGGCGACCGAGGTCACCGCTTCATCTCCAGTCTGACGATCAAGCCAGACGCTTGAGCAGACGCTGGGCATCGTCTTTTTGCTGGCTGGTCCCATTGGCCATCACTTCATTCAACAGCTCAATGGCACTGCTCTTGTCGTCGATCTCCAGATAGGCTCGCGCCAGATCCAGTTTTGCTCCCAGCTCCCCGTCCGCATCTACATCGACGCTATCCCCCTCGGGTAACACTTCAGGGAACTCATCCAGGCCGACATCCAGAGACAACCCCTGATAAGGCTCATCGCTTTCGGTTGCCAGATCCGCTTCGGCCAGCAGTTCGTCGATCTCCTTGAACGATGGTTTAGGTTTGACCGCCGGTGCCGATTGTGCCAGCAGCGCATCAATGTCATCCATATCGACCGGAGCGTTCAGCGACTCAGCCGTCTCCTCGTTGTACCAGTCAGCGGCCGGGGCCTCGGTGGCTTCCGTACTGGCTTGCAGCTCGAGGGATGCCAAGCTTTTTTTGAGGTTAATCTCCTCTTCACTGGCAGAGACTGGCTCACTCTCCAGCACTTCAATCTCGCTCTCGCTATCATCACTCCCCTCCAGATTAACAAAGGAAGGGTCACTCTCCAGTTCATCCATATTACTGAACAGTGCATCCAGTTCGTCATTGGAGAGATTCAGATTTTCTCGAGGAACGAACTCATCATCCGCCACCACCACCGGCTCAGGCATCAAAGGCGCGGCATCAGCCGAGCTCAGATCCATCATCACTCCCCTCCAGATTAACAAAGGAAGGGTCACTCTCCAGTTCATCCATATTACTGAACAGTGCATCCAGTTCGTCATTGGA